>Ga0209711_10004853_pt1 | contig 10653 bp, 7 predicted proteins | sample ArcticOcean_MG_C_7_FD_187441 | JGI IMG/M metagenome (GOLD analysis project Ga0209711, IMG submission 187441) | Marine microbial communities from western Arctic Ocean - ArcticOcean_MG_CB11_88 (SPAdes) (version 2) | ecosystem: Environmental > Aquatic > Marine > Oceanic | place: Arctic Ocean... | reverse complement strand
TCATGACCTTAATGACGACTGCGAGCGTCATGTGTTTGAGCTAGCCAGGCATGGCAATCTCAACTTTTGCCAAGTATTTGATAATATAGAACAGCAGTTACCGCCGCCCTCTCTCTATGCGGTCAGCGATGGACAGCGGCAGACCCTGCTAGACACCAGCAATAAAAAATTACGCGAACGTTTCCAGCTAGCTTATGCTGAGCGAGGATTACGGTTACGCAAAATGAGCGAAAAACTCTCTGCCGGTCTACTGCCTTTTAATACATCTGATAATGTCATGAGCGTATTACACAGAGCTTATGGTAAGCGTCGCACCCAAGCGCGCGGCAACTAACGCATGGAAAACGATCCGTTAGCACAACTTCGCGATATCCACCTACCTGAGCCCATCTTATGGTGGCCACTGGCTCCCGGATGGTGGGTGCTTATTGTTCTTTGTCTTGCCTTCGCTATCTGGTTTATTAGTAAAGCTGTGCAACGCTGGCGTGCCAACCTATACCGTCGTCAGGCGCTTCAAAAACTGACTTTACTTAATAACGAACTCAACTTCACCAATGACCAAAAAATAGTCATGGTTTTTGAAATACTGAAGCAGGCGGTGAATAGCGCCTACCCCAGCCAGTTCTTCAGTAGCCTGCAGTTCAGTGCCTTTGTGGCATTTTTGCAACGCAGCTGTGACAAACCCCTGTTTGAATTACTACCCGATAATATTGATATCCTACTCTACGGAAAGACCTCAGACGATCATAATAGAGATCTGATCATAGACAACCTCTTTGACAGCAGTCAATATTGGGTTAAGCGCCATTATCCTGAGGACAAACTTAAGGCAAAGAGCCAATGTTGAGTTTAGTCTGGCCTTGGGCGCTTGCGCTGGCGCCGTTACCTTTTGTTTATCGATGGTTACGGAAACCCTCAGAGACAAAAATACAGGCCTTGCGCGCGCCCTTATTGGCCGCCGCTGCGGGTGATCAGGGCACCTTAAAAGCAACCACTTGGTACAACCGCGTACTGCTCTTTTTACTCACCGTCTGCTGGCTGTGTACTCTACTGGCCGTAGCTCAACCAGTGTATGTTGGCGAACCAGTAGTGCTGCCTGCCAATGGGCGTGACATTCTTATTGCCGTAGATATTTCCGGTAGTATGGAGAGGGATGATATGGTCATTGGTGGGAAGCAAGTCAATCGATTGGTTGCGGTGAAAGCGGTAGTTGGAGACTTTGTTATTAAGCGTGCTGGGGATCGGCTAGGCCTTATTCTATTTGGTGAAAAAGCCTACTTACAAACGCCGCTGACCTTCGATCGCGAGACCATGCAAACACTATTACTAGAAGCTCAAATTGGTTTTGCTGGCAACGGTACCGCTATCGGCGATGCAATCGGGCTAGGGGTTAAACGACTACAAGATCGCCCCAAAGATCATCGTGTTCTCATTTTAATGACCGACGGCTCTAGTAATGCCGGTGAACTCAACCCAACAGAGGCCGCCGATCTAGCACGTCGAGCTCAAGTAAAAATCTATACGATCGGCATAGGCGCAGAGCGTCAAGAATCTCGCGGGCTATTTGGTCGAAATGTTATCAACCCAAGCGCTGACTTGGACGAAAAAACACTCATAGACATTGCTACCGCCACTGGGGGTATTTATTTTAGAGCCCGAGATCCGAAAGAACTGACAGGCATCTATGAACAACTTAATCAATTGGAGCCTATCGAGCAGGACTCAGAAACCATTCGGCCTATAGCATCACTGTTCCATTGGCCTCTGGGGGTTAGCTTTATCTTGAGTCTTGCCATAGCTGCAGCTCGCAGCAGAAGGGGTTCACTTGTTTGATCTAACTCTAGACAGTGCTCTTAACGCATGGCAGGTCTTCCATTTCTTGCGACCCTGGTGGTTTTTGGGCTTAGCTCCCGTGGCTCTCATTGTTGGTTTTTATAGCTGGCATAAGCATCATGCAGGTAACTGGGCAACCATTATTAACCCCGAGTTACTGCCCTTTTTGATGCAAGGCAAAGCGCCAAGTGACGGCCTCAGCATTAAATCCTTAATTACCACCTTAACGCTTGCCTGGATTATTTGTATTACTAGTCTTGCCGGACCCACATGGGAGCAACTGCCTCAGCCTGTGCACAGGCAAGATAGCGCGTTAATTATTGTTTTTGATCTATCCCCATCGATGCTTGCTGCAGATCTTGCACCTAGCCGATTGGTACGAGGACGATACAAACTAATCGATATTTTAAAACGACGTACTGAAGGTGTCAGCGGCCTTGTGGTCTATGGTGGCGACGCTCACACCGTTTCACCGCTTACCGAGGATAGCAATACAATCGTCAGTTTGGTGCCCGTACTGCATCCTGGGTTGCTACCCCAGTATGGAAGTAACGTAGAAGATGCTATTCAGGTCGCCGTTAATTTAGCAACCAGTGGTGGCTATCAACAGGCTGATATATTATTGATTACAGATGGTGTTGACCCTTCTGCCATTTCTGAAATTACATCCATTATTGAGGATAAAGGTGAATACCGGCTGTCGATTTTAGGAGTAGGAACAGAAAACGGCGCACCTATTCCTTTAGGGTCTGGCGGTTTTGTTAAAGACACGCGCAGTGGCAATGTGATTATTCCAAAACTCAACATTAGTGATTTGCGACGTCTTGCTAGCGCCAACAACGGTAACTATCAAACCGTTAGCAATGATGACCGTGATATTGATAATCTGTTGGCGGCAATGGAATCATTATTTAGTGATTCAACACAACAAACTGATCGATCATTTGATCTCTGGAACGATCGCGGATACTTGCTGGCATTGCTTTTAATACCAATTTTACTGCTAACGTTTAGAAAAGGTGCTGTGGTTGTTTTACTCTTGGCTCCTTTGCTATTTCAATCTAATTCAGTAGAGGCTCTTGAATGGCAAGACCTTTGGGCGACCGGCGATCAACAAGGCGCAGAGGCTCTTGAACTAGACGATGCTGAGCGGGCAAAGTCTTTGTTTACAAATTCTCAGTGGCGCGGCAGTGCAGCCTACAGGGCTGCTGATTATGAGGCGGCGGCTGAAGCCTTCTTCACCGATGAGACAGCGAATGGCCTCTATAATAGTGGCAATGCGCTAGCGAAGTCTGGTGATTTTGCCAGCGCTATAGAGGCCTATGAGCGCGCCTTAGCGTTAGAACCTGAATTAGAAGATGCAATTTTTAATCGCGATCTCCTGGAAAAACTAAAACAAGAGCAAGAGCAAGAGGAACAGAGTCAGGAGCAACAAGATCAGGAGTCCTCGGAACAGCAGCAAGAGCAGGACTCTGAGCAGTCTGATAAGAATGGCGACCCTAGTGAGCAGCAACCCCCAGCGCAAGACTCTGAACAACAAGACGAGTCAGCAACCCCTGAGGAGGAATCTGAGGAGGAATCTGACGAGGAGTCTGAGAGTAAAGAACAACAAGAAAGCGAAAACAAACAAAATGAATCAGAACAGCAGGCTGAGCGCCAAACGTCTGAGGTTGAAATGAGCGAAGAGGAAAAACAAGAACAGCGAGAAATTGACGCTATGCTGCGTCGTATACCTGACGATCCCGGCGGTTTACTGCGAGCAAAGTTTCGCTATGAATCGCAACAGAGAAAACAACAACGATCACCACCTGACCAAGAGCGCTGGTAAATGAAGCTTAATTTAAGACGATTATTAATCATATCAACCCTCTGCCTGGGCACTATGGTCGCTTCAGATAGTTATGCTGCACTGACTGCGAAGGTTGATCGAACCGTATTAGACAGCAATGAAACCCTCCGTGCTGAACTGCGCTATGACGGCCAAGTGTTTACTGGCGAACCTGATTTTGGGCCGCTTATCAAAGACTTTGAGGTGCTGTCTAATAATCGTCAACAGAATTACTCCAATGTTAATGGAAAGACTGAGTCATACACAGCTTGGACCTTAGAGCTACGTCCCAAGAGAGCAGGAATACTACTGATACCCTCACTAACGTTCAAGAAAGAGGTGAGTAATGCTATAGAGTTACGGGTTCGCGCTGCTCCTAGTAACTCTAGCGCCAACCCTGGGACTCAACCGATTTATACCGAAACCACCGTTGACGCAAACACTCCCTACGTTGGGCAGCAGGTCATTTTAACGCATCGACTGTATACCTCAGTCCAACTACGGGACTTTGCTCTGTCCGAGCTAGCCATCGACAAGGCCGTCTTACATAGGCTGGGAGACACTCAGTATCAAAAAGTCATTAACGGTAGAAACTATCTCGTACTAGAGGTCAAATATGCCATTTTCCCTCAATCAGAAGGTCCGTTAATCATCCCCAGTTTACGTTTCGGCGCTTATGAGGTAAATAATCGCAGTCAATTTGGGGTTTTCAATAATCGGGGTAACCAGATTGTTCGGGATACTGAGCCAAAATCCCTAGAGGTAACCGCTCGCCCCCCTCAAGCAAGTGTCGATGGATGGATGCCAAGCACCTCGGTGACAATGGAGCAAAGGTGGAGTGGCGACATTGACTCAGTTACCGTGGGTGAACCTGTTACACGTACCATTACAATACGCGCCGAGGGGCTTAGTGCCGCTCAGATTACCCCTCTGCAAGAGCCCCAAGGGAATAATTATCGCGGTTACCCGGATCAGCCACAATTAGATGAAATAGTCACCACCAACGGATTGACCGCAACACGCATCGAATCGCTGGCATTGGTGCCCAATAACTCTGGAGAAATCACTTTACCTGCAGTCGAGCTGATTTGGTGGGATACCAATAGTAATAAGCGGCGAGTGGCGTCCCTACCCTCAATAACTTTGCAGGTTAGCCCAAGTGAAAATACCGATGTAGCCGCAAATGACAACAATGTCATGCAAGGCACCAACGATGCAATGACCACTTTAGCCTCCGATGCTTCAAAACCTAAAGTATCTTTCATGACGAACCTATCTTTGGCCCTCAACGCATTACTAATGACCTTGATTGTTACACTACTAATAGGCCGCAAACGTAAGGCCTTAGCTGCGCGCTCACAACAGGCTGCCTTATCCTCTGATTCTGCCCGACTCAATCTTAAGCAGCAACTCAGAGCTATTGAATCTGAGGCTAAAGATGACAATCTGATGGCCATGAGAGAGGCTATTTTACGCTGGGGTAAAACACTGTTTGCGGAGAATCCACCAAGTACACTAAAAAGTCTCGGAGACCTCTTGGGCAACCCCAGTATTAGCCAACTCTTCGCTCAACTGGACCAACAGCTCTATCAACACAATGGGGTTCCAGCTACAACGCTAGATGTGACCTTATTACTTGCAAGCCTCAAGAAAGAATCGAACTTTAGTCGTGAATCAGCGTCAAAAAGTAAATCAGGTAAAGCGCTACAATCACTTTACCCCGATTAAAGGCACGTCAAACCACCCCTTAATAGGACTGAAAAATGAAGACCACCTCTAGCGATAATAATAAGGCGTATTGGAGGGCAAATGTCAGCCTGCTCTCTAAGTTACTTGTGGTCTGGTTTGTCGTCTCTTTTGGTTGCGGCATTATTCTGGTGGACTGGTTAGACCAATTTTCGCTCTTCGGTTTTAAGCTTGGTTTCTGGTTTGCGCAGCAGGGAGCGATCTATGTCTTTGTGGCCCTCATCTTTATTTACGCCTGGCGAATGAAAATTATTGACCGTCAATTTGGTGTTTCCGATGATGAGGACGAAGCATGAGCACTCAAATGCTGACTTATCTTTTTGTTGGGTTATCCTTCGCCCTCTATATTGGTATCGCCATCTGGTCACGCGCCAGCTCTACAAAAGATTTTTACGTTGCCGGCGGCGGCGTTCACCCCGTGGTCAATGGTATGGCTACCGCAGCTGACTGGATGAGCGCTGCATCATTTATCTCTATGGCAGGAATTATTTCTTTTGTGGGCAGAGATGGCTCTGTCTACCTCCTTGGTTGGACCGGTGGTTATGTCTTACTGGCCTTTTTATTAGCGCCCTATCTACGCAAGTTTGGCCGATTTACAGTCCCCGACTTTATTGGTGAGCGTTATTATTCTAGAGCCGCACGAATCGTTGCCGTCGTCTGCCTTATTTTCGTTTCATTTACCTATGTTGCGGGCCAAATGCGCGGCGTCGGTATTGTTTTTTCGCGCTTTTTAGAAGTCGACGTCAGTACCGGTGTGATCATCGGTATGGCAGTGGTATTCATGTACGCCGTACTCGGCGGAATGAAAGGCATCACCTACACCCAGGTTGCCCAATACTGTGTGCTCATTTTTGCCTACATGGTGCCGGCTATATTTATCTCGATCATGATCACAGACAACCCTATCCCGCAATTAGGTTTTGGCTCTGAGGTGAATGATGGATCTGGGCTGTCTGTATTACAAAAGCTCGACAGCGTGCTCTTAGACTTAGGCTTTAGTGCTTATACCGAGGGCAGTAAATCAACCATTGATGTTTTTGCGATCACCGCAGCACTCATGTTTGGAACTGCTGGTTTGCCCCATGTACTGGTCCGATTTTTTACCGTACCTAAGGTATCTGATGCGCGCCTTTCTGCTGGCTATGCTTTGGTCTTCATCGCAATTTTGTATACCACTGCTCCTGCCGTAGCGTCTTTTGCGCGGTTAAATTTGGTCGACACAGTACATAATACTCCGTATGCCGAAGCCCCTGAATGGTTTGGAAACTGGGAGGACACTGGGCTGATCGCCTGGCAAGACAAAAATAATGACGGCATCATGCAATACGGCTCAGGCGCTGCCCTCTCGCCAACCAAGCCATCGTTTGAAGGAAATACAGGCGCCCATGGTGAGCGATTATTAAACAACCAGCCCACAGAGTCGATCAACGAAGTGTATATTGATCGAGATATTATGGTACTTGCCAATCCCGAAATTGCGGGTCTCCCCGGCTGGGTCATCGCACTCGTCGCCGCTGGCGGGGTAGCCGCAGCGCTCTCTACAGCAGCAGGTTTATTGTTGGTCATCTCCAGCTCAATCTCTCACGATCTGCTAAAGAAAACCTTACTACCTAAAATAACCGAAAAGCAAGAGTTACTCTATGCCCGCATAGCTGCGGCTGCGGCTGTCTGTATTGCTGGCCTGTTTGGCATTTACCCTCCAGCCTTTGTGGCCCAAGTGGTAGCCTTTGCCTTTGGCCTTGCCGCCGCATCACTGTTTCCGGCGTTACTGTTGGGTATTTTCTCCAAGCGTGCCAACAAAGAAGGCGCCATTTCGGGGATGTTGGTCGGTTTGGTGTTTACCTTTAGCTATATTGCCTACTTTAAGTTTGTCGCGCCGGAACTTAACAGCGCCGAACATTGGTTATGGGGTATTTCACCCGAGGGTATTGGCACTATTGGCATGATATTGAACTTTGTCATTGCCATAACTGTTAGTCGCCTAACGGCCAAACCACCACAATCGGTACAAGAGTTAGTCGACAATATACGCATACCCAGTGGCGCTAAGGCAGCCACTAATCATTGAAAATATTTAATACAACAAATGTAAATATAACTTACGCGATCACTCCCGATGCCAACAGAGCATCCACATTTTCTTGTTCATAGCCAAGACCTAATAATATGGCTTGACTGTTTGCTCCCAAAGCTACTGCCGTAGCACCCGCCTTTACAAGGGTACGGGAAAAACGAGGGACAGGGGCTGGCTGCCATACATCGCCGTCATCAACAAATGTCTCTCGAGCAATGTTATGTGGGTGGTGTCGGGCCTCAGCCATGGACAAAACAGGTGCAAAACAGACGTCGGTACCTTCGAACAGATCACACCACTCATCACGGGTCTTTGTTTTTACCAGTAACTCTAATTTTTCAGCCATTTGTGGCCAAGTTTGCGGCACCCATTGATTTTGAATCCATTCTTTACTTTCGTCTTCATCAAGGCCTAACAGATCAACCAATAAACTGAAAAACTGTGGTTCAAGTGAACCAATGGAGATATACCTGCCATCGCTAGTTTCATAAACATCATAGAAAAAAGCGCCAGAATCTAACATGTTTTCACCGCGCTTATCTGATGATTTTCCGGCCTGTAATTGCGAGTAAAACATGCCCATCAAACTAACAGTACCATCCACTATGGAACAATCAATAACTTGCCCCTGCCCTGAATTTTGAGTCTCTAATAGCGCGCATACGAGGCCAAATGCCAGCATCATACCGCCGCCGCCAAAATCACCCACTAGATTGAGTGGAATACTCGGCTTCTGGCCCTTCTGACCAATAGCATGTAACGCTCCAGACAGGGCAATATAATTAATGTCATGCCCTGCAGTCTGCGCTAGAGGTCCCGTTTGACCCCAGCCGGTCATGCGGCCATAAACCAATTTTGGATTAAGGTCTAAACATTCATCCGGCCCTAAGCCAAGCTTTTCCATAACTCCAGGACGATAACCCTCAATAAGCGCATCTGCGCTGCTAATGAGTTTTTTAACACAGGCAATGCCCTCTGAAGATTTCATGTTAATACAGATAGAGGATTTACCCCGGTTATGCACGTCATACTTGGGGTCACCTCCAGCTGTCAGCCACTGTCCTCCTGGCCGCTCCACACGAATGACCTCAGCACCCATATCAGCGAACATCATTCCAGCATAGGGCGCTGGACCCAACCCAGCGAACTCAATAATAGTCTTGCCTGACAAAGGGCCCATCGCGATTCCTCTTTTCGTTGTTTTATTAGTTAATATTTATCATTCTATACGTCTACCGAGCATACTACAGGCTACTTAGAGACTAGCAACAGGCTTAAGCCTGACTTAGCGTTATAATAAGAGATTTAATCTATATCACCTTGCTGATTAGAACCGATGACTATTTATACAGAGATTACTGAGTGTTTGACAAAATCAGAAGTCAAAAAAAGGAGGCTTGTGAAAGCCTCCTAAAAGTTTAGGGTCAGATGTAGCTCACCGGCAGAACACATCAACCTGGATCAATGCGCCCAATAAAATGAGCAGCAGTACTAGCTACAGAGATTACTGCCACTAGACTGATACTATAAGGCTAGCCTATAAAACCGTTATTATCTAATCACTATCGCATTAATTTAATAGGCGCTAATTAGCTCTTAAAGTGACTTTGTCGCGATTTCATAAACGTCCTTGACCAAATTAGGTTCATTAGCGATGTTTTGCAATGCATCTCGCATCAGTTTACGGTTGGGCTCGGAGAACTTCTTCCATCGAGTTAGTGGCGTAACTAACCTTGCCGCAATCTGCGGATTAACTGTGTTTAGCGCCAAAATCTGTTCCGTTAAAAAGACATATCCCGAACCATCACTCGCATGAAAATTAACATGATTGGCATTGGCAAATCCGCCGATCAAGCTCCGAATTTTATTCGGGTTAGTCATGCTAAATGCTGAATGCTCTAACAGAACCTTAACGCGGCTCAGGGCATTAGGCTGACTATTCGCAGCCTGAATTTGTAACCAAACATTCATGGCCAAGGCTTCATCTTTAAATTCTTCTAGGAACATCGCCAACGCTTTAGCTGCATAGTCGGCAGCAGCTGGGCAATTTACTAGCGCGCTAAGCGCCGCGGACTGATCCGTCATGTTGTCAGCATTTTGGAATTGGGCCCAAGCCAACTCTACTCCGCTATCCACAAGCATCAGATAGCCCAAAGCAGCATTTTTGAGACTACGGTTTCCCATCTGCTCCACATTTGGGGCGTAAGCTTGTTGGGTATTATGGCGTTCATATATAGTTTCCAACTCAACAGCCAAGCAACCAGCTAAAGCGGTGCGAAGAAATGATCTGGCGTCATGGATAGCAGCGATATGAATAGTATCCGCCTCTTCATGGAGCAATGCCTCAGTCGGCAGCTGCAACATCAGCGCCACCATCGCAGAATCTAGAGATTCATCCGACAGCAGTGCTTTGTATGCTTCAACTAACTCTCCATCGAGAACCATGGGTCGATCGTGCAGACTGTCGTGCATGAGTTGATTTAATACTGTCAGGCTCAGTGTTTGACTGGCGTCCCAGCGATTAAATCCATCGCTATCATTGGCCATCAGATGAGCCAATTGCTCAGTACTGTAGGGATAGTCCAACTTTACCGGTGCCGACAAACCACGCAATAAAGACGGTACTGGTTCAGCATCAATATTTTCAAACACCAACTGATGGTGAGGCTTAGTGATTTCAATGATGATCTCAGTCTCACCTGCACTATTAAGCTGTATGTCCACCCCATCGTCACTGACAAGACCAAGCTTGACGGGAATAACAAAAGGAAGTTTTTTAGTTTGCCCCGGTGTCGGAGGGCAGCTCTGGTCAAAGTTAAGTTTGTAGGTCTTTGCTGTAGCATCATATTCAGAGCGCACTTTAAGTACAGGTGTGCCCGACTGTTTGTACCAGCGGCGGAACTGCGTAAGGTCGCGACCGCTGGCATCTTCCATCGCCGCTACAAATTGTTCGATAGTGACGGCTTCGCCATCATGGCGATCAAAATACAGATCACTGCCCTTGCGGAAAGTTTTAGCTCCCAAAAGGGTGTGATACATGCGTACGATTTCAGAGCCTTTCTCATACACGGTCAAGGTGTAAAAGTTATTGATCTCCATATAGGCATCTGGCTGCACTTGATGAGACATTGGGCCGCCATCTTCGGCAAACTGATGGGTCCGTAAAAAGCTA
>Ga0209711_10004850_pt1 | contig 10659 bp, 11 predicted proteins | sample ArcticOcean_MG_C_7_FD_187441 | JGI IMG/M metagenome (GOLD analysis project Ga0209711, IMG submission 187441) | Marine microbial communities from western Arctic Ocean - ArcticOcean_MG_CB11_88 (SPAdes) (version 2) | ecosystem: Environmental > Aquatic > Marine > Oceanic | place: Arctic Ocean... | reverse complement strand
TTCAGCACTAAAGAAAGTATCCGAAAGAGCCGTGTTATTCCAATTTCCTTTCATTGCGTCTCTAAATGATGTGCACTGGCTTACAGGAATTCTATCTGACATAGAAAATCGTTGTTCTATACTTGGCCCTAATATATCTACTCTACCATTACTACTCGTACAATCCATTTATATATATACATGAGGTAGAAAAAATTATATATGATTATTTATATAATGGCTACTTTTCAAAATATTGTAATGATCGTCGCAATTATTATGTTGATAATTTGTCTTATTTTTGTCGGAACTGCTTTGTATAATCAGAAGTTCACTACGGCTTTCCCTCCGGTTGTAGCTGATTGTCCCGACTACTGGTTAGATAAATCCGATGGAGATTCGTCAAATTGTGAAAACGTTAAAAATTTAGGCAGCGACTCTTGTTCGAAAACAATGAACTTCTCAACCTCAAGTTGGACCGGAGAAAATGGTTCATGCAATAAATCTAGGTGGGCCAGAGCATGTGACCTTACATGGGATGGTGTTACAAATAATAATAGCGTGTGTGAAGGAATACCACCCATCCAGCCAACCATAACAGGCAATAACTGGACACCGATCAATGATTCCACGTCTGCCACGTCTGCCACGTCTGCCACGTCTGGCACGTCTGCCACGTCTGGCACGTCTGGCAGCTGGACTCCCGGGTCGTTCTCCCTGCCAGGAACCGCATCGATGAGCGAGCTGGCCGCAAATGCGGTCCCGTCTCAATCGTCTTAAATTTCCATATCTATTCTCTTATAGATATGAAAATCAGTCCAAAGACATTTCTTATGTATATATAATGAATAATAACAACATAATTGAGAATATTAATTTTCTCCCTGAAGATGTTGTCTTATATGAAATTTTTCCTAATCTTAAGAATGAATTACTCGCAGTCCTTAATAAAAAATACTATACGAAGTTCCACACATGTTTGAAAAAAAATATACCTGACAATAAATATGAAGGCTATATAAGACGCACTGCCAGACACGATCATTTTTTTGTTTTCGAACAGATTCTTGGAGAGAACTTCGATAAATGGAGGTCAATGAAGAAGTACGAATATAAGTCATATATATTTGATTCATATCTGCATTTTCTTATTCAGTTTTGTATAGACAACAATTCACATAAATGTCGTGAATTGATAAACAAAAAAGCTTCTTCGGTATTAAATAAAAACTGGCATAAAAACAGCAGGATACAAAGTATTAGATGGAGCAACTAGATTTTAATAATATTCTAGAAAGGGAAGCGACCGCCAAAGCTATTAAAGATATACTTATAAACTTTGAGAGCAACAAATCTAATCTCTCGTTGAAACGTGGTATATATATTTACGGTGCTCCAGGAAGCGGAAAAACAGAATTCATAACGTCATTACTGAAAGAATTGGACTATGATGTCATAAAATACGATGCTGGAGATATACGTAATAAATCTATTATTGAAACCATTACCAAGCACAACATGGCAGATAAAAGTGTTTTAAGTTTATTCCAAGATAAACCTCGTCCGATAGCAATTCTTATGGACGAGATCGATGGTATGAATAATGGAGATAAGGGTGGGATAAATTCACTCATAAAGCTTATTAGACCCAAGAAGACAAAAAAACAAAAATTAGAAGAAGTTACATTCAGCCCTATAATATGTATTAGTAACTATCATATTGACAAGAAGATAAAAGAACTCATGAAAGTGTGTAGTTCCTTTGAGTTAAATTGTCCTACTCAGATACAGATTAAACAGATAATACAGAATACGATGCCTGAGCTTGATGGTGTTCTCGCTTCAAACATTATCAACTTTTTACAAGGCGATTTGAGGAAACTTTCATCCATATACAATATATATCAAAATCATTGTAGCATTCTAAAGAATGAGATAATTCAAAATATATTCAAGCCAAAATCATACAACGAAGATACAAAAGAAATAACTAAAAAATTAATTAACAATAAATTTGATTTCTCAGAACATTTGACCGTAATGAACGAGACAGACCGAACAATCGTCGGTCTCCTATGGCACGAAAATATCATTGACGTATTGGGAAAAATACCGAAAAATATCTCTATTCCATTCTATCTTAAGATTCTAGACAATATTTGTTTTGCTGATTATATAGATAGAATAACCTTTCAAAAACAAATATGGCAATTTAATGAAATGAGTTCTCTCATAAAAACTTTCCACAATAATAAAATATATCACGACACTTTTGATAAGCAACCAGTTTTTAATCCACCTGAAGTACGTTTCACAAAAGTTCTGACAAAGTATAGCACCGAGTATAACAATTCACTTTTTATACAGAATCTATGCCAACAGCTTGGTATGGATAAAAAGGATACTTTTTCTTTTTTCTTAGAGTTAAGAAACAACTATAGCGATGAAGATATTTACGGAATGTTTGATTCATATGATATTGGTAAACTTGACATAAATCGTATATATAGATATTTGGATAAATATACGAAAACTGATAGTGAATTGAGTAATGTATAGAACTTATAGAACTACCTTCCTAGTTCTCTTGGTTAATCTGAACTAATATATCATCAGATTTCTTTGTTTCATCTGTTTTTGATATATTATCCGTATCAGCAACCTCACCCACATTTTCTTCTTTAATGTGTTCTACGACATCGAGCTGAATATTTTGCACGATTTCATAGTCCGAACCTTCTTGAATGTCAAATTTCTTTTCAAGGTCAGATAAGGCTGTTTGGAGCATTTGTATTTCTGCGTCTTTTCCTTGTAACTGGGTAATAAGTTCATTAATATGTATCTGTTGTTTCTGTAGTATCTCAACGACTTGCTGGATCGTGAGTGTTTGTTGAGGTCCATTACCTTGTTGAATACAAACTGTCTGTGTCTGTTGTTTAGATAACTCACTCGCATGATGTTCGGCCTGCTTACGTCGCTGCTCTTCGATTTTTATTATTTGTTCTAGAACATCGGGTTTCATAGAGGGGCTGCCAGCATCATAGTTCTCGAGCAATCCGCCAATGCGGTTCATATAGAAGTCTTTCATTTCTTCATCCTTGACGAACATATCGACTGTCTTGGGAGATTCTTTTACGAAATTGGGGTGTGGATTTTCAAGAAGTTTGCGCTTGTCGAAAGTATTGTGTTCGTGGGAAAATACAAGAATTGTCTTCATTGGATCAAGTTGAACGAAAGGAATAGTATAATTCTTAAGAAACGATTTTTCTTCGGCTAATGCTGCGTTAGAGTCATATTTAGTATTCTTGATAAGTTCTCTCTTAAACGCAAATGTGCCTGCTGTCGCGTGATTTGGACCATAAGGACCGAACTGGTACATTTTTTCAATGTGCTTGAAATAGATATATATCTCACTGCTTCCAGCACAAAGTGCCTCTGGATTTTGCTGGAGCCGTTCTACGGCATGAGAGATGCGGTCTGGAGGATAATAATCGTCATCATCCATATACACGATTATATCACCTTTTGACTTCTCATGTAGTAAATTACGTTTTTTACCTAAGACCATCTTTTTATCATAACTAAAATATTTAACCTCAGGTATATGTGACACCATACTTCCAATTTTGTCCGTTCCATCATCGATGATTATCCATTCTACCCTGTCTCTTGGATAATCCTGGTGCTCGAAGCATTTAATCATATGTTCTATAAATGGTCTTCGATTGAATGTTGGTGTACAAACACTCACAAAAGGCATCTTTTCTGAGTCAGGATTTCTCTCTAATACGGGTTTTTTAGATTTCTTTTTGTTCTTTCTACCCATTATATAAATAATAACGTTGTGTATTATTTATATGATTTAAATTTCTATAATATTAAAAAAATATGGCTTTGAGTGCGAGGATAAGATAAACAACCAACATGGTCGTAGAGACAGTTGAGTCTAATGTGGTTGATGCTGAACTTATGACAAGGGCTCCGAACAACCAACCCATCATAGACGAGTTACATGCCAAAATTCTTTTAAGTGCCGTCATATTACTAAATGCTGGCACAAACAAAAGAGTAGCCATAAACTGCAAATACTGCATAAAAGCGACGCCAAAAGCAGTAAACCAAGTATAAGCCAGGAAGAATCCAATAATCGACCATTGCCATCCCCACGAATTAGATGAAAACGCACTAAATAGTGTGCTTAAAAATCCAGCGATCAACACTACGCCCTGTCCTCCGATCAAAAGTGTCAGAGGTGCTACAATCAAGATTTGGAATGCATTATTGGAAAGCATATTTTTTCCTCCTTGAGGAGAAAACAGACTAATCCATTTTGTCAAATATGATCTGTTCGACCCATAGCTCCCTGCTATTGTCTCAGAAAACCAATTTTTATAACTTTCTAACGAAAAGCCAGGATCTACGCCGTCAGCGTGCAAGTTATAGGGCCAGCCACCCATTGTTCCGATTCCTAATGATTTCATCGCATTTATATTCATACCAGGCATTTTCATACCTTTTCTTTTGCTAGGGCATCGAAATTCTCCTCCGCTCTGAACCGGAGAATAAAAATCTGATCCAGTTTCTGGAAAGAAAGTCGCCAATTCGTCCTTAGAGCGGGTACTAAAGAAAATGAAGTTTGATCCGAGTAGACCTATTACGAGTGCTATGACAAAATTCGTTACAACTGCTATACCGAAAGAGCCCCAATCATTATCTGATGCCGTTCCTGTTTCATCAGAGTTGTCAGATTTTTTTTGATCGATTGGTGTGGGAGCTGCCGACATATATATTACACAAACATAAATATAAACTAAATATTGGCGGACTAATGGGTAGTTTCAAATATTGAGATACTATAAATGGATGGAAAGGTAGCTATACTTGGATGCGCGAGAGACTGCGCCCGTTGTCTTCCGTTATCTCTACAAAACGCAAAGAGAATTGGCAGCATGTTTGGTGACTATAGAATATTCCTAATGGAGAATGATAGTCTTGATGGGACGACAGATATTCTAATGAAGGAAGGCAAAGACCCTCGTGTGAGTGTATTCATGAAGAATCACCTCAGTTGGAGATATCCCAGACGTACCTGGCGTATTGCTTATTGTCGGAATTATCTTCTACAAGAGTTGATTAAATCCAACTACCAGCCCGACTATGTCATCGTGATGGACATGGACAACATCGGAAATAGCGATAAAGGGCCTAGAATGGTCGAAATGTGTATGACTAAAAAAGACCTTTGGGATGCTATATTTCCTCGTCTAAGTTATGATGCTTTCGCATTTCGGTATCCAGGACATACAGCAAATAGTCTTGAACTACATAAGATTGTACCGAATGGAACGGCTAAGATGAAATATATGACAGAACTAGGTGCGCCTGGAGGCGATGATAGTATGTTTGATGAAAATGGATTGATGGGTGTTTTTAGTGCCTTCAACGGATTAGCTATATATAAATACAAACTTTACATAAGAGGAACTTATTCGGGAAAGAATATGTTTTTTTCCACTACAAATGATCCAAAACATAGGGGTCAAGAAGAATGCGAACATGTAAATTTTCACCGTAGTCTTGGACCGTGTCGATTGATGATGAGCAAAGATTTTAAATACCCCTAATTTTATCTAAGCACACTATAGGCATGAACAGAACTTTATCAAAGACTGGAATAGTAATAGTCATAGTAATAGTTATATTTAGCATAATTCAGGTAATATTTCCCCTTGTCAATAGACAGATAAAAGTAAAGGAAGGAATGTCATCAGGAAGAACGAACTCTCAGCCGACGCTAACATGGATGACAGGAATAGTGAATGAAAAAACAGAGCCTTCAGACCAAGTCATACTCAACGATATGAATGTCGTAGAGTTCAATACCAAACCTGTAATGTGGCCTGTTACCCCAACACATCCTCCAACAATTCAACAGAATATGGTATCGCAAGATGCCAGACAAAAAGAACTGATGGATGCCTATTATAAGAATGAGAGTCCCGGGACTGAGTTTACGATGAAATATCCATGCCGTCCGACGACAACGGGCGAATACGAAGAATGTGGTCCTTACGGAGCGAATATACCTTGCTACGGCAATGGCAAGGTAAAAGATAATAGAATGATCCTTAAAGACTGTTGCAAACTGCCTGAACCAACGGCAGAAACCAACGGACCAGTTGGAGCGAATACATCTTGCTTCGAATCATTTTTAGAGAATTGATTCGTAGGAAATTGAAGAATAAATCCAAAAATAGATATAGTATAACTAAGATGCAATATGATAATTTACTTAAGAAAATGAAGGCATATATTGAATTGGCAAATGCCAAAAAACAGTTACGTATAAAAAACGGACAACTAAACTATGTATTTGAGTACCTAATGATGCCTAAGAATTTAGACAAGTTTGTAGAGCAAGGAAAGGTCCTTCGATATTGTGACGACCGTAGAAATGAAGATACAAATGGTTTGAAACCAAATTTTAAAGATAATTCTAGACAGGTGGAAAAATTAAGGAAAGACCTATTACCATTATGTTGGATAGAAGTATTCAAACACGGAAATCTACACTTTAAATATTGTCCTACGTTGAAGAAAAGTTTTACGGACGAAATCTTAAACAATCATAAAAATAAAAACGACGGTTTCAGCAAGCAAATCATTCAAGCCAAACTGAACGAATCCAATTATACGTGTGAAATAACTGGTCTGCCTGCCAGTGAAGGAAAATTAGCAGCGGATCATTTTATTCCCAAAGAGGGAGGAGGTGAAAGTGTGGCCGATAATTGTGTTATATTGAACAAATTATTAAATGAAAAAAAAAACAAACATCCACCAATCGAATGGTTTTGTAATTCGTTGTTATCTAATTTCATGAACATATGTAAGCGACTTGGAATTTTAACAAGATGCAAGGAAAAATTAATCGAATTTATTAACAATTACAACTAAAAAGAGTCACCAAATAGGTATGAAACAAAAATAAATAAAAAGAACTGATTGTCCTCGTGGATTTTTTTGCTGCGGCGACTTGCGATTGCGATTCTATTTTTAATCCTATAAAAAATTGATTGTCTTCCTATTGTAGATGCCTATTACAAAAACCCTAACTACAAATGTCCCTAACACCCGAATTTATCCCCCACGATGATGACGTTCATCAAACTATTGAACTTCCTAGCAAGGCAACGGAATGGGGTGAAGATTCCGACTCCGATGATGCGAAGGACTGGACGATGTGTCTTAATAAAGGCTCGGCTTGTGCGAACTCCATGTCTTTTTACAACATGGTTCAGTTCTCATCAATCCTCAAAGACTACCTCAACACCCGTCTTCCCGACAAACACTATGACTTTACTCTAATCAAAGCTCCCCATTATGCGATGAGGGCAGCAGGAAAAGAGTCTTACGTTATTGTTGATGACGAGAGCAACAAAGAATACACGATTTACGTCAAAAATTATGCGTCGCATCTCATCAACATGAACCCTCTTGACGAGAGCGACTGCGGACGACTCGTAATTCGGAGTGTGATTAAGTCTATAAGTCATGTCGTTCAATTCCAATCCGTAGAATGGGAGGACGTGATTGTTAAGCGGGAATACGTTAAATTAATTCCCGTCGTTCATGAACTCAAGGTAGCAGATTAGAGAAATAACTTCGGTTGTCATCTTATATAATTTTAAATTTCATTTACTTAAAATTATTCAAATCTTTTTTATTAACGCGCATACATGAGACCAGCCATACCAGAAGTAAAAGTTAACACGTTATATCTCTCCTCTAAGATAGTCAAATCGAAATTGTAATCGTATATTCGCCACGTCGGCTTATTGACACCGATGATTCCCCCAGAGGCATCGCAAATAGTCAGGACTTGTGCATCTGGGTCAAGAGGCGGTTGTATAGTAACTACCTCAAATTGAATATTATTAAATTTACTTAAATTCATTCCTCCACTCGGTTGAAAGTCAAATGGGTTCGTATTCAAGCAAAAATTATAACAATATAAGCCATCAGGTGCGTTCCCCGATGTCCGCACATATTTTTCAATATACTCCAATACTCCAACATCAAGTTCATTTTCACGATATTTTCCATCTAGTAGGAGAGCCCATTTAAGCATGATATCTTTGGTATTCGCTATATTAAATGTAGGTGTAATCAAAATTGTCGTTGGCGTTCCATCGCCTTCTTTACTCGGATCAACGGTTGGGAATGTGAGACATGGAAATACAGGAGCACATGGACCACCTGGCACTTCCCACTGTGCTGAACCACTTGGGTCAATAATATCATATGGAATATAATTATACGGCCAGTTACTGTAGTTCGACCACTCATTTCTGAGATTGACATCACTTCTCTGAAAAAACCACATCCAATTCGCCACCATCCCCAGACTGTAAAGATCTACGCGATGGGACCCCGTAACATTATTATGGTGGTGATAATATACCTCTTTAATTAAATATTTTTGCTCTTTTGCTGCAAACAGACGTACCTCATCGTTATCTAAAAACGCATATGTACTAATGATATGTATATCAGCCGCCCAGTTCGTTCGTTTGTCCTGGTAGCTGACTGTGTTAAGTGATATGTCTGGAGGAGGCTGAAGGAATCGATAGAACTGTTCATAGGGATTATTAAAGTTTGCCTGATGATAAAATCCCCCCTGTGCTTCTACATCTCTTATCACAAAAAGTTCATTTACAGGACGAAGAAGTATTTCTATATGTAACTCATTATACTGCATACTTACTAATGGGAATCCCATCTTTGCAGCAAGTGTAAACCATATATTAATTGGAATATACAACTTTCTTGCTCTGATGGATGGATCTGGGCCCTGCGGATTTGCTGTGTAATACGCATTAGGATAGGCATTTACCCTACTACCAGCATTTCCAGGGTCATTCAACTCCGCCACGTTCCCAGTCATTTTATAGTATAAGTCCTTTTTGACGTTGTTGAAATCACGTTCTACCATATTGTAAAGATATTGTCCCGTGAATTCTTGTATAATTTGCCCACCAGCACTGAATCTTATACGTTCGATCATCTGGGATCCAAGATCTTTAATCCATTTGAACTCGTATGGTTGCCACACTGCTGAACAATCTATTGGGGGTATAATTGGACTCCATATTGTAGGAAGATTCACTACTAAATATGTGTCCATCAGGAGGTCAGCATACCTTGGAACCTTAAAGACGAATTCGGAGCTCTCAGTCATTCTGAGATTTCTAAGACCGTCAAAGTCAATTCTAAACTTTTGGAGACCAAAGTTTGTATATTTTGCATACGCACATTTGAAAAATGTTTTTGAAGGATTTCCATTAAGTATTACATTTTGTGATCCATATGAAACAAGGTTCAATAATCCACCTGGCATCTTATATACTATTAGATACATTATTTAACTGTATTTGATTTCATTAAATATAAAAATAGTTATGTAATATAAGTAGCATGGATAAAACTTCTTTATTAACTATTACCAAACGAAATGCTAAATTAGTAAAATTAATTGTTCTCGTTATGGTAGGTCTTATTGTTTTCATGGTAGTAGCATGGGTATACAATAAAATGACGTTGAACGATAGAAACTGCACAACGATGGATAATTTATATAAGGACTTTCCAGTATTGTCCACTTTGAACATAAGCAATAAACAATTTAGCTATAATTTGCGAGACTATTACATAAAAACAGCTTACAACTGTTGTACGGCCGGTGAATACAAAAATGATTTTGTAAATGTTTGTGCTCTTAAAAACTGCATCAGACAAGGAGCAAGGTGTTTGGATTTTGAAATATATTCGGTAAATAATAAACCTGTAATTTCGGTGTCCTCGGTTGATGACTTCAGCGTTAAGGAAACATATAACAGTATTCCATTCTCCACAGCAATGGGTGTAATAGCCGACTATGCGTTTTCTGGAAGCACGTGTCCCTGTCCCGGAGATCCTCTTTTGATACATCTCCGAATTATGAGCAATAATAAAACAATTTACTCAGAGATGGCAGACAACTTATATAATACTCTTGAAAGCCGACTTCTAGGAAAACAATACAGTTATGAGAACCAAGGAAAGAACATTGGTTCGTTGCCCCTAAAAGATTTCATGGGTAAGGTCATCGTCGTGGCTGACAAGACAAATGCTCTTTTTGAAGACACCCCACTTGACGAATATGTCAACATCGCTAGTAACTCAATTTTTATGAGAGCCCTGCGCTATTACGATGTAAAATATACTCCTGATATGCAGGAACTCATTGAGTTTAACAAGAAGAACATGACTATAGCTATGCCTGACTTATCGGCAGACGCGGATAACCCATCATCATCGCTTGCGATGAAATATGGGTGTCAGATGGTCGCTATGGCATTTCAAAATTTTGACACAAACATGGAATATTATGATGAATTCTTTGATAACGAAGGTTCTGCTTTCGTATTGAAGCCAGAGTCGCTCCGATTTATCCCGGTGACTATCAACGTTCCTGGACCACCACCTGAGGCGAACTCTTATAAGGAAAGGTCTGTTAAATCAGATTATTATTCATTTACAATTTAATATCTCTATATATTAATGCCATCATACACTTTGCCATCTAAGAAAATGACATTTGAAGAAAAGGAATTAGAAATTCTTCGCGATGCGGTCGATAAA
>Ga0209711_10004838_pt1 | contig 10677 bp, 5 predicted proteins | sample ArcticOcean_MG_C_7_FD_187441 | JGI IMG/M metagenome (GOLD analysis project Ga0209711, IMG submission 187441) | Marine microbial communities from western Arctic Ocean - ArcticOcean_MG_CB11_88 (SPAdes) (version 2) | ecosystem: Environmental > Aquatic > Marine > Oceanic | place: Arctic Ocean... | reverse complement strand
CGATCATTCAATTGTTGAATGGGAAAATGCCCATATTGCCAATCCCTCAGACGAAGAAACAAAAAAATCTTGGGAAAACGCAATTGCTCAAAGAAAGCTTTATGAAAAAGGTCAGCTTGAATCACTAGTTCAAAGATATCCCAATGATTATGGATACCGTTATGAACTGGGGATTAACCTATTTGAAAATGGAGATTACGACAATTGTCTCTCTCATTTTCAACTCGCACAGCGGAATGCTAAAGTACGCTTAGATGCGATTTTGTATCTTGGGCGTGCTTACAGCAGGAAAAACTTTTTTGATCTTGCAACTGAACAATTTTCTATTCTTAAAAACGAAATTCAAATAATGGACGAACGTAAAAAAGATGCGATTTACGAACTCGGTTGCTGTTTTGAATCAATGGGCGACCAAGACAAAGCGATCGAGGAGTTTAAAGTTGTGTATTCCGCTGACATTTCATTTCGAGACGTTGCCGATAAAATTAACGCTTTTTACTCGAAGAATGCCTAATTTTTTGTAATTTTGATTGGCGGAGAGGGAGGGATTCGAACCCCCGGTACCTTGCGGCACACCCGATTTCGAGTCGGGCACATTCGACCACTCTGCCACCTCTCCAGGTAATCTTGATGATGGCCTATAATGGATTAATCTATGTTCTTGTGGCAACTTAATTTACTTATATTATGTTTTGAATTATTCAATTTACACGCTTGCCCGAAATGCTCTCCTCCGCTTGGATATATTCATGAATAGTTTTTTTGCTCCAATCCTTTTTATCCAGTTCCTCTTTTTATTAGCATCCTGTAATTCTACCAAAACTACTACGATCGAATTTTCCGATGGATCATACCAAGGTGAGATCGATAAAAAAGGTAAGAAAAATGGTAAAGGAATTTATGTTTGGCACGATGGGTCAACTTATGAAGGAGACTTCAAGGAGGATTCGAGGCATGGCAACGGATACTTTAAGTGGAGTAATGGAGAATCATATAAAGGTGATTATTTTGAAAACGGCCGAACTGGAGAAGGTCAGTACAGATGGCCAGATGGCTCTTATTACGAAGGGTCTTTCCTAAGAGGTAAAAGGCACGGTGCCGGAATTTATTATTCCATAGATGGTGCGGTTTACGAAGGGGAATGGTTCGATGACTTACAGCATGGTGAAGGCATCCTGACTAATCCCAATAAAACAATAACTCGGGCGGTCTGGAGAAATGGAAAAATTATTACTCAACCCGCCGTGCTTCCCAAATCTGCTAACAAACCAATTCTAGAAGTGTTTGAAACCCCACCAGTAGGGCTCGTAAAACAAATTCCACTCGAAATTGATGGACACAAAGAAGTTTTACCTCCTGGCAACAAGAATGAGATTAATCAGCCGATTGAACCCACCATTAAAAGTTCAGTCGATAGAGTCTCGAGTAATCAGTTTGAAAAAACTTCAGTGGAGCCAAATAATCAACTCGATCAAAAAATAGTTCCTCCGACTCACTTACACTCTAAAGTTTCCGACGAAAAGATTAGGATTACACCGCAAGTTAAAGTACCCTCAATTAACCCACTTCCTCTAATAGGAACCTCTCAACCAAACTCAAAAAGTTCAAATATTTGGACTGGGACTGTCGACGAAGCTGAGGAGCAGTTTATCACAGAACTAGTCAATGGCATCGACACTGTTAGTGACGCCAAATCTAAAAAAACTTTCTCGGGGAAAATGCAAATTCTCAACCAAGGTGGGGCTTTAATTGGAGAAGTAAATCTTCTTAATGGTCAACTCCATGGTGAAGAAATCTTTATTGACGAAATCATCGGTATAATAACGGAAAAAAATGTTTGGGAAAAGGGAGTCAGAGTTAAATAAAAATATAGCGTTATATTAGATTTAAATATAGGTTTTGGGGCACTATAGAAAATGCATCTAAATTTTATATTCTTTTACCAAGTAAGCAGGTTCACCATCTTAATTCATTCTATTCTCAAAAGTTTAGTAATCATTAAACTTTTAAATGAAAGGGATATTTAACCTTCTCATAGTATATCTAATACTGGAATAACCCTCGCCTAATGCTTTCAAGAGTTTTTTGGGTATAATTAGAAATTTTAATAGTATTTACTAACGTTAAAACTTTAAATTTCCTTTGATGTTTTAAAATCATTAATTGTAAAATAATGGAAGCAAAAAATTCTAAGATGGACGATTTAAAAACTGATCCCAAAATTAATCTAAATTATGAACCTTCTGAGTTCCCTAGAGAACTTGCTCGTCACTACATTTCCGCAAGTGAAAGCGATATTGCTGAAATGCTCAATTTCACTGGAGTTGACCGTTTGGAAGACCTGTATAATCATATTCCAGATTTTCTCCAATTTGACGGAGGTATTAACTTACCGAACGAACTAGAATACAATGCTGCGGCAAGTAAACTGGCTGAAATTGCTGATCGAACTAATTTAAAAGTTTCTTTTATTGGAGATAGTGTGCCTCATTGGTCAACTCACCCCATAGTAGATTATGTTTCAAAACTGCGCCCTCTCAGTACTTCCTATACCCCCTATCAACCAGAGAGAAGTCAAGGGACTCTGGTAACACATTGGATTTATCAATGTGTATTATCTACCTTAACAGGCTTTGAGGCCATAAATACCTCTTTATACGACAGGTCCGCCGCAATTTACGAAGCAATAACCTGTGCTTATCGAACCAATCCTCGTGGAGGCAAAATTCTTTTAGCTAGATCACTATTTGAGTCTGATCTTAAGGTCATTCAAACTTTATCTGAAGAAACAGAATTAGAATTTCTATCCGTGCCTTACGATTCTGAAACCGGCCTTCTTCAGTATGATTGGCTCAAGAATCTCAGTGAAGAGGAACTTAAGGAAATATCCGCTTTTGCTTTTCCCCAAGTAAATTCACTCGGATTACTAGAAGATGTTGATTTCCTTAGCGACTTTGCTCGATCCAATGGCATTAGATCCATTGCTTGTATTGATCCCATGCTCTTAGGAACAGGGGGCTTAAAGCCACCGACTGATTTTGGGATGGAGGGCTGCGATTTTATGGTTGGGGAAGCCCAACATCTTGCCATCCCGCCAAACTTTGGAGGTCCAGGACTAGGAATATTTGGATGCAGGCATAATGAAAAAAATAAAAAAGACCTCCGTTCCACACCAGGCAGGTATATTGGAAAAGCTAAAGATATAAATGGTAGAGATTGCTTTGTGATGGTTCTTTCCACTCGTGAACAACATATCAGAAAGGAAAAAGCGACATCAAATGTATGCTCCAATCAAGCTTTTCTGGCCACCCTCGCTGGGGCATCTCTTTTGGCAAAAGGTGAGAATGGATTAGCCGAGTCTGTTCAAAAAGCAAAGTCCATACGGGAGAAAGTTCTAGATGCAGTCGAGAACCTCAAAGGTGTCTCATTGGCCTACCCTGAATCCTGTGGTTTTAACGAACTTTTATTGAAACTTGATTCTCCTGTTGTCGAACTCCAAGAAAAAGCTTCTACCCAAAACCTTCAGTTAGGAATTGATGCTTCCAATCGCATCTCTTCCAAGGAAAATCCCCACCTTCTTAAACTTTCATTTTCTGATATTCACGATGAAGATTCGGTCGAAAAACTAATTTCCTTTTTCTATGAGGAATTTCCAAAAAATAATTCTCATAATGTTAAGGAAGATTCAAAAAATGATTTTAAACCAAATTACCTAAGAGAAAAAGCGGCAGGAATTCCGAGTTTTTCTTATGATGAACTCTGTTTATACTACGAAAAATTAGCCGACTTAAATGTGAGCCCGGATGATGGATGTTACCCTCTGGGATCCTGTACGATGAAATATAATCCCATGCTTAACGATTGGGCCGCTTCACTTCCTGGTTTTTCACAGGCTCACCCACAAGCACTCGAAAGCGATATTCAAGGACCTCTCGAAATTTTATTTGAAATTCAAGAATGGTTTGCGAATATCACTGGACTTCCTGGAGTTACCACTCAACCCGTTGCTGGAGCTCAGGGTGAACTTGTGGGATTAAAGCTTTTTCAAGCTTACCATCGCTCGCGTAGTGATTTAAAGAGGGATGTTATATTCATTCCCAAGTCAGCACACGGCACGAATTTTGCCACTGCAGCTATGGCTGGATTTACCAGTACAGATGGAATTGTTTACTTACAGGCAGGTCCAGATGGTACAATTGACATGGAGGATTTTAAGAAAAAAATTCTAACATATGGTGACCGATTATGCGGAGTTATGATTACCAATCCAAACACATCGGGAATTTTCGAAAATCAATTTCATTCAATTGCCGAGGCTGTCCATCAAGCAGGTGGACTGGTGTATATGGATGGTGCTAACATGAATGCGATCGCAGGGTTGATTGATTTAGGAAAACTAGGGGTAGATGCAGTCCATAACAACTTACATAAAACATGGACAATTCCCCATGGTGGTGGCGGCCCAGGAGACGCCATAGTTGCAGTATCAGAAAAATTAAAAGATTTCCTACCTGGTCGTCAGGTTTACAAAAATCCTAACGGTTCATTTTACTCTCAATGCCCCTCAAGAAGTATCGGATCGTTTCACAGAAATTGGGGCAATTTCGGTCATAAAGTACGAGCATATTCCTATCTTCTCAGACTTGGTAATGAAGGTGTTCCTAGAATGTCTGCAATTGCTGTACTTTCTGCCCGTTATCTTCTTGATAAACTAAAGAATTACTTCCCGACATTACCCAGTGAGGCAGAGAGTGCTCCTCGGATGCATGAATTTATTTTAACTTTAAGCAAGGAAGACTTTTACAACCTTGAAAAAGTGGGCATTCCAAAAAGCAAGGCAATCCCTCAAGTCGGCAAACTTTTTCTTGATTTCGGTTTCCATGCACCAACAGTGGCTTTTCCGGAAATTTTTGGCTTAATGATTGAGCCCACTGAAAGCTATACAAAAGCTGAATTAGATCGGTTTGTGGAGGCCGTTATTGCGATCAAACAATTAATCTCCGAGTGCCCAGAAGCGGTTAAAACTGCCCCTCACTTCACCCCTATTGATCGCGTTGATGAAGTAGGTGCGAATCGAAATTTAGTTCTGCAAGAAAAACTTGAACATCTTCCCTCCCTTCATTTGAACCGAATTAAACCAAGCGTGTTAAATAACTTAGAAATTTCTGAAATTAAAAAGCGTATAATTGATTGTACTTCTTAATGCGGATTGATTTGACGAAAACTTAGTAATTAATATCCTAAAGGTTATGTCTGAAGAAAATGAAGAAAAGCCCCTTATTTCCAAAAGAGGAATATTTGTAGATCTTATTTTGTCCACTGCTTTTTTTCTTTTTATGGCATTAGTTGTTCTTAGACCACATGTCCCCTCTGAAGACCCTACTGCCGTGCTGATCGTCTCGGGCATGGCATCGTTATGTATGACAGGAATCTTTTGGTTAGCTACGAATATGTTTCGTGTAACTTTAGTCGACTTCCAACGAAGCAAAAAAAATTAATTTATATTTCTTACAATTTGAGTAAGAAACTCTTTTAATAAACTTTCAAGCTTCCCTCTCGGAGTTGCTTCAATTTCGTATCCGATTTCGCAAATCTCTTCCGAACAAATACATCCTTGTTCGCGAAGCTTAGCGATAAGATCATACCTATGATGAGGAATTAAATAATTTAAAGTGGCTACTGACCGATTTAGCTTATCTTCAATAACCTGTAATAATTCCTTAATACCTTCTCCTGTTTTACAACTCACGAAAATACAATCAGGGGTCAATAATCGGGCTTTTAACTTTGTCATCCCATGATCACCTTGATCAATTTTATTATAAACAGTGAGAATTTCCTTATCTTCCGCACCTAATTCTTTCAGTACATCTTGAGTTGTATTCAAATGTTCTTCAAATTCTGGATACGAAAAATCCACAATATGGAGAAGTAAATTAGCGACCAGGGCTTCCTCCAAGGTAGCTTTAAAAGCATCAATTAAGCGATGAGGAAGCTTACGAATAAAACCAACTGTGTCGGTTAATATAATTGTTCTGCCTCCTGGTAATTTCACCTTCCGACTCGTTGGATCTAAGGTAGCAAATAACTTATCAACCGATAAAACACTAGAACCTGTGATGCGATTGAGAAGAGAGGATTTACCTGCGTTTGTATATCCAACTATCGCAAGGGTTGCCAATGGTATGCGTTGTCTTTTTTTACGACTTGTAGAACGGCGACTAGATACCTGTAGAATCTCTTTCTTAGTCGCCGCAATCTTGTCTCTAAGCATTCGTTGGTCTAGCTCAATCTGTGCTTCACCATCTCCTCTTTGTGTAACTCCTCCTCCTCGTTGTCTATCTAAATGAGTCCATGCCCTGCGCAAACGAGGAAGTGAGTACTCAAGTCGAGCAAGACTCACTTGTAAAACGGCTTCCTTAGTTTGAGCTCGATCGGCAAATACATCCAAAATAACTTCATGCCGATCGATCACAAGAACCTTGGTTAATTCTTCCCAGTTTCTTTGCTGACCAGGGGTAATCTCATTGTCAAAAATAATTACATCACAAGCCAAATCTTTGACTTGTTCCTGAATTTCCTCACATTTTCCTTTCCCAAGAATATGCCCAGGAAAAGTTTTGCGTATACGCACGATGGTTTTAGCAATTACTTTAATAGATAGGTTTTCGACCAACTCTGATAACTCACCAAGTAAAGACGAGGCACTAGCCTCTTCCTCCTTCCGAGTGATAACAGAAACTAAAAAGGCCCGCTCCACCTTCCTGGGTTTCTCCTTAACCTCAAACATCCAAATCGTGAATGCAGTTGCTTAAAGAAAAAGGGATCGGGCATTTGCCCGATCCCTTAACAGAAGATTTATTCAACAGAAAAGAATTAAGAAACTGCTGCTTGAGCTGCAGCAAGTCTAGCCGTTGGAACTCGAAATGGAGAACAACTAACATAATTCAACCCGATCTTGTGGCAGAATTCGACACTTTTAGGATCTCCTCCATGCTCACCACAGATACCAAGTTTAATACCACGGCGGGCAGACTTTCCTTTCTTTACAGCAATTTCCATTAATTGGCCAACACCGCTCTGATCAACGCTTGCAAATGGATTAGCGTCTAAGATGTCTAATTCAATATAGTTAGGAAGGAAGCTACCAGAATCATCGCGACTCATCCCCATTGTGGTTTGAGTAAGGTCATTGGTTCCAAAACTAAAAAACTGAGCAGTTTTGGCGATTTCATCGGCAACCAAAGCGGCTCGTGGAATTTCGATCATAGTTCCAACAAGATATTTGATTTTTTCTCCCTTGGCCTCAAAGACTTTCTTTGCAGTGGCATGTATTACCTCTACTTGAAGCTCAAGCTCACGAGGAAATGCAACAAGCGGCACCATAATCTCAGGGTTCACTTCAATGCCACTCTTTTTAGCAAGAATAGCAGCTTCAAAAATTGCCTGTGCCTGCATCTCTGTCACTTCTGAATATGAAATGCCAAGACGGCATCCACGGTGACCTAGCATTGGATTAAATTCATGTAAATCTTCAACACGCTTTTTGATCGAAGCTAAAGAGACTCCAAGTTTTTTGGCCAAGCTTCTTTGTGCAGACTGATCATGAGGCAGGAATTCATGTAAAGGTGGATCAAGGAGTCGAATTGTTGCTGGTTTTCCTTCGAGTGCTTGAAAGATACCTTGAAAATCGCGTCTTTGATATGGCAATAATTTCTTAAGTGCTTTTCTACGAGTTGATTCGTCCTCGGCTAAAATCATTTCACGCATCGCATCGATACGATTTCCTTCGAAGAACATATGCTCTGTCCGACAAAGCCCTATTCCTGTGGCACCAAACGCAACTGCATTCGCAACCTGAGTCGGAGAGTCTGCATTCGTACGGACAGTCATTCGAGTTGCCTCTTCACACCACTTCATCAGTTGGGAAAAGTTTTGATATGCTCGGCTTTTCTTGGGATCTAACTTCTTTTCTATAAGAACTTGAACAATTTCAGAAGGAGCAGTCTTCAACTCACCAGCAAAAACTTCACCGGTTGTACCGTTAATCGACATGTAATCTCCCTCCTTGAAAGTTTTACCACCCACTTTAACTGAACGGGCATGATAATCCACATCAAGATCAGCAGCTCCGCAAACACAAACTTTACCCATTTGACGAGCAACTAATGCTGCGTGAGAAGACACTCCTCCGCGAGCTGTTAAAATTCCTTCTGCGGCAATCATGCCCCGAAGATCCTCGGGAGAGGTTTCCTGGCGGACGAGTAAAACATTTCCTTTTTTAGCTGCCTCCACTGCTCTTTCAGCATTTAAGCAAATCTTGCCTGATGCAGCCCCTGGCCCCGCAGGCAAACCCTTACAAAGACGGCTTGCTGCCTTCTCTGCGGTCGCATCGAACACTGGTGCAAGCACTTGGTCAAGTTGATCGGCTGGTACTCGCTTAATTGCGGTTTTCCAATCAATTAATCGCTCTTTTACCATCTCTATTGCAATACGAACTGCAGCAAGGCCTGTGCGTTTACCATTTCTAGTTTGAAGCATGTAAAGCTTCTCATTTTCGATAGTAAACTCGAAATCTTGCATATCCTTAAAATGCTTTTCTAATTTTTTCTGAACAAGCACAAGTTCCTTAAAAGGTTTAGGGAGAACTTTTTGAAGTTTGGCCACCGGTTGAGGAGTTCGTACTCCGGCAACTACATCTTCTCCCTGTGCATCAGTAAGAAATTCTCCATATAATACTTTTTCTCCAGAAGCAGGATCACGAGTAAAACCGACTCCTGATCCTGATTTCTTGCCAGTATTACCAAACACCATTGCCTGAACATTAACTGCGGTTCCCCACTCAGCTGGAATTCCGTATTTACGACGATAAACTGAAGCACGATCGTTCATCCACGAACTAAAGACCGCTCCCATAGAACCTTCCAATTGCTCCCAAGGGCATGTGGGGAAATCTGCACCTGTTCTTTTCTTAACTAAATTCTTAAATCGAGAAACTAGCTCCTTCATTTGATTAGCTGAGATACGAGAGTCATCAACTTCCCCTTTTGCAGTCGGGAAAATTTCTTTCTTAAAGTCTTCGATCAATGCTTCAAAAGGATCATGGTCTTCGCTTGGGAGTTTTTGAACCCCCATGACCACATCTCCGTACATTTGAATGAAACGACGGTAACAGTCCCACGCAAAACGAGTATTACCCGAAGCCTCAGCAAGTGCCTCAACTGTTTCATCGTTTAAGCCTAAATTCAAAATGGTATCCATCATACCTGGCATAGAATCTCTCGCTCCTGACCTGACTGATAAAAGCATTGGCTTTTTTAAATCACCAAGTTTTTGTCCAAGTTGTTTCTCCATTAGAGCAACTGAAGTTCTCATTTGATCATTTAGAACCTTAGGGTAAGTCTTTTTATTTTTATAAAAATAAGTACACACCTCGGTGGTAATTGTGAAGCCAGGGGGAACTGGTAGTCCAATCTTAGCCATCTCTGCAAGGTTTGCACCCTTGCCTCCCAAAAGTTCACGTTGCTTGGCATCACCATCTGTCTTCTTACCAAAGTCATAGACATATTTATGACTTTTTGCTTTTACTGCTTTCGACTTCACTGAGGAAGACGCTTTTGCGGATGATTTTGACTTAGCGGGTTTTGACTTCTTTTTTTGTGCCATTTGAATGAAGGTTTGGTTAGCAACTGAGATAAATTATCAACACAAAGCTTTTACTTTTAAAAACCTCGGTGACAAAAAATTTTGAATGGGTTTTATCTTATTTTTTGCAGTCTTTGTCAATGTATGTCTTTTCTTTCTGATTCAAAGTAGCGAAAGTATTAGCTTTTCAATGGACTAGAAAAAAAATGATGCCATTATCATTTTTTTTATTTATTTTTATTAGTTCAATTTTTAATATCTGCAATGAGTGATAATTCCAACAAACCCAAAACCTTCGGCGAACGATTTAAGGACGAAGGCTTAACTGGTATTCTCAAAGGAAAAAATAAAAAATCTCAAGGCAACTCAGACGAAATGCACTTCCTTGAACATCTAGAAGAACTGAGGTGGGTTATATTCAAAGCCGTCCTTGCTTTTCTTTTTGGTTGCGTGTGCGTTGCGATATTCATGCAAGACTCTGTTAAATTACTCCAGATGCCTTTAATAAGTGCAGTCGAAGATTTTGGTGTGATTGATATAGACCTTCAAACTATAGGCCTTGAACAGTACATTGAACCATTGAATAAAAAGGAGGTTGACCTAGGCATGCTAAGAAATGCCCGAGAGGAAGGATTAATGGGATGGGGTATTACAGACCCTCATCATCGAACACGGATTCTGACTCACTTTTCCAGCGGACAAAACAGAAACCTGCTTCAAGTCATTCGCTCCTACTCCCCTATTTTCATCGCCATGAAAATCTGCTTTCTCGGCGGGATTGGCATCTCACTTCCCCTTATTCTTTACTTTGTCGGTTCTTTCGTCGTGCCCGGATTAACGAAAGATGAGAAAAAAGTATTTTTCCCAGGATGTGTAGCCGCAACCTTTCTTTTTGTTGCTGGAGCATCTATGACATATTTCTTCATCTTGCCCTACTCATTAGCGTTTACCATTGAATTCTCCTTTAATGTTCTTGGTCTAGATGTTTACAGGCCCGAAGCAGGAAATTACTACAGCACCATCATTTGGATG
>Ga0209711_10004824_pt1 | contig 10699 bp, 10 predicted proteins | sample ArcticOcean_MG_C_7_FD_187441 | JGI IMG/M metagenome (GOLD analysis project Ga0209711, IMG submission 187441) | Marine microbial communities from western Arctic Ocean - ArcticOcean_MG_CB11_88 (SPAdes) (version 2) | ecosystem: Environmental > Aquatic > Marine > Oceanic | place: Arctic Ocean... | reverse complement strand
CCTCCCCTGCCCGGAGCGCCGCCGATGGGGACCAGCAAGTACTCGCGCATCATCACCCACGACCTCACCTCCGACCTGGAGGCCCTGCGCCGCGAGGGCACCGCCTTCCTGCCGCACCGCGTGCTCATCGAGAGAAGTGGACGTTACCGCTTTCTGTGAGTTGCGCCCGTCGACCCCCTCGAGGAGCGGTGCCTCAGTCCCTGCCGGCGCCGCGCAGGGACGAGCCCTTTGTGGAGTCCATCAGCTTTGGCCAGTTTGCGTGCCCCGACAGTGTCGACAACTTCTCGCCACTGCAGGGAAGCAACACGACCAAGGCTGGCGTCAACTACGAGGTCGACTCCGACCTAAGCCGCTTCTGCGCGATCGCCAACGAGGAGCACGCGTGGACGGTGAGTCTCTGCACCCAACCCCCGCCCCCACGCCCGTCGTCAACGCGCGCCCCCGCAGGTGTACAATTCGCGGGAGCTCTGCGGCGATGTCAAGCTCTCCGGCGAGCCGCAGATCGGCCTACACTTCGAGCCCAAGTGCATGTACGTGGTGGTCGCGTCCAGCTCGCGGACGGACCTGTTCAACGAGATGATGGTGCGCAGCTCGTCGCCGTGCATTCTGTTCTTTGTGTGAACCCGTGCCCCCTCGTCGCAGGCCGCTGGCAGGGTGCTCTCGGACCCGCTCAACCTGACGGTGCGCCCGGCCTTCCTGACGACCCACCTGCATGGCTCGACGCCTTTCCCAACTGGCAGGTCGAGTACACCGTCGCCACCAACGAAGACCCGGACCCGCGCGCCGCGTTCATCAACTGCCAGTCGAGCTTCGTGCTCCAGGACGCGTACGCACGCGACCGCGTCCTCCAGGACGAGCTGCAGGAGCTCGAGGAGCTGCGCGTCGAGTACGAAAAGTACCAGCAGCTGCTGGCCTTCTGGGACCACGTCCTCAAGATGAAGAAGTTTGGAACCCCGCCGGAGCCGCTTCCTCCTCCGCCGCCGCCGCCCTACCCAGCGCTGCCGGGCACCGACCTGCTGGTCGGCCCGCCGGCGCCGCCCAAGCTGGTCACCCCCGAGGAGCAGACGCAGCAGTTCCTGGAGAGGCAGTCCGAGATTGCGCTCCGCATCGCCGACCTGATAGACATCGTCGGCACCTGCGTCCCCTCCGCCACGACGACCTGCGGCCTCCCGGCGAACGAGGTGCGGCGGGTGCCTGTGGGTTCCCGGGCCACGACAGGAAGCGGCACTCACACATTCATGATTGCAATACCCCCCACCGACCACCCCGCCGGAGGCTGCAAGAGCTGCGGCGGGGGGGTGGTCCTCTCTTCATTCGTTCCTCGCCACCTGATCATTGCGCCAATCACTCTCCAAAGTCGACTTTGGAAGTCGGCCGGAAAGTCGACTTTGGAAGTCGACTTTGGAAGTCGACTTTGGAAGTCGACTTTGGAAGACTTTGGAAGTCGACTTTGGAAGTCGACTTTGGAAGTCGACTTTGGAAGTCAAACTGACCCGCTCCCCTCACTGGCAGGCGCCCGACCCGTGGCTGGCGCTCGACGGGGAGTGCCGCGGCTACGAGACGCGCAGCGCGGCGGCGCTCGACTTCTGCGCCTACTGGGACAGCTCCTCGTCGCCAGAGGGCGCCGACGCAGAGACGCGGCGCGAGCTGCTCGACGCAGGGCCGGTGTGCCTCGACAAGCTTGGGAGGATGCTCACCTGCTCGGCCAACTCGACGCGCACGCAGCGGGCGGGCGTCTACGAGATGGCCTACGCCGTCCGGCCCGACCGCGCCTTCTGCTCCTTCTCCTTCTTCCGCAGCCGCATGACGGCCGAGTCTACTACCTCGGCGGCGTGCAGGGCGGCGCTTCTGGACCGCAACCAATCTTGCTACACGGGCTGCGACACTTGCACCACCACGTGTACAAACCCTGGCCTGCGTGGGGTCGGCGCGGCCTGGAAGTGCTCCGCGGGGCAGCCCCTGATGGGAACGTTCGCGGCGTCGGTGGTGTCGGACGCCGGTTTCGATTCCAGAGTGCGCCACGGCGCGGACCGCCAAAGGGGTACCCCGGCGATCCCGTCTTCCATCTGGAAGGAGCAGTACGACGTGCTGATCCAGAACGACCTCAACTACCCGCGCGTTCCGAGAGACTCGGTCTCATGCCGGAAGACGCACCTCACCGACAGCTTCGGGGCCTACGTGAGCCCGATCGACCGCATGGGGCGGCCGGTGAAGCGCGCAGGGTGGCATGTAGGTTGCCAAACGAGCTCCCAGTGCCACTCCCGCTGCGGGGAGCACCCGATCCTGGGGGAGAGCTACGTGTGCGTCCGGAACGCAAAGTTGTTCAGTTACCAGGGACAGCACGAAAACGGATCCACTTACTACATCAACGAAGCTGGCGACGACGCCTTCGACGTGGTCAACTACAATCTCACGGCTGAGCACCTCGGCACTTGTATGGGTGAGACAGCTACGGTTCTAACCGTGAATCGCGACACAGTTCATGTTTCTGGATACTTCCCCTTGCGCTCGTCACGAAGCTTTTTGCCTTGCGTGGCAGACACCCGTTACGACTTTCAGGTCACCGGCTGCTCGTCCATCTCGGGCGCGGGAATCCTCTACGGCATCCTCGGCTGCACCGGCCGCCTTGGGTGGGCATCCCCCTTTTGCGGCACCCGCGTGGAGCGCGTCGGCGACGACTTCCTCGACTCGGGCATCGCGGACTCCTCGGTCGGCTTCCCGCGGACCATCGTGGAGGGCGGCATGTTCAACGGCGAAGAGGTCCCTGCGCTGACCTGCGAGTCGGCCCTCACCTGCGGAAACATCTGCTCCCGGCTCTCCCGCCAGGCCCGCGAGGCCGGCCTTCCCGAGCCGGAGGCGTGCGCGCTCTGCGAGCCAATCTGTCCGTCGGACCTGGGGACCACGATTGTGGACGCGGTGTCGGCGTTCGGGCACGACGTGGAGACGGCCGTCCGGCTGGTCGCGACCTGCTTCGGGCCGAGCTTTCTGACGGGATGCGTGTGCAACCTGATGATGGTGCGCGCGGCCCGTGCACGTTTCCAAGGACGCGCCCCTGATCCGCTCCTCTGCTGGCAGACAATGAAGCCCGCCTGGCTGGACAACCTACCGGACCCGGAGAAGAAGTGTACGCGTCGCCGCGCCCTTGCACCCCGGACCCGACTGACGCGTTGCTGTGCGCCCGACAGGCACTGGCGGGGATGTTTTCAACCTGCTGGTACGCGCCCCCCCTGCCTGCGCATTGGAACGCGCACTGACCTCCGTCCGCGCGGTGGCAGGTCAGCAAGATCACAGGAGCGCGGCGGACCCAAACCACGCCCCCCGAGAGGCGCGCCTCACCGTGCGTCTCCTCGCGCAGACCTGATCCTCAAGTGGCTGGAGAGTCAGATCAACTGGTGACGGCATTCGAACGGTGTTACGCAGGCTGACGTGCCTGACTTGTCCTATCGCGATGGCGCAGGTTCATCGGAAAAATAAATCGCGTCATCTGCGGCTTCAAGTTCTTCGGGGCCCCCTGCCCGGCCATCAAGGAGGTCTGCATCACCGTCGACTACGTGAGTCGCAACCTTCAACGCCCACCCGTGGTCCTTTGAGGTGCCCCCCCGCATCGCAGGATGTGTACCGCTGCCGCCTCGGCCCCTACGAAGCCGCCTCCCTGGAGGAGGACCTCGGCTGCTCCTACTCGGACGAGACCGCAGAAGCCGCGCGCTGCTACTTTGCCCGCCAGCGCTCCATCTGCCTCGGCTCGCAGGACACGTCCCGCGCGACGCGGTACAAGGAGCTCTTCTCGGCGCCCTCCACGACCCAGCTGCAGCAGCAGTTCTGGGACATCGTGGGCGACTCCTTTGTCAACATCCCGCCCGCGATGCAAGCCGCGATGGCGCAGGTGAACAAGATCGGCGCCAACGACGTGTTCACCGAGGAGGCCAGCGACATCTGCGACGAGAGCGTGCGAAACAGTATGTCGCTGGACGAGAGTGCGCGGCGGCAGCCCGCCCGCCCGTCCGCCCGCATCTGAGACGCGCGCTTCGCCTCGGCAGTCATCCTGGCTTGCATCTTTTCCTGGTTTGAAGAGTGAGCGCCCGCCGCCCGCGCGCCCGCCACCCGCGCGCCGACGCCGCCCTTCCCGCAGCTTTTGCGGCGTTCCCCCGGAGGAGGGCGAGTTCTCCACCTTTGTCAACGAGCTCAAGTGGGACCTGCCGGAAGTGCCCTGGAGCTGGAACTCGAATCCGCCTCCGCCGCCGCCACTGGGCCCGCGCTCACCGGCGGCGATGTACACGCGCATGGACCCGATCGGGGCCGAGCTGGTGCGCGAGAAGTTGCTCGAGTGCTTCCCCAAGCTTACCTACGTGGCCTCGATGACCGCCGGGTCGGTGTCGGGGGTCGCGACGTCGGAGGACGGGCTGGGGTACGTGCCACCCCCGGGCGCGCCAGTCCGAATCCACCTCACACCCGCCACTGAGACCACTCTCTCCGATCTCCTATTTTTAGATTCAAACCTACTCACAGTCTAGACACATCCCCGACGGCGAGGCTTCGTTGTTTTCCACATGCAACAACTGCAGATCTCTGAGTGGTACTCTTTTTCCTGACGTTCGGTCCTTTCGCTCAGACTTGGACCCGTGTACCGGCCCACGCGGTACTCCTTCTCGACCGCCTTCCTCGCGACGGAGGGCTTCCTGGACACGGACTCGCTGGCGGCGCGCATGATTCAGGCGAGGTTCACGGGCTACTTCCGCTTCGGCTGTCGCGCCTTCATGGAGTTCATGGCGGACCCGTCAGTGGCGGCCGCGGGGAGCAACGCGCCGGAGGGCTCACAGAAGTACAACCCGGGCGACTTTGAGAGCCGCTTCGACCGCAACATCTTGCTTCACATGGCCATCCTTTTTGCGGAGAGCTACCACATCGAGACCCGCGGAGGGGTCTACCCCATCGACCCGCTGCAGCTGTGGTGCGCTTTTTTACCTTAGACGCACGCACATGGACGTTCTGACATGCTCACTGCCGCAGGCGCGAAACGTGCGAGATCCCCAACGGCTTCCGGAACGCGGTTCCCGACTCGATGTGGACGTGCGTCGCCAGCAGCACGAACGTGGTGTTCAGATCGTTGACCCGCGCGCCCGCGCGCCACAGGACCGACCCGGACGTCTACGGCGAGTCGGACCTCTTTGGCCACGAGGTGCAGCCCCTGGACATCGCCCCGATTCGGACATTCGGCTCTCTCGCCCAGATCCAGGGCCGCGCGGGAACGCACCACGAGGACTGGACCGAGGACCTGCCCGCGGAGGAGGACCCAGGCGACAACCACGCCCTCTTCTTCAAGAACGCGCGCGACCACCGCGACCTCTTCTCGGTGGACGACTTTGTGCGCCGCCGCGTCTGCGACCCGGAGCACGTGCTCTCCGTGGAGGAGGCCATCGGCAACGCGCCCGAGTTCACGGCCGACATCCGCGACTCGTCGCACATCCGCCTGCGCGCCTCGGACATGCGCGTGCCGGCGGGCGCGCGCGGGGAGTCCGCCTTCGAGTCGACCAGCCACGCGTCCAGAGAGTGTCCTTTAAACGGGGGGTGCGACCTGACCAAGCCATTCTCCTTCCGCGACTCCTCCTTTTTGACCCGCGTTTACGTCACCTCCTCGGACGACCCGGACATTCTGCCTGGCGTGCACCGCCTGCTTGACCTGAAGGCCTTCCCGAAGGTCGACTGCAGCGAGCTCAAGGACCAGCGCTGCGGCGTGGACCGCAAGCTGGTGGCGCACGGCCGCAAGAAGCCGACCTGCGGTTTTTTTTGTAGCATCGGCAAGGGCCTCGAGGGAGTGGGAGCAGGCCTTCTGACCGTCGGTACCGCGGCGATGAGCGTGTTTCCCAGCCCGATCGGCTCCACGCTCGGAGACATGGGAAGCGACGTCGTGTCGTACTTGTACCCAATGCCCCCTCCAGGCAGTAGCACAGACGTCGTCCACCCGTACTCCTCGATCGGCCGCGCGGCGCTGTACGGCGTCTCTCCGGCGATCTTCGGGTCGGTCGCGGCGGCGAACACAGGGTATGACCTGAACGTTGGATCCGCAGAGTGGGCCAAGGACCACGCAGGGAACCTGGTCAAGAAGAGCATCACAAAGAGCATCTTCGGGCCGGTGGCCGGCTTCGGACTAAACCTCCCTGGCCGGCGCGCTCTGCGCACGGACAACTACCTCTCGCGACAGGTCGACTGGACCTATGACGCGGTGTTCTCTGCGACCTACGTCAATCCAGACTCTTCCTACCAAGAGCCGACCGAGGAGTACACCACTGGCCGGGACTTTCTGCTCAACGCGCGTTGCTTCGCGCCGAGCGTAGACGTACGCGACATACCGGGAGCACGCGTTTGTGGCGGTGGAAGCACGGCCTGGTTCAGGGGCACCAGGGGATGCTACCAAAACGAGCTCTCTCTGGAGTCCAAGCCGGGAGCCTACTCTCGCGTTCACTTTTTGAGCCGCTTAGGAATTCCCCCGCCCCCTCCGAGGCCGCCGCCGCAAGCACCCCCGCCAAGCCCACCTCCTCCGTGCGCCCTCGATTCGAACCGGGGTGGGAAGGGGCACGGGTAGGCATGCTCGGTCAGACTGTTCCTCCCCATCGTCGCTCTCGCCGGCGCTCTACTCGTGGACTCAAGAGCAGCCGCGGCGGACACCTCAGCTCTCAGTCGCGCGGCATCCGGCCGGGGGTAGCAATCCCGGGCCGTTACTGACCGCTTCGTGTGCCCGCGCAGGCCCTCGCCCGCCTTCCCTCCCGCACCGCCAGCTGGCTTCTCCCTGTCCGAGATGGCACACAAGATTGGGGACATCACCGCTTCCTTCTGCGACTCGGTGTACGTTGCATCAGCGCCGGCGAGGTGCTCCTACCTCGCGAACGAGCTGCGGCAGAGGTACCAGCTGCGCGACGACAAGCCCTCCCCGCCGCCGCCCGCGCCGCCGCCGCCGCCCCCGCCGCCCCCGCCGCCGCCTTCTCCGGCCATCCCCTCGGAGGAGGAGGGTCTCGAGCTGGAAGTCCGCGTCGACTCGGTTCTGATGAGCACCTTTTTTGTGCCCGCGGAGGAGGCCGCTCGCAGGCAGCTCTTTACGACCTACGGCGAGTGGCCCTTCCATGTTCAGTCCAACGACATCTTCCTCACAGCCACATCGGACGTGGTTGCGGAGATACGCTCCAACCTGCTTAATGTGAACTCGCATGGGTGGGCGGGATGCTCGCCCACGCAGGAAGGGTCCCCGCCGCTCCCCTGCCGCACCTCCGCTGCGCCGGTCCACTGCGTCGACGGCGCTCGCCACTGTGGCACGCTGGAGGAGAACAGCCAGGACGTCTTCGCGGAGTTTGGGGTGGAGGTTCCGGACCACTACTACCTGTTCACCATCGAGTTTCTGCTGGACGACAACCCGACGATCGCGTCGCTTCTCTTCAAGGGCTTTTACGAGATCTCCGGATCAGGCTACGAGGTCCAGCTTTTTGACGGGGGCCACAACCCGCTGCGCGTCGGCTGCCTTCCGCTCTCCTCCCAGTCTGTCGCTTCCTACGCCGACGGCCTTCGCTTCGTTCAACACCGATGCGTCCAACCGACTGCCTCCGAGGAGACGCTCCGAGAGATGAGCCGCACCCGCTTTGTGAAAGTCCTCCTTCCTGGAGCCTTCCGTCAGTTTTGGGTGCAGCGCGTGCGCCTCAAGTTCCGGCGCATGGACGTGCCGCCGAGCCCACCTCCTGCCCCGCGGGGGCCACCAATTCCACCTCAGCCGGTCGCGCCTCCGGACGGCCCTTCTGGTTCCTGCACCACCTACGATGGCCTCGCGTGGCCGACGGGGCAGTTTGTTGTCCTCTCGCAAGAGCCCTGTGGCATGTCGCACGAGCAGTGCTGCCAGGTGGCACGCGAACACAGTGCCCAGGCGTACGTACTGTCCGGGTCGGGGTGCTGCTCCGTGGTGGAAGCGTCGGGGGTCCCGACCGCCGTGGTTTCGGGGGGCGGTGGAGTTGCCGCATAGAAACTGAAACCAATGGTTCCGATGGTCGCCTTCAAGGAGGCGTGACACAGGTGGTGCGAGCGTACGTGTAGACAATTCTTTTAAAATTACTGTTTCAAGGCTTCCCGCACGGACACCGGACGAAGCTCGCCCCACAAAGTGTGGTGAACAGCCAGAAAACCGTGGTGTTCCGACAGAACTACGTGGTTCTCGTGAATGTCTTGGAGAGTGTACAGCCTTCCCCGAAACTCAACGTCGTCGCCGCCGGTGATCCTGATCAGGGGTGTCTGCAGCAGAATTGCGTTGAACTCTTCGCCGTCGTGCTCGAGCGCGGTCCTGGCTGGCTGACTTTCGTGCTTGAGCGCGGTACCGACTGGCTTACTGTCATGCTCGAGCGCGTTCAGAACCCCGACTGGCTGACGAGTGCTTCCCATTCGAGCGACGTGTCCGGAGGCGCGTGCTTTGCTTCGAACTGCACCTCGCCGCTTGACCCTCCTCCGGTGCTCCGGTAGTGTAAGTCCTCCTCGTCCGAGGCGTACGGGCCGACCGGTCCGACCATCGAGCGGTACTGTGCATGCGACTTTTCTGCAACCAGAGATCTGAAGGTGCCCTGCTCGGAGCCGTTGAACCTCTGGACGCTGCGCGTCTGCGCGCCTACCGCGGCGCGCTTGGAGGCGGGCGGCTCGGGCGCCGTGCTGAGCGCTCGGTACATGGTGTTGGTCCTCGCGGAAAGCGACCTGTGAACTGGATCCGAGGCGGCCGTGAAGTTGCGCAGCGCCTCGGCGCCGGCTTTGAGGCCGAGGCCGGACATCTTGATCTCCTCGAGCTTCTCCTCGAAGACCTTGGCGGTCGCAACCTCCTTCCAGATCTCGCTGCCCGTCTCTTGGCCCTCCTGGACGAGGATCGTGTCCACGCCGCCGGGATACACGACCGTCAGCTCGTCCTGCGGCTCGAACTGAAAGTCGAGATCGACGAGCACCGTGTCGTGGCGCGGAGTGACGAACCCCTTGTTCAGCACGGTCTTCCATACCACTTCTCCGGCGCGACGAACCTCGACCTCCACGTCGAACAGACAGAGGGCCTCGTTGAACATTGCAAGCCCCTTGGCGAGCGCATCCGGAACCTGCTCGAGTTCTGACGCGTTGCAGACGAAGGTCTCGCCGCCGGCAAGAGTGGAAAGAAACTCGGCAGGTCGCTGGCCCCGCATGGTCGCCATCCTGCCCATTGCGAGAGGCACGATGTACTCACGCCGCTCCTCGCGGGAGCTCTCGAAGCGTGACCGTAGGGTGGCCGCGTCGAAGATGGAGCCGAGCGTCGGCTGGCCGTCGGTCATGAGGACGACCACGGAGGCGTCGTGTCCCTTTTGGAAGTGCTTGACGTGCTGCGAGGCGAGCTCGAGGGCGGCGTCCATGTTTGTGCCGCCGGAGGCGAAGATCTGGCTCGAGAGCTCGTCGGTCACCTTTTTGTCAAAGTCTTTGAGCGCGATTGGGGCGTTCGCTCCGGCCAGAAGGCGGGCGTCCGAGGAGAAGCCGATGGCGGTTCCGAAGAAGGCGTGATTGGTGAGCTTTGTCCTCGCGACGTTCTGGATGGTGCGCAGGGCCTCCTTTTCCGATGTCTCGCCATCGCCCTGCATGCTGCCGGAGAGGTCCATCACCAGGGTGACGAGGATGCTGAGCAGCTCCTTCTCCAGATCCTCGCGAGTCTTGATCGCAAGGTGCACGCGGATACAGGGCAAAAGGAGCGACCGCGTGCACTTAGAAGCGACCCCGCTCTTCGCGTCCACGCCGGTTTGGATGATCTCGAAGTCGCTCATGTGCGTAAGACTGGAGGGCGCTGTGTTTGTCTTGGCGAGGCGACCGACCGCCGACCTCGGGCCGGGGGTCGACCGCCGCGGTTCTGGGGCCGGGGGGTCCGATTTTTTTGTAGCTTTACAAAAGTTTCACGGACGCCGTTTCCCAGTTTTCCACCGAAACCGAATGCGCGCCCGACCTGCGCCAAAGAGCGGCCCCCACGATTCCGCGCGCCTGGGTGACAATGTGTGCTCTCTGGGTGGCGGCAAGCACTGCGGCGTTCGCTCTCTCGATGCGGGCGGAGTTCGTCGCCTTCTTGCGCGCCTTGGCGTCCTCCTTTTGTGGCTTGCGCTTCCTGGAATCGTCGCGGACCGCCTTCCTCTCCGCCGCGGCGTCTGCTTTTTGCGTGGCCCTCGCCGCTGCCTTTTCTTTCCTGGCGAGCTCCCGCGCCTCTTTCTCGAGCGCCCTTTCCTCGTCAGTCTTCTTCCTCGCCATCTGCGCGTGTGCTCCGGTGGGTGTTTGTTTGCCTCTGGCCGACCGCTGGCCGGGGGGTCCGCCGAGTTTCGTTCGGATTCGACGAAACACAATCAAGACGCGTCCGCAATCCCAACAGGCATCCGTGATTACGAACGGGGTCAATCAGGCGGTCTCCGGCGGGTTTCGAAGCGGCAAGGCCTCCGGCGGGATCCCATTGAGCTCCGGTGGGATCGCGAGGGTCTCCGGCGTCGGAATTTGGGCCACCACTGTCTCTGTCAGGAAAATGTACAACGCGGCTGTGGGTCTCCGCAGGCACCACGGTAATACTATACCCAAATTAGTCGAAGAATTCCCAGCGTGCACAGATTAGCCGTTACGGAGCCAAGTGGCTATTGACGAGACATTACCGCGGTAACCCCAATCGTGATTACGTGTCGGGACAATCAAGCGGTCT
>Ga0209711_10004822_pt1 | contig 10705 bp, 11 predicted proteins | sample ArcticOcean_MG_C_7_FD_187441 | JGI IMG/M metagenome (GOLD analysis project Ga0209711, IMG submission 187441) | Marine microbial communities from western Arctic Ocean - ArcticOcean_MG_CB11_88 (SPAdes) (version 2) | ecosystem: Environmental > Aquatic > Marine > Oceanic | place: Arctic Ocean... | reverse complement strand
AAGAAAGAAGAACCAAAAGTAGAAGCTAAGAAAGAAGAACCAAAAGTAGAAGCTAAGAAAGAAGAACCAAAAGTAGAAGCTAAGAAAGAAGAACCAAAAGTAGAAGCTAAGAAAGAAGAACCAAAAGTAGAAGCTAAGAAAGAAGAACCAAAAGTAGAAGCTAAGAAAGAAGAACCAAAAGTAGAAGCTAAGAAAGAAGAACCAAAAGTAGAAGCTAAGAAAGAAGAACCAAAAGTAGAAGCTAAGAAAGAAGAACCAAAAGCATAAAGTAAAAAAAGGAGCATTATTTTGCTAAAAGTTAAAATATTTACTTTGTATCCAGGTTTATTTCCTGGTCCGTTGGATTCTGGTCTTTATAAAAAAGCAAAAAAAAATTCTATTTGGGATCTTGAAGTTATAAATATTAGAGATTACTCAACGAATAAACACGGCAAGGTTGACGATAGCCCCTTTGGGGGCGGAAGTGGAATGATAATTAGACCTGATGTTTTAGCCAACGCACTTGATAAAAATATAGATTTTAGTAAAAAAAATATTAATATTTATTTATCTCCAAGAGGTAAAAAATTTAATCAATCTATTGCTAAAAAATTAAGTAAGGAAAATAATATTAATATTATATGTGGACATTTTGAAGGTGTTGATCAAAGAATTTTGGAAACAAGAAATATAGAAGAAATCAGTATTGGAGATTATATATTATCGGGAGGTGAGACTGCGTCATATGTTTTTCTAGATGCTCTTATAAGATTGCTACCAGGTGTATTGGGCAATGAGCAATCAATAGAAGATGAAAGTTTTGAAAATAATTTATTGGAATATTCTCAGTATACTAAACCACAAAAATGGGAGAAAAAAAGTGTGCCAGAGGTATTATTATCAGGTGATCACGCCAAAATTAAACACTGGCGTTTATCTCAATCAGAGGCTATAACACGTCGCCAGAGACCAGATCTTTGGAAAAAATATATAAAAAAAGAACAATGAAAAACATAGAAGATATAAATAGAGAAGCTGTAAAAAAAATTATCTCTACAAAGAATATAACTGTTTTTTCGCCTGGCGATACGATTAAAGTTGGAGTTAAAATTGTCGAAGGAAAGAGAGAAAGAGTTCAGTTTTTTGAAGGTGTTTGTATTGCAAAGAAAAATAGAGACATAAACTCTTCATTTACAGTAAGAAAAATTTCATTCGGAGAAGGAGTTGAAAGAACGTTTGCTCTTTACAGTCCTATTGTTGATTCGATAAAAGTTATCAGGTCTGGAAAAGTTAAAAGAGCAAAATTATATTATTTAAGAGACAGAAAAGGTAAATCTGCAAGAATAGCCGAAAAGATAAAAAAAAAAGTTAAAAAAACTGTTTCAGCAAAAACTATTAAAATAACAAAAGAACCTATTCTCGATAAAAATCAATTAGAGAATAAAGAAATTAAATAAAATTCTCAAATGTCTAGAACACTATACGATAAGATATGGGACGATCATCTTGTTGACTTACAACAAGACGGCACAACATTATTATATGTTGATAGGCATTTAATACACGAGGTAACGAGCCCACAGGCCTTCGAAGGACTAAGAATGCATAAAAGAAAAGTTAGAAGACCAGAGTTAACTTTGGCAGTTCCAGATCACAATATACCTACCACCGATAGGTCAAAAGGTATTTCTGATAAAGAATCTAAACTACAAGTCGATACACTTAGAAATAACTGCAAAGAATTTGGCATTCAATTATTTGATGTGAATGATAAACGGCAAGGAATAGTCCACATAATAGGTCCTGAACAAGGGTTTACACAACCAGGCACTGTTATTGTTTGTGGGGACAGCCATACAGCAACACACGGAGCATTTGGATCATTAGCATTTGGAATTGGAACTTCAGAAGTTGAACATGTGCTTGCAACACAAACATTAATCCAAAAAAAATCAAAAAATTTTAGAATAAATGTTAATGGCAAATTACCAGAAGGTGTAACTTCAAAAGATGTAATATTAAAGATTATTGGAACAATAGGTACGGCTGGGGGCACTGGATACGTGATAGAATTTGCTGGTGAAGTTATTAGAGGTTTGAGCGTTGAGCAGAGAATGACAATTTGCAATATGACAATTGAGGCAGGAGCCCGAGCAGGATTGATGGCTCCAGATGAAAAAACTTTTGATTATTTTAAAGGAAGACCAATGTCACCAAAAGGAGATGAGTGGATCAAAGCCCTAGCTCAATGGAAGACACTATATTCTGACGATGGGTGTGAATTTGATAAAGAAATTAATATTGAAGGAAAAGATATTGAGCCCTTAGTTACTTGGGGAACCTCACCACAAGATATCTCTCCAATTACTGGAAGAGTACCAGATCCCGAAAAAGAATCCGATGAGGATAGAAAAAGTGCAATGTACAGGTCTTTGGAATATATGGGACTTAAACCAAATATGAAAATATCCGACATCAAAATTGATGCCATATTTATTGGTAGCTGTACAAATGGAAGAATTGAAGATCTAAGATTGGCCGCAAAACTTTTAAAAGGAAAAAAAGTTGCAAAAGATGTTACTGCAATGGTAGTGCCAGGATCCGGATTAGTTAAAAAACAAGCAGAAGACGAAGGATTGCACACAATTTTTACTGAAGCAGGATTTCAATGGAGAGAGCCTGGTTGTTCAATGTGCCTAGCTATGAATGATGATAAATTAACATCAAAAGAGAGATGTGCATCAACATCAAATAGAAATTTTGAAGGTAGACAAGGAAGAGGAGGAAGAACACATCTTGTTAGTCCAGGAATGGCAATAGCTGCAGCTATCAAAGGTCATTTAGCCGATGTACGAGAAATTCACTAAATGGAAAAATTTAAAAATTTAAAAAGTATACCTGCTCATCTACCTCTTATGAATATAGATACAGATATGATTATTCCAAAACAATTTCTTAAAACAATTAAAAGGACTGGATTAGGAAAAAGCTTGTTTTATGAAATGCGTTATAATGAAGAAGGTAAAATAATAAAAAACTTTATTTTAAATAATGAGCCATATTCAAAATCAAAAATACTTCTAACTGGAAAAAATTTTGGTTGCGGGTCCTCAAGAGAACACGCTCCATGGGCATTACTAGATTTTGGAATAAAATGTGTCATAAGTCCTAGCTATGCAGATATATTTTATAGCAACTGTTTTAATAATGGAATTTTGCCAATTACAATTGCAGCAAATATTATTCAAGAATTATCTGAATATAGCAAAAGAAAAAAAGAAATAGAAATTAATTTAAAGGAACAAGAAATTTTATACGGAAATAAAAAAATAAAATTTGACCTGGACCCTGCTAAAAAAAAGAGATTAATAGATGGCTTAGACGAAATTTCAATGTCATTGGAAAAAGTTTCAAGTATCAACAAATATGAAGAAAAAATAAAAATAGTAAAACCATGGATAACAAGAAATGATTAAGGTTAAAGATAGAAAAATATTACTTTTACCAGGAGACGGCATAGGGCCCGAGGTAGTAAGAGAAGTGAAAAAAATTATTCAATGGTTTAATAAAAATAAATCTCTAGATTTTAAAATTGAAGAAGGATTAGTCGGCGGGGCTTCTTATGAAAAACATAAAAACCCTATAACAGATGAGGTTTTTTTTAAAGCTTTAGAAAGTGAAGCTGTTATTCTTGGAGCGGTGGGCGGACCAAAATATGACAATCTTGAATTTTCTAAAAGACCAGAAAGAGCATTATTAAAATTAAGAAAAGAGTTAAAATTATTTGCAAACTTAAGACCAGCAATCTGCTTTGAGCAATTAGTTGACGCATCACCATTAAAACCAGAAATTATATCGGGTTTAGATATAATGATTGTTAGAGAGTTAACTGGTGGAATTTATTTTGGTGAACCAAGAGGAATTGAGCCAATTGAAAATAATGAAAGAAGAGGAACTAATACGCATACTTACACAACGAGTGAGATACAAAGGGTTGCAAGAGTAGCTTTTGATTTAGCTAAAAAAAGAAGTAATAAAGTTACCTCGTGTGAAAAATCAAATGTTATGGAAGCCGGTGTTTTGTGGCGTGAAGAAGTGCAAGCATTGAAGGAAAAAGATTATAAAAATTTGGAACTAAGCCATATGTTAGCTGATAACTGTGCGATGCAACTTTTAAAAAATCCAAAACAATTTGATGTTATTGTAACAGATAATCTTTTTGGAGATATTCTCTCAGATGAAGCTGCCATGTTAACAGGGTCGCTTGGATTGCTACCTTCTGCTTCTCTTGGCGCTAAAGATAAAAATGGAAAAACAAGATCAATGTATGAACCCGTACATGGTTCTGCACCAGACATTGCAGATAAAAATATTGCCAATCCTATTGCAGCAATTTTAAGCTTATCAATGGCACTAAGATATTCATTAGACCTTGATAAAGAGGCAGATTTACTAGATTTAGCTGTTCAGAAAGTCTTAGATGATGGTTTAAGAACTAAAGACATCACATCACATGGAAAAAAAGAAGTGTCAACCTCAGTTATGGGTGATGCAATTATTTCAAAATTAAAATAAAGTAATTTACATTATGAATTTAGCAATAATTGGTGCCACAGGTAATGTTGGTAGAAAAACAATAGAAATTTTAGAAAAATCAAAAATAATTTTCGACAATCTTTATTTGGTGGCTTCAAAAAAAAGCTTGGGTCAAAAAATATTGTTTAAAGGAAATCAAATTGAGGTTGAACAACTAGAAAAATATGATTTTTCTAGAGCCGAAATCACTTTTTTTGCAGCAGGAGGAAAAATATCAAAAGATTGGGCTGAGGAAGCATCAAAAAAAACAATTGTAATTGATAACTCTAGCTATTTTAGAATGGATAAAAATATTCCCTTGGTTGTAGCAGAAGTTAATCCAGAAACTTTAAAAAATCATAAAAATATTATTGCAAATCCTAATTGCTCAACAATGCAAATGGTCTTAGCATTAAAACCTTTACACGATGAGTATGAAATTAATCGAGTTGTAGTATCAACCTATCAGGCGGTCTCAGGAGCCGGAAAGGCATCAATGGATGAATTATTTAAACAAACAAAAGACCACCTAAATGGAAAAAAAATTAAATCAGAAAATTTTACAAAACAAATAGCATTTAATTTAATACCTCATATAGATGCATTTAGTGTTGATGGCTATACAAAAGAAGAATTAAAAATGGTAAATGAGACTAAAAAAATTTTACACAATGAAATAAATGTTACAGCAACATGTGTTAGAGTCCCTGTAAAAACTTCTCATTCTGAATCAATAAATATTGAATTTAATAATTTATATGACTTTGAGAACATAAAAAAATTATTAAATAAAGCACCTGGATGTAAAGTAATAGATGAACATAAAGATGGTGGATATGCTACGCCTATCGAAGCAGAAGGAGACTACACAACATATATTTCAAGAATCAGGAAAGACAACTCTAACATTAAAGCAATAAATATTTGGGTTGTTTCTGACAATTTACTAAAAGGAGCGGCACTGAATACAGTGCAAATAGCAGAAATCTTAATTAAAAATAAAAATTATTATAAATAAATTATGTCATCTAACAACAATCCACTTTCTCCACATTTACAAATTTACAAATGGCAAATTTCATCCCTACTATCAATTGCTCATAGAATAGTTGGAGTGATAAATATCTTTGCAATAACATTAATTTGTTTATGGTCGGCATCCTTGGCATTAGGTGAAGCAAACTATGAGGTTATAAATTTTTTTTTAAGATCTTTTTTTGGAAAATTTTTTATTGTGAGCTTATGTTGGACTTTTAGTTTTCATATTTTAAATGAAATAAGACATTTGACTTGGGATTTTGGTTATGGATTTGATCCAAAAATATCTAAAATTACTGGCATAATTGTATTTTTTGGATCTTTTATTTTGACAACAATAATTTACTTGTGGGGAATTTTTTTTATTTAAAATGAATAACGCAACAAAAAAATGGTTGTTTTTAAAATGTAGCTCAGTAACATTAATTCCATTAATGTTTTGGTTCATAATTAACCTATCTTTAATATATGAGTCAGAATATTCTGATGTCTTTAATTTTTTTTCCACACAATCAACAAAAATTCTATTTTCAACTTTTATAATAGTTGCCTTTTTTTTCTCATCATTGACAATAAGTGAGATATTTGAGGACTATATTCACAATGAAAGGACCAAAAATGTCGCAAATAAAGTTCTGTATATATTTGCTATAATAATTCCATTATTAACAATTATAAGTATATTTAATTTAACTTTATGAGTTCATATAAAATTATTGATCATGAATACGATGTTGTTGTTCTTGGAGCTGGTGGGTCTGGCTTAAGAGCAGCTGTGGGTCTTGCTGAGGCCGGATTAAAAACAGCATGTATTTCAAAAGTATTTCCTACAAGAAGCCATACATCAGCCGCACAAGGGGGCATATCTGCTGCACTTGGAAACATGGGCGAAGATGATTGGCGATGGCACATGTATGATACGGTTAAAGGTGCTGACTGGCTTGGAGACCAGGATGCAATCGAATATTTATGCAAAGAAGCTCCAAGAGCAGTTGTCGAGTTAGAGAGATACGGAGTTCCTTTTAGCAGAACTGAAGAAGGTAAAATCTATCAAAGGCCATTTGGTGGAATGACAAAAAACTATGGAAATGGAACGGTACAAAGGACTTGTGCTGCAGCGGATAGAACTGGACATGCTATTCTCCACACTCTTTATGGACAAGCTTTAAAACACAATACAGAATTTTTTATAGAATATTTTGCCTTAGATTTAATAATGAAAGACGGCGAATGCAAAGGTGTTATTGCTTGGAATTTAACAGATGGAACTATTCATAGATTCAGATCACATATTACGATTATTGCTACAGGAGGATATGGAAAAGCATATCAAACAGCAACATCAGCTCATACTTGCACAGGAGATGGTAATGCTATGGCATTAAGAGCCGGTCTTCCCTTGCAAGATATGGAGTTTGTACAATTTCATCCTACGGGAATTTACGGTGTTGGTACTTTAATAACTGAAGGAGTAAGAGGAGAAGGTGGATTTCTTGTAAATAGTGAAGGTGAAAGATTTATGGAAAGATATGCACCTAATGCTAAAGATTTAGCTTCAAGAGATGTTGTAAGTAGATCAATGGAAATTGAAATAAACGAAGGACGTGGTGCAGGAAAAAATAAAGATCACATCTATCTACATTTAGACCATCTTGACTCTAAAGTAATAGAAGAAAGACTTCCCGGAATATCTGATGCAGCTAAAACTTTTGCTAATATAGATGTAAGTAAAAAACCAATTCCTGTTGTACCTACAGTTCATTACAATATGGGAGGAATACCTACAAATTATAAAGCAGAGGTGCTAACTTTAAATGGATCAGAAAAAGTTGTACCGGGCTTAATGGCAATTGGAGAAGCTGCGTGCGTTTCTGTGCACGGAGCTAACAGGCTAGGCTCTAATTCATTAATCGACCTAGTAGTATTTGGAAGAGCCGCTGCAAAAAGAGCTTCAGAACTAGTTAGACCAGGAATGCCTCACGATGAGGTTTCACAAAGTGAAACAGATAAATGTTTAGAAAGATTTGATAAAATTAGAAATTCGAATGGTAACACGAAAACTTCAGAGCTACGATTATCAATGCAAAAGACTATGCAGTCAAAATGTGCAGTGTTCAGAACAGAAAAAACTTTAAAACAAGGAGTTGATGCAATTAGAAAACCTCTCGAAGGAATGCAAGATTTAAATGTAAAAGATAAATCCTTGTTATTTAATACAGATCTTGTTGAAACTTTAGAATTTGATAACTTAATTCGTCAAGCATTGACAACAATGGATTCTGCTTATGCAAGAAAAGAAAGCAGAGGAGCACATGCAAGAGAAGATTTTCCAAAAAGAGATGATAAAAGCTTTATGAAGCACACTTTAGCTTGGCAAGACGGAAACAAAGTGAACATCAAGTACAGAGATGTACATGCCAAAACTTTGACTAATGATGTGCAATATTTTCCTCCAAAAGAGAGAGTATACTAAATGGTTCAATTTAGTTTGCCCCAAAACTCTAAAATTGTTGTCGGAAAATATTACAAAGATGAGACAAAATCTTCGAATTTAAAAAAAGTAAATATATATCGATGGGATCCTTCGAGTGGTAAAAATCCAAGAATAGACACCTTCGAAGTTGATATGGATAACTGCGGACCAAAGGTTCTGGATATATTATTCAAAATAAAAAATGAAATAGATTCTTCGTTAACATTTAGAAGATCATGCGCACACGGCGTATGTGGATCATGCGCAATGAATATTGATGGTGTTAATACTTTATCGTGCATTAAATCTCACACAGACATTAAAGGAGATTTAAATATTTACCCATTGCCCCATTTAAAAGTTGTAAAAGATTTAATTGGAGATTTAAGTGTTCTTTATAAACAATATGAATCAATACAACCTTGGTTAAAAACAATCCAAACTGGTGAAGAAAAAAATGAAATAGTCCAATCTCCAAAAGATAGGTCAAAATTAGATGGTTACTACGAATGTATTTTATGTGCTTGTTGCTCAACTTCATGTCCAAGTTATTGGTGGAATGGAGATAAATACTTAGGGCCGGCAGTTTTATTGCAAGCTTATAGGTGGATTAACGATAGTCGAGATGCAGAAAAAAAAGAAAGATTAAAAAAAGTTGCTGATGAACTCAAGCTTTATAGATGCCACACTATAATGAATTGTACTAATTCCTGTCCAAAAGGTCTTAATCCTGCAAAAGCTATTGGTGAAATAAAAAGAATGCTTGTAACTAACTGAAGCTCATCCAAAAATTAATTTTTATGATAAGACTGGTATAGTAAATTCTGGTCCAGCATTATCTTCAACCCAAGTAACTGTTGCAGTTTTTAATTTGGTATAAAATCTAATACCTTCGGGTCCATGCATTGAATGATCACCAAACAAGGAACGCTTCCATCCACCAAAACTATGATAAGCAACCGGCACCGGAATGGGAACATTTACTCCTATCATTCCAATTTTAGCATTTTCAGTAAAATGCTTCGCTATATTTCCACTTTTTGTAAATACAGCAGCACCGTTACCTAATTCGTGATCGTTAACTAGTTTTAAGGCATCTTCATATGTTTCAGTTGTCATCATACTTAAAACCGGTCCAAATATTTCTTCTTTATAAATTCTCATATTTGGTTTTACATTTTCAAAAATAGTAGGGCCTACGAAATAGCCATTTTCATATCCTTGTAATTTCATATTTCTACCATCGGAAAGTAATTTAGCTCCTTCTTTTTCTCCAATGTCTATATATCCTAAAACTTTTTCGTAATGCGCTTTGTTATTTAGTGGGCCAAAGTCGCTTTTTTCATCCGTGTAAGGTCCAACGTTAAGTTTAGCTGTTTCTTCTAATAACTTAGTTTTTAAATTTTTTGCAGTTTTTTCTCCCACACATACAGCAACTGAAATTGCCATACACCTCTCTCCTGCAGAGCCAAAAGCAGATCCAATAATAGCATCAGTAGTTTTTTTTACATCTGCATCAGGCATAACAACCATATGATTTTTAGCCCCACCAAGTGCTTGAACTCTTTTATTATTTTTAGTACCTGTGTGGTAAACATACTCAGCTATTGGAGTCGAACCAACAAAACTTATTGCTTGGACATTTCTACTTTCCAAAAGTGTATCAACAGCTTCTTTATCACCATTAACAACATTCAAAACGCCGGCTGGCATCCCAGCTTCAATTGCAAGTTCACCTAGCCTCATTGGACAACTTGGATCTTTTTCAGAAGGTTTTAATACAAATGTATTTCCGCACGCTATCGCAACTGGATACATCCACATTGGAACCATTGCCGGAAAATTAAATGGAGTGATACCAGCACAAACACCAAGTGGTTGACGTAGTGTGTACGAGTCAACATTGGTTCCAACACTTGCTGAATAATCACCTTTTAATGAATCGGTAATTCCTGTTGCATACTCAACAACTTCAATTCCTCTTTGAATTGAACCTTTTGCATCAGGAATAGTTTTACCATGTTGTTCTGAAACCATCACAGCAATCTCATCCATATTTTTTATTAATAAATCTTTATATTTAGATAAAATTCTTGCTCTAGTGATTGGAGTGGTCTTTGACCATTTTAAATATGCTTTAGCTGAGTTTTCTATAGCCATTTCCATTGTAGCTTTGCTAGCTAACTCTACTTCTGCAATTTGTTCGCCAATAGCAGGATTAAAAATCTTACCTAATCTAGCATTCTCTTCAGTATAGATTTTTCCATCTATGAAATGATTAATTTTTTTCATGAAATTACTTATTTAATTATAAATCTATATCAAGTATTTTTTTTATTGCAATCTCTTATTACATTTTTGCACTCTTTGTAGGAGCAACAATGTTTGCTTTGGTTTTAAGAGGTTTAGGTGGAGACGAGTTAATTGAAGGAGCGTTAAAAGGTTTGCCATTTGGACCTAACGGCGTTGTTATAGTTGTTTTATTTATTACTTTTCTTTTAGGATTTTTCTTAGACTGGATTGAAATTACATTAATTATTTTACCTTTTTTAGCGCCAGTAATGGTTGATCTTGGAGTTGATTTAGTTTGGTTTATAGTGATGTTCGCAGTTGTGCTACAAACATCATTTATAACGCCCC
>Ga0209711_10004821_pt1 | contig 10706 bp, 14 predicted proteins | sample ArcticOcean_MG_C_7_FD_187441 | JGI IMG/M metagenome (GOLD analysis project Ga0209711, IMG submission 187441) | Marine microbial communities from western Arctic Ocean - ArcticOcean_MG_CB11_88 (SPAdes) (version 2) | ecosystem: Environmental > Aquatic > Marine > Oceanic | place: Arctic Ocean... | reverse complement strand
TTGCTGCGAACGCGCGACGCTTGCGCATCGCGGTCGAAGTCCCTTGCTTCGGGTGACTTCGAGTTCTTCCACAGTTGACTCAACGCGTCGACGAACCCACGACGCTCATGCAGAACGCTGCCGCTAATTTTTTCGGCGAGTCGTTCGTCGGCACTTTCGCCATCGCGCGGCTTGTCCCCTTCGAGCACGACGCGTACTTGTCCCGTTAAGACGAAGAATGCTGAAGTGCCGTAGTCCCCCGCCCGGTAAACGATGTCGCCGGCCAGGCACCGAACGATCCGCGCGTCGTTGCGCAAGATGTCACGCAGGGACGCAGAAGGCGTGAAGTCGCTTTCGTCGATCGCGCTGAACGGGCTATGCGTGAGGATCCAATCGACATCGCGAGCGGAAAGCGCTCTTTCGTCGAAAGGTTGATCCCAACGCTGCGGACGGCGCACCTCAACCGCGGTGATCGACATGAAATCCTCTTATGACCCGTATCGCACGGACGAACCGCGAATGACGAGTGAGCAGCATGGGTTTTAGTAAGACCTTCGATTTATAGCGGCGTCGTGTACACGTCAATTATGCGTCGATGACAAGATTGGACTTCGGCACACTGATACAGGTCAAGCACGAACCGTCGTCGGGCTTGTTTCCCGGGTGGTGCAAGTATTCGATCTCCCCGGATTTGATGGCCGACACGCAAGTTCCGCAACTACCAGCACGACAGCCACTGGGGATGTCGATGTCTTTGTCGAGAGCGAACGCGAGGATGTTGCCGGCCGCCGGATCCCACTGGAACTCTTCTCCGGACTTTGAAAACGAAATCGTCAAACTTGAATCCGAGTTCGCGGCAACTTCTACGGCCTTCGGCGACGTGGAGACGCTTGCGGGGCCAAATGATTCGAAGTGAACGTTCTTGTCGGGCACGTTCCATTCGCGAAGATCACGAGTGATGCTGTCCATGAACGGAGGCGGGCCGCACAGGTAGTAGTTGAAGTTGTTCGATGGAAGCGTGCGCTTGAATAGCTCGACGCTCACGCGCTCGTTCACGCATAGAATGTCGGGGTCTTGAGGTAGGTCAGCGGCATCGACACCCGAGTAACACATGACGAACTTGAAATTGTCAGGATTTTGCCGCGCGATTTCAGTGAGGTGGTCCACCATGACTTGCTCGCGCAAGTCGCGCACGCCGTAGAAGAGCCAAACCTCGCGGTCGAAACCGCGCTCCGACACCGCGTTTAGCATGGACACCATGGGGGTGAGCCCGATTCCACCCGCGATCAAGACAACCGGACGTCGCTGGGTGAGGTCGAGGAAGAAATCTCCCCCCGGCGCCATGCAGTCAATGATGTCGCCTTCGTGAATATTGTCGTGGAAATGGTTGGAAATTTTTCCCGGCGGTGCGTCTGGCGCGTTTCGCGGTGCGGGAACGCGCTTGATCGAAACACGATAGTGGTGTGGGTCGGCTTTGTCAGAAAGTGAATAGCAACGGACCTCGGGACGCTTCTTGTTCGGAAGGTTGATCGAAAACGTCAGATACTGGCCCGGCTGAAACGGCGGGATCGGTTTTCCGTCGTGGGCTTCGAAGTAAAAAGAAGTGATGTCGCCGCCTTCAGGGGTCTTGCTTGCGACGCGAAACTTGCGGATTCCGTTCCAGGTCTGGCTGCCGCGATCGCGATCGACACGCCGAATACGAGCGGTCATCAATCGCTCTTCGAGATTCTCAAGCGCGACGTCGTAACGGTTTTGCTCGTAGGAAAACCGTTTTAGCCGGGATGCGAAGTTAAGCGCGACCTCTGCGAGCGCGGTGGCGACGATCAAGAGGCCAAAGACTTGTACGATTATCTCGAGCAGCGGGGTCGACATCGACAGCGGGCTCCAGTTTCACCTGGTGGGCGTTGGCGAGTCACCGTTCCAAGTAACGGTTGTACGCCAAACGTGTTCGCTTGCACCTTGAAGTATCGACCCCACTCGTGTGTGGAGCGCAGCGTCTCAAAGTTTCTGGCCAAGATCATAAAATCGTGAGGGTACCGAGAAAAGCTGGTGGAGGGAAGCCGAAGACTGACCAAGTACATACTCAATGGATGTGGTTGGATTTGCTCCAAATAGGTGAGGTGTGTCGAAGAACGATCTTTTTGTTCTCGCTACGCAATAGCTCTGCCCCATGAACTCTCGATCGAACCCCGAAGGTTGAAACTTCGGCGTGGCAGTGCGCTAATTCTCTCTAGAACCTTGGAGGTATAGGCGCGGATTAATATTGGCGCGTCACCTGCATGTGTTTGGTTTTAAAATGGTGGGCATGTGGCTACGAGCGAGAGAATGTGTTTTGCCGGAGGAGGGATGACGCTTTCACGTTCGGGGTGGGTTCTCTCGCTGGCATTGGCCGTAATGGCCGGGAGTCCGGCGCTGGCGGACGATCACGATGCTGCGGCGGGCGGAGGCCGATTACTCCCCGGCCACGTGTCCGCAACGCTTGAATTCGCTTGGGACTCCGTCTTCTGCGGCTTTTCACGAACTTCCGAAGACGTGGCGCAGCAGTCCCGCGTCGACTGGGCGAACGACCAGGGGGCGTAGCTGGGCTGCGTGGAGTTCGAATGTGCATTCAAAGACAGCAGCAGCGAGGTTGAAGTCGATTTGTATGCTGTCTACGAGCGTGATTACGAAGCGATTCAGCACGACATCATGCTTCTCGGGTATTTGATTCCCGGTGTCGATCGTGGCCTCGATCAAGGCTTGGTCGAATTTTTTCTAGCACTTGCCTACGACGCGGGGTTTGGATCCGTTGCGTACGGCTTTAGACTTGATCTGCCATACGTCGGCAACGTTGTCGGCTCCCGGCTCACAACCGACGACGATCGCGCGGTGTTCACCAATTTTCGGACGTTCTAGCTGCGAGCGGAGGGGCAACCCTGCAACGACTTCCCCCCGACTACGAGATCCGTGTACCGGGACCGGAAGAGGTCGCTGCGCTTCCAAGCATCGAAGTCGCCGCAGCGGAGGTTGTGCCGCTGGAAGACTTGCCGATGCCAATACGCGACGACGCGTTGTCTCCCGCCAAATTCCATGAAGCTGCCGACGACGGTCGCCTGCTCGTCGCGGTTCACAAGCCATCACGAAAGCCGGTGGGTTTTGCGTTGTTGTTGGTCGTCGATGACAACGGACATCTCCACGAGATCGATGTCCATCCCGAACACGCGCGGCAGGGGGTGGGGGCGTCATTGGTCGAGGCGGTTGTCGCATGGGCACGGACAAACGAGTTCGCTTGGTTGACGCTCACGACGTTCCGCCATCTGCGCTGGAACGCCCCATTTTACGAGCGACACGGCTTTCGCGAATTTCCGAACGCATCGCTTGGACCTGACCTCGTAGCGTTACGCAAAGAAGAGAGCGAAGCAGGGCTCGCGTATGAAAAGCGGCTTGCGATGCGGCTCGATGTGAACGCGACACGATCGATCGAGCCGGGACCCGGGCGTGGCGATGCATAAGGTGGCCGGGCAAACGAAACCAAGCATTTCTAAAACAGACGCATTTCAGACGTCGACCTTCGAGACTCTGCTCGAACGAGAGGCAGCCCTTCGGAACGATCTCTACGGCTTTACCTTTCTTCCCGAAACCGCCGCGGCGTTTTCAATGACCGGGATGCGTATGCCGCAATGTTCTCGGGTGTGATTTGTCGCAACGATGAGCCGCGCGAAGCATTTTTGTCCCTCGAAATGGACAAGCGTTCGACCACGAAAATTCTTTCGGCTGCGGGATATCAATCGGGGTTCCTCCGCCATGCCCACGATTGGGAGCGTCTTTGGGAGTCGGCGGTTCGCTGAAGACCTCGGAAAACCAGACGCAACTGCACGATATCCCACGAACCATCGCGGAGGCTGTTGCGTCTCCGGCTTTCTACGAAGGCGTTACGGTGTTTCGGGCACGCGAATCGCGGCCGTACCTCCACTACGTCTGGCAGCACCGGTATTGGGACGATGCCCATTCCCGCCGAACCGGGAATTCATCATCGAGGGGCCTGTGCGCGATGTCGCATGATGGCATCTCAAGCCGGAACGGTTGGTTCCCGCACCCAGCCTGATGCAAGCCTAATTACAATTTGAGCGAAATCGGCTGAATCGACCCGAATATCGGTCGCGCCGCTACATTGTACGGCTCCATGAAAACGAATTTTTCCTTGAAAGGGTCGCGTGCCCGATACGTCGCGATTGCAATGGTTGTCTCGGGCCTCTCGGTGTTGTTGCTAGGCGGGGGGGCTTACGCCTCCGGTGAGAGTTCGATCCAAAAGATCTGTGATCGGCGCTGGCCCACGAACGACAAAGCGCAGCAGCTGTGTCAAGAAAGCCAGTCGGCTTCGGCAAGCGAGTTCATGCGCGAAATTGAAAGCGAAGTAGAAGGCTCTGCTGCCTTCCTGTTTGCAAAAGTGTGTATCGAGAAATTTCGATTGTTGCCGCCCCAGGGCATCGATTGGGTCCAGGCCCTGAGCTGCTTTCGCGAGCGGCTCGGTGATCGCGAGTAGAAAGTCAGTCGTCAGAGTAGAGCGGATCAAAGTCCGGAATCGACGAACGCTGGCGGCGAGCATAAGTCGCCGAAAACGTGAGGAACGAAAGTGCGCGACTACGAAGACATACGATTCGAGCTAGACGAGGGCGTCGCGGTCATTACCCTGCATCGTCCCGAACAAATGAATTCGTTCAGCGGGAAAATGGGCGAGGAGCTTGGCGATGCCTATCGTCGATGCGATCAAGACGACGACATTCGCGTCGCGATCCTCACCGGTGCTGGTGTGGCCTTTTGTGCTGGCGCCGACATGACCGCGGGTGCAGAGACGTTTGCCAGCCAGGAGATTTCGAATTTCAGTGCATCGCCTGTCAGCCCAAAGGCTTGGGAAGTCCGAAAGCCAATTATCGCAGCGCTGAACGGACACGCGGTTGGCCTCGGTCTCACGTTGGCGTTGCAGTGCGACATGCGGATCTGCGCGAACGAAGGCAAGTACGGTGTATTGCAGGTACGTCGAGGGGTCATGCCTGACGCGCATTGCCATTGGACGTTGCCTAGGCTCGTTGGCACCGAGCGCGCTGCATCACTGCTCTTGACCGGGCGCAAGATCCAAGGTCCAGAAGCCGAAGCGATGGGGCTCGTACTCAAGAGCGTGCCCGCCGTCGACGTTTTGGAAACCGCGATGGAAATCGCCCGCGACATTGCGACCAACACTGCACCGTTGTCGGTCGCGATCACGAAAAAGCTGTTGTGGGAAAGCACAGGCTTGAGTGCCGCAGAAGTTGAACGGGCCGAAACAGACCTGCACCATCACTTGATGGGCGCGTCGGACGCGATCGAGGGACCCGTTGCGTATCTCGAACGTCGCAAGCCGGAATGGAAGCTTACGGTGAGCAAGGACTGGCCCAACTGGCCCGGAGAAGACAAGGACTAGGGCACGACATCGGTAGAACGTCAAAACCAGAACACCACCGGCACAGAATCGACACAACACCAGAACAACACGGTCAAAACGACGGCCGACTTAGGAGTATGCACATGGTGGGCAACAGCACTCTGACATCGGCGCTGATGTCGACCGCGGGGCTATTTGGTGGTGGCAAGGGGCCACTTGCCGTTGGCGATCCGGCGCCGGACTTCACGCTTTACGGTGCCGACGGCGCGTCGCATACCCTCGAACAGTACAAGGGAAAGCAAGCTGTCGTGCTCGCTTGGTTTCCTCGTGCGTTTACCCCTGGCTGAACGATCCAAGCCAAATCGCTGCGTGACAGCGAAGCCGCACTCGAAGAATTCGACGTCGCTTACTTTATGGTGAGCCTCGACGACGCAGGGAAGAACGAAAAATTCGCGAGCTCGGTCGACGCCGACTTCGCAATTTTGAGTGACAAGGACAAGTCCACAGCCAAAGCTTACGGAGTACTCGGTCTGGCGGGTTTGTTCACCAAGCGTTGGACTTTTTATATTGATCGCGAAGGCATCCTGCGCGCAATCGATGATGGCGTTCGGGTCACGACGGCTGGCGAAGACATGACCGACCGGCTTACCGAGCTTGGATTCCCTCGTCGAAGCTGAGGGCAGAGGCAGCCTATGCTCCCAGCAGCACCCGTAGATAGGGGTTCGCGAATTTCCCGCTCGGATCGAGGCGGCTGCGGATCTTCAGGAAGTTGTCCCAATTGGGATAGAGGTCGCGCAGTTCGCGCGCTTCGAGAGTATGAAATTTGCCCCAATGCGGTCGCCCGCCATAATTGGCGAACACCGCCTGTGCGTCCGCAAAGAGTTTGTCCGACGGCAAGTCGGCCGCCTGGTGGACGGAGATGGTGACGCTGTCGCGTTCGAACGCGGGACTCAAGTCAATGTCGTCGGCGGCGAGGGTTCGTACTTCTACTGGCCAGAAAACTTTTTCGTGCCGCTCGCGCATCATCTTTCGAATTTCTTGAAAACACTCAACCCCCTTGGCTGCGGGAACCGCAAACTCGAGTTCGTTGAACTTGTCCTCGCGAATCGAAGGGAAGACGTCAGCGCTGTGGCCAATCAATTCCCTTTTCTGATCCGGTAGGTCGCTTGGTTCGTCGTCGGTCGGGTTCAGACTCTTAAAGTAGACGACGTCGCGCGCCGGAGACCAGAAAAACTCGAGGTGCCGGTTCTGATTGCTGCGAGAGATAAACGACCGGGCGCCCGAGACCCCTTCTTTCCATTCGCTTTGATGCAGGCGGTAAGCGGGAACGAGCTGAAGCTCGACTTCGGAAATCACCCCGAGGGCGCCCAGTGAAACTCGGGCCGCCTTGAAGATTTCAGGCTCAACGTTGGACGAACATTCCAGTACGTCCCCCGACGCGAGTACGATCCGCATGCTTCGCACGGCGGTGGACATACTGCCCAGGGTTGGACCCGTACCATGGGTTCCCGTCGAAACGGCCCCGGCAATGCTCTGAACGTCCACGTCGCCCTGGTTGATCGTTGCAAGGCCGGCGTCGCGAAGGGTGGGGCCGAGGTCGTGGATCTTGCTGCCCCCGCGGATCGTCGCGGTCTGCTTGTCTTTCGAAATGGCGATGATGCCTGCGATGTCGTCGAGACAAACAAGCAGGCCATCGGTTGCACAGAGCGGTGTGCAGGAGTGACCGGTCCCCACGGCACGGACATTTTCGTGGGTCTCGCGCACGAGCGTCTGGAGTTCCGTTTCACTTCTTGGGTAGGAGACGCGCGAAGGTTGAGCGTGTACGCGGCCCGAAAAGTTGCTCCAGGTCCCGTGTCGGTCGACGATGTTTCGGTTGCCACTGTTCACGCCGTTAGTTCTCTGCCCCGCCCACGCTAGCGTCTAAGCGCTCCTGTTCTGCTTTCTTTCGTGCGTATTTTGCCTGCTGATCACGCACCTGTATTTCGCGGTTGCTCAGAACTTTTCCGTCGATCATGTCTCGGCAGGTTTGGGGGATCCTGTCCCGCTGTTCGTTGAGACACGCGCTAATCTCAGGGACTTGGGCGTTGCGGCTGATGTGATCGCAGAGCTCAATGATTTGGTTCCGACACGCGAGGTCATAATCGTGTCCCACACGAATGTGCATGATGGTGCGAATTTTGCTGCGACAAGTCGGATCGACAGCGCTGCCCTTCGCATCCAAGCAGTTCGCCACGTCTTCGCGCGGGGAATGCGGCGCGATGTCGGCGCAGTGCTTCACGACGTCATCCCGACAAGTGAGACCCAGTGCCGCCTTCCATTTATTGCGCGCTATTTCGGCGTAGTCGCGGTTGAGTCTTTCGCTGCAGGCTGGGCTCAACTGGGGCTTGTAGGTCTGGAGGCAACTCGCCAAACGTGCCGGCTTGTCTTCCTCAGAGCAAAACTTGGCGGCATCTTCTGCGCATTCCCAGTCATCGGTCCCGCTGGAACAACCCGCAAAAACTAAAAAACCGCCAAGAATCGCCATAAGTCGCCAGAGTTGGGGCTCTTTTTTCGTAGTCATCGCGCTTAGTCCCCTGTAAGCTGAGCAAAGATCCGCAATCTTAACCCCCGTACTCATACAATATTCAAGAAGGGTGTTGCGGAATTTTTAAATTGGGAATATAATCCCAAAATGGATCAGCTTCTCCACAGCGCTCTCGGCCTTGCGGTGCGCAATCTTCTCACGCCGCTGGTTCGCATCTTGCTGGGTGCGGGCGTGCCTTGCGGGGTATTCGTCGAGCAGGTCAAGCGCGTCTACGTGGATGTCGCTCGGTCGGATTTTAATCTGCCTCGACGCAAGCCCTCCATTTCGCGCGCCGCCGTACTCACCGGCCTCAATCGAAAAGAAGTCAGCCGATTGTGGAACTCCGAGGCCGACGCGGAGGAGCCCGCGATCAACAAATATAACCGTGCGGCGCGAGTGATTTCGGCATGGCTCCGAACGGACCGCTTCGCAGACGCGCGCGGCGGCCCCGCGTCCCTTCCTTTTCAGCTTGAGGACTCAAGCCAAGCGCCCAGCTTCAGCGAACTTGTCACGCTGTATAGCGGTGATGTTCCCGCGCGTGCCGTGCTCGACGAATTGCTGCGGGTTGGCGCGGTCGAAGAATTGAAGAACGGAGACCTTCGGCTCGTCGTACACGCATATGTTCCTGCAAAGGGACAAGAAGAAAAGCTCGGCATCCTTGGTCGCGACGTGGCCGAGTTGCTCTCGACCCTCGATCACAACCTGAAAGCCAAGCCCGAAGATGCGCGGTTCCAACGCAAGGTTCTCTACGACAACCTGCCAATCGAAAGCCTACCCGGTCTACGCGCGCGGTCTTCCGTCGCTGCGCAAGAGTTGCTCGAGAATTTTGATCGGCAAATGTCGGAACTTGACCGCGATGAGACCTCGGTAAACGAGGGAACCGGTCGCGCGACTGCGTCGATTGGAATTTACTACTACGAAGATATTTCCGATGATAGTTTGAACGACGCCGCCTTGAGCAGCGATGAAAAAGCAGGAGAAACAACATGAGCCGAAATTTCATCCTATTTGCCTTGCTCGCGGGAGCCTTTGCGTGCGCCGAAGCCGGCGGTGGCAGCGGTGACTTTGCAGAGGGTGGTATCGGCGGAAGCGGTATTTCCCAGGGTCCGATCACTGAATTCGGCAGTCTCTTTGTGAATGGCATCGAATGGTTCCTCGACGATGCCGAAATCGAATTTGATGGTGAGACGGTTGCAATCGCTGGTTTACTTGAGAGCGAGAAGACCGCCCGCTTTAACTTGGGCATGGTGGTACGAGTCAAGGGCACGATCGACTCGAGTACGGGGATCGGTCAGGCCGAACGTGTCTTCTTTGACGACGAAATCGAAGGACCGGTCAGCGCCATCGTTGATGTGTCCGTCTTGGGTGGGCCGGTTAGTTCAGAGCTGACTGTACTTGGACAACAAATCTTGATTGAAGAGGGTGTGACACGGTGTTTCGACGAACCGACGATCGAGGACGGTGCGCTTGACTTTCCCTGCGACACCATCGAGGTCGGCGATGTGGTTGAAATCAGTGGCCTCCGCGACGAGCAAAGAGAAGTTTTCCTCGCTACCTCTGTCGAACGGCAGAGCGTCTCACAGGGCCCAACCGAGGTGGAACTGAAGGGGATCGTGTCTGACTTCGACGCTTCCGCTTCAACTTTCATGCTTGGTAGCGTGACAGTTCGGTTTGATGTCACGAGTACCGACTTGTCAGACTTGCCTGGGGACGAGGTTGCGGACGGAATGGTCGTTGAAGTGAAGGGCACGCTGTCCGAATCCGACGACAATGTAATCGTGGCTGACGAGATCGAACTCGAAGAGAGCTTCGATGATGACGATGTGGACGAGTTTTCGACGACTGGTTTCGTGAATGGTTGTGTGGAAGCATCAATATGTGGTGCGGTCTTCTTCGTTGGCAACCAACAAGTCGACGCGAGTGGGGAGATTGAATTCGAGCACGGCAATGCGTCCATGCTTGTAAACGGTCGCCGAATCGAAGTCGAAGGCGAACTCATTGGCGGTATCTTGATCGCCGAGGAGATCGAGTTCGAAGACCAGGAAGTCAGGGTCTACGCCGCGATCGCACAGGCGGAAGATATTAATGTGGCCGCCGGTTCGTTCACACTGCTTGGCATAGAAATACGAGTTCTCCCTTCAACCCGATTTGAAGACGACCGAGAGGACGACCAAGATTTCGGCGTTGGTGCAATATCGGCTGGAGATTTTCTCGAAGTCAGAGGGCAAGCTGATGCGCAAGGTGTCCTTACCGCATTTCGAGTCGAACGCGACGACAGCGACGCGATTCGCTTGTATGAGAACGTCGAAAGTTTTAACGCGCTGACCGGCGAGCTCGTTATTTTAGGCGTCACCGTGCCGACGACGGACGAAGATACTGACTTCACGATCGATGCGGGCCAGGATCCGTTCGCGGTCACCCAGGCGTGTTTCTTTGAAATCCTCGAAGAGGGAGACTTTGTTGAGGTAAAGGGCGACCGCGACGACAGCGATACCGAGCTGCTCTTGGCGGTAAAGGATGTCGAACTCAAAAAGAGAGACGCGACGCCCTGCGGTCCTTAGGAAAGATTCAAGTCTTCCGCGATTTGAGTAATAAAGGCAAGCCCATCGTCCACCGGTGACACGCCGGGCGCGAGTTCCGGCGCCGTGAATCCACGCATCAGGACGAGTCTCGACACGCCAAGGTCTTCGTATCGCTTGACCATGTCTAGATCGACTGGCCCAGGTGGCGTGATGCTGATGTCAAGCTCGCCCAATGTCTCGGGCC
>Ga0209711_10004819_pt1 | contig 10708 bp, 7 predicted proteins | sample ArcticOcean_MG_C_7_FD_187441 | JGI IMG/M metagenome (GOLD analysis project Ga0209711, IMG submission 187441) | Marine microbial communities from western Arctic Ocean - ArcticOcean_MG_CB11_88 (SPAdes) (version 2) | ecosystem: Environmental > Aquatic > Marine > Oceanic | place: Arctic Ocean... | reverse complement strand
GCCTGGCAAATAGTTGTCCTTCGGCCAGTAGCGGGACGAGTCAGGCGTCAGAATTTCGTCAATTAAGTAAAGCTGCCCCTCCGCATCTGTGCCGAACTCAAACTTCGTATCGGCTAGGATAATGCCCGAAGCGTCTGCACGCTCCACACCCATCTGGTAAAGCTCGATGCTCAGGTCGTGCACCCGTTGAAAGAGATCTTCGCCAATCAGCTCTGCCGCATCGATACAATCTATCGGCATGTCATGGCCACTGGCCGCTTTCGTCGTCGGTGTAAACAAAGGCTTTGGCAACTGACTACTCTCCAGCAAATCTTCTAGTAGGTCATATTCAAAGAGTTTACCTGATTGCTGATAGGCCTTCCAACCAGAACCAGAAAGGTATCCACGCACCACTGCTTCAATCGGCAGTGGGGTTAACTTTTTCACGATCATGCTGCGATACTGGAGTTCGGGGTAGTCTTTGCCCAGCGCCACAATTCTCGCCGCATGGTCGTCCACCAGATGGTGTTGTGTGATAGCACCCGCTCGTGCGAACCAATAGAGGCTGATCTGCGTAAGTAGGATGCCCTTCCCCGCCAAGCCCTCTTGCATCACAACGTCGAAGGCCGACACGCGGTCAGTCGCCACCATCAGGAGCGCGTCGCCCATATCGAAGACCTCGCGTACTTTCCCCGTCGCAACGAGGGGATAGGGTAAGCTCTCCACCTTCTGGAGCGCTTGCTTGGGCATGGGAAATGGTAAATCAAAAACAGCCATGCAATCTTGATGAATGACATGGGTGCTCTGCGCAAACGGATTTTGGAGGCCCAAGGCTAAAAAGTGGCGTTTTCCGAAAAAAGGGCTTGCAGAGGCTAAGTCGAAACGTAGCTTCCGTGATTCCTCCTCCCTCCCGTTCGTCTAGCCCGGTCTAGGACACCTGGTTTTCATCCAGGCAACAGGGGTTCGAATCCCCTACGGGAGGCCATTTTTAAAACCTTCGGCACGAAACATCCCGAAGGTTTTTTAATGCCCACTCAGGAGTAATGGGTTGAGAGTCCCTACTCTGGCGTTAAGTGCTTGAAGACGATTTGTTTGAGCATTCTCAATATAAGACCAAAAAACCAAATGGTTTTCTTATATTACTGCACTAATGGAACTAGAGATTTCCGAGAACTGAGCCCATGTATCGCCTAATGGCGAGACTCCAACATTTATACTAGAGCTTAGTCGCTGCTTCCATGAAATCTTGGGTCGACCAGGTAGCGCCTTCTTTACGGTAGGCCACGCGGCCGTTGGCGTCGACCAAGAGGGTCGCCATCGTGTGGTTAATAGTCCCATCCTCTTCCATTGTCAGGATGCCAAACTGACGAAGGAGATCATCGACCACAGTTTGGTTCATCGTTAGCAGGTGAAAATTTTCTGACTCCATGCCGTAGCCGTCGGCATACTGATTCAGAATACCGGGCGAATCGAAAGCAGGATCAAAAGTGATACTGACAAAATGGAGGCCGTTGAGTCCCGCCCCGCGGGCGGCGTCTTGCATGTCCGCCATACGTATACTGGAGGCAGGACACATATTAGGTATTGTGCAGCGAGTGAAGATGAAGTTGAGAACAAAGGGCTTACCCTGAAGCTGTCGTATCTGGAGAAACTCACCATGCTGATCTATCATAGCGAAGTTGGGAATGTATTCACCCTGCTTCACATATTTACGACGGCTCATCGCAGCAGTAGCCTGATGAAGCTGATGATTAACATCACGCGCGGCCTTCGCCCCGAGGCCATCAATAGGAAATATCTGCTCCAAGTGCCATTGCTTGCCGTAATAAGCGGCGTTGGCTTTGATCATACGGCCTGCATACCCAATCTTAAGATCGCCCGCACCAACGCGAAAGATATGCATACTACCTACTTCGAGCTTTGCATCCCCCGACTGCGTTAACTCAAGTTCGATCGAACGTGCATCCGACAAGACTTTAAGGACACGACCTTCGATCTCAACTGCGTGAATAGCATGTAAGGCCAGAAAATAGAAAGCAGTGAGACTGAGGAAAAAACGCATACCTATAAAAAAGAATATGTGGGTGCAGCTTGCAAGCCTGCGCGCACGAATGTGACGTAATCGCAGAAGGTCTCAGTATCAATACGATGGTAGAAGACTAGATGTCCTCCCCTGAGAGTTTTAATCAGCTAAATCCGCCGAGTTTTCTGCGCACTGCTTCCAGGTGCCATCAGATTGGCGGCGCGCCCACTGCTTACCATCCTCGCCGAGTGCGATAAGGTGCACCCAGCCGTTTTCGACAAGATGCCGCACGTGGTCCTGCCGCTCTAGGATATCGTCAAGGATCTTTGTGTCGGCTGCGATACAGGCGTGGAGGCGAAGTGGTTCGTGGATGAGCTTTTCGCCATCGTGCACGGACTGAAAGGGCAAACCAGGTCGTAGATCGTATTCATTACCGAGCGCTACTCCGACGCCGCCTACTACGTTATGGATCGATTTGTGGCCGCTACCAAAATGAGCGTTGTCGGTCGAGGATCCGAAGTATTGCAAGTTGATCCAGCTACCGACGACCATAGGACCAGCGATGATGCGCTCAAGGACGGTTCCTTTGGGGTCGCTCTTGGCGGAATATTCGTGGAGGAAAGCGCGGCTATGGAGATTGGCCTCAGCTGTCCATGTGCGGGGCGCGACGATAAAGGCAGCGTTACCTGCGAGCGCCCACTCAGGACGGACTTGTGACCAGTCGCGGCTACGCGAGCGGACTGCAGATACAATGTCACTTTGTCCGGCGTCTTCACCGAGTCGAGCGGAGCGCTCGGTGGCACAAAGTAAGCCAGCTTGGTCGAGCGATACCGCCAGTTGTTCGATCAGTCTCGCGTCGGCGGCTTTGTAGTCAAAGAGAGAAACCTCGTCGGTTGTAGTATTGTGGAGACCACCAATAAATACGGTATCAGAAGGAATCATAATGCCGCGCTCGGACAGTTCGGTGCGGACGTCGGCTTGATTGAGCAAGGCAGCGGCAAGACGCGCATTCGCATCACCAGCGTGACCGCCGCAAGCGCCGCAATCGAGACCAGAGGCGTAGGGATTATTCTTAGTCGTGCTGCCATGCCCACAGAAGAGGACGATGCGAGCGAAGTTTGCCAACAAACCGAGGCCTTTTAAGATATCTTCGGCCAAGCTCGCACGATCCGCAGTTGACAGTTTATCCAAAAATCCTGGTGCGCCTTTATCGTGGCTAGATTTCGAAGAGAGTGCAAAAGCGTCTTTAACTAGCTCTACTCCGTAACTGAGGCCAATTGTCTCGACGAAAGTGAAGCAGGAAGAAGCGGCTTCCTTAAAGCGCTTCCAACTGCGTTTGCTCTCGCGTAATTCGACGCGCTGAAGAACAAGTTGATCGAACTCGGTAACATCAATACCTGACTTGCTATCGGAGCTACGTAAAGGTGGGGCCAAGAGCACTGGGCAGCGCGCTTGCGTGCCACCGAGACCGGGTATTCTGTGTTCGATTGGCAAGCCGAAGAAACCAGCGAAACCAAAAGTTTGAATTTTCATACCAGTCGACTCGAGCGAGCGGCGGAAAACTTCGGAGCGCACATCAATACAGAAGATCGCCTGCACGTCAGGCCTCCGGGAGCTAGTCTCACTTTTGGCTTTTGGCGTAATATCGGCGCAGAGTTTTTGTTCAAAGGCGTGCTCCATTGCCGACTGCCAGACGAGGCGTTGTGCTAGATCAATTGTTAACAAAAGCGAGCCATCTTCTGTAGGGCCTTCCATTAAGTTTTGCTGCCAACCGAGGACGCGGTCTTTATTTTCCGAATGGTTCGCATAGAGCGCCATATCGTAACTGAGTAAAATAGCTAGAAGTTGAAGCAAGGAGTCTCCAGACTCACCACGAATCTCAAGCTCGCGATCCTTATAGCGGAGGTGCCCCGCCCATCCAGGCAGTGTCAGCATGATGCGGTAGAGCAGCGACTCGATGCGGTCATCTGGTATTTGGAGTGCCTCGATGGCTTGATCAATCACGGCATACGGATCGTCTGGCAATCTCGCTACAAACTTTCGAAAACCAGTCAGCCCATGCAGCTCTAGATTGCGGTCGATCTGAGCGGCAGCTTTCCATCCTCCAAAGAGACTGAGTTCCTTCCATGGAAATTTCCAGGACGATTGGCCCTCGTCTTCGTAAGCAGCGACCCACTTAGCCACTTCCTCACGGATCACATGCTGCCACTGTGTATCTTCACGCGAATCGAGATACGCACTAAAAGAGCAAGTTTGGTAAATCGGATCAGCCTCTTTTGGGGATTCAGTAAGCAGTGCCACTAAATTCTCAGCGGTAAGTGCTTGATCAGCTAATTCGAAGCTCTCAACGAGTTCAGGAGAGGCGACTGCGACGACGGCGCGAAGATTCTCGAGCTCGATCTTACCTGATTCAAACTTACCCTTGAACCAAGCAATCGGCATGAGCAAATCTGATCCTTGTACACGCTTGTGCGCCTCGGCGGTGCGGGCAAAGTTCTGGTCGGCAAAACCGACGAAAGGATTGACCGCGACAAAGTGAGTGAGCGGCCAAAGTGGTGCGACTTTTGAACTAGCTGAGTCGATCTGATTCGAAAGTGCGTGTGGCATTGCGTTATCAATGTTATCCATGGTATAAAATTAGCTGGAGGTCTAGCGCTTGCTTGGCATCAGGCCGATGGCACGAGCTAGACGATTAGCCAAGGTATTCATGTAAAAACCATTGAGCGCATGGACATAAAGGCGGCGCTTGTATGCGACCGTTAAAAATCCAGGCTCACCGTCTTGGAAGCGAATTGAAGTAACCAAGAAACCAAGTAACAGCACCGCAATAATCGTTTCGAAGATTGGAGCAATAGGTACCTTCGCAGGCACAGTGGAGGAGAGCATCATTTCAGTTACCATCGCGAGTAAGTAGTAGAGCGCGGCGATACTGACAGCGACCCCTGTAGTCCCCGCGAAGGCTATGCCAGCTTGGCCCCGACGCATCGCTGTCCAAAGAAGCTGTGTGAGCGCCATCACAACCACCATACTGAGCACCAGCATGCCAGGCTTATCAGATGGGCTGACATTGAAAGGAATACTTAGGACAACGACGATGGCAAAAGAGACGCCAATCGCTAACCAAATACGACTCGGCCTTAACTTCGCGTAATGCGGCCCCGTGTTGAGCTTTTTTGCTGTTTCTACAGCAGACCCACATGAAAGGTAAGCGTGTCCTTTATAGAGTGAGTGTGCGACCAAATGGAGCACCGCAAGATGGAAGGCACCGAGACCGCATTGCAGAAGCATAAAACCCATCTGCGCGATGGTGGAGTAAGCTAGTGCACGCTTCACACTGGTCTGAGAGAGCATGACCATGGAGGCATAGACTGCAGTAACGGCACCGACTATCGCCAGCATGTGAAGCGCGCTGGGGATATGCACAAGCACAGGACTCAAACGAACCACCAAGTAGCCGCCGCCATTAATAATACCCGCCTGCATGAGCGCGGACACAGGTGTGGGTGCGCCCATCGTGTCGGGCAGCAAAGCATGAAAAGGGAACTGAGCCGATTTAAGGATCGCGCTAGAAATAATCAACCAGCCGATCCAAGCGTGGTTACCAAGCAAGCTACTCTCGAACCGTACCGCCTCAAAGATATGGCCGAAGTCTTGCACTCCGTAGATCGTATAAATACCTGAGAAGGCTACGATCAGGCAGAGGTCTCCCACCCGACTAAATAGCGACTTCTTACGCGACGAAAGAAGCGTGCCCAAGCGATCAGGGAAATAAATTAGTAGTTTGTGTAAACCTAAACTGGTAGCGACCCAAGCTAGGGAGAACTGGACAAGCCCCGGCGCGAGCACCATGGCAATGACCGCCCCAAGTGTGACACACATCCATTTAAAGAAATGCCCCTGCTTTTCATCTCCAGCGAGATAGTTTTTCGAGTAGCGCAGAATGATGGCACCCATAAAGCAGACCAATAAGAGGATGATCGCAGAAAGCGCATCGAAACGTATACCTATCCAATGGGCACTTGTGATAGTCGCCTCGACAGGACTTTCTTCAAATAACGCCCATAGCGCTGTGGCAACTGTAGCACTGGCTAAACTTACCCAAGCAATGCCTTCAGCTACACGGCCAGCAGCGAGTGCTCGGGAATTAAGCCACTTAGAAGTAAGCACAACCCACAAGAGCGATGCAGGTGCGATCCACAGTACAAGACTGCTGATAATTGTATCCATAAATCTATTATAACAAATTTCCTTGAATTTATCCAATATAATTAAATTTTACTTTCGTTCTATTTAATATATATATGGATGAGCTCAACCACCATCATCTCCGATATTTTCATGCAATTGTTCGCGAGGGCACTCTCACGCATGCGGCGGAAAGACTCCATGTTTCCCAGTCGTAGTGCAAGACGAGCTCAAGAACGGTCGCCTAGTCGAACTCTACCAAATTCCTGAGATCCGCGAAAACTTCTACGCGATCACTGCGTCACGACGCTACCCAAACCCTCATTTGGAAAAACTGCTTAAAAAGTAAAACGATTACCCTAGTGACTTAAATAGACATCGAAACGATTACTCTTACCTTCCAATATATAGTTAGGCTCTTGGCCTGCTAGAAATGGTGCTATTCGAGGGCGCTTAACAACCACGCGTTTCTGAGCACTTTCTTGGGCTATTTGCAGGAGCAAGTCAGCGTCGGAATCTGTGCCGATTAATTGATGAAAAACCTGCATTTCTTTTTTCACTTGGGCACTCTTCGTGCGCTGGGGAAACATGGGGTCAAGATAGACGACTTCTGGCTTCTCGGCATCTTCAAGTGTTTGCATGTATTCCGCCGCATCAGACTCAACAAGTGTCATCCTTTTGAGTATTGCTACAAGCGATTGGTCCTTTTCGCTACCCCACTCATGTGCAACGCGAAGACCATCAGCAAGCAGGGCGTTCACTTCAGGTACGCGCTCGGTCATAGTAACAGAACAACCTAAGCTTGCTAGCACGAATGAGTCGCCACCCAAGCCCGCAGTGGCATCGTATACATGTGGTGCAGTAGTAGAATTCAGACCTATTGCTTTGGCAATCATCTGACCTTTACCGCCTCCTTTCTGGCGACGGTAATTTACCGTAGAACTAGAAAAGTCGGCGCGTACACTCAGTAGATTATCTTCGGCAACCTGCGCGAGCGCGAGACCTTGCTTATAAAGTAAAAATACAAAGCACGGTTCGCTGTGATTAGATTCTACGTGAGAGCGCACGAAACCTTCGATCTCACGCGGCTTAGCAAATGCCAAGTGCGAGCCATCAACAATTGGTATTGAAAATTGCTCAGCGAGAAACTGCGCTTGAACCTTTTTTGCTGGGCAAAGAATGACTAATAGTGAAGCTTTCAAAATCTAGGGGCTTGCCCATTAAATCTGCGTATAAAATGTCGCATAGAAACTGATGGCGTGACTTGCACGTTTGTCGAGCGCTATGTCAGTGATTCACTCGGACGTACGGCAACTAGACCCGCCACATTGGCAATGCCACTAAATCTCAACCGGCACCAAACGGGCGATACGATTCTGCTTGAGCACGTGATCCGCCACGCAACTTAGCACCAGAATATTAACAAAAGTTGTAGAGGTTTCCATGCTTACAAATTAGCGATTATTGCAATTGATCAAAAAGGTTGCGGAATCAGACACAAGGAACTTAATAGCCCAATGAATTTCATGCAAAACTGGGGTAACTTCCTCGCACCTGAAGAAGGCTTCCATTACAGCGATTCGTGGCAAATTCTAATAGTAATCATTCTTCTTTGGTTGTGCACTCGGGTCTTTGGGAAAAAATACAAGGTCTCGGATACCGGCGATCTTACTCCCAAAGATTGGGTTAAACAAAACCTCGGCTTCATTACGCATTGGATCGCGTTACTCATAGTCTTTTTTGTATTTGAATTAGTGATCGAATTAGAGGTGCCAGTCATACGCTTTTTTACTTATATTGGAGGTGCATGGATACTGATTGGCTTAGCTAGTAGTTTATTAAAAAAACGCTTTTGGGCGCAATCAGTTGCTGCGACAGCTTACATAATAAGCGGATTTTTTGGACTAGCACTAGTCGAAGACAGCATCGCGCTGCTAAGTGGGCTAAGTTTCAAATTGGGCACTCATTCACTCTCTGCATGGACTGTCCTAGCCGGCATACTCGCCTTCGCCCTAACCCTCTGGATAGGCCTGGCTCTAGCTCGGATCGCTGAAAGTCAGATCCAACTGATCCCTCGACTGAGTCCTTCACTCAAAGTGCTCATCTCAAAGATCGTTCGAATTATACTCATCACGGTGGCTGTGGTAACAGCGATCGGATCCATAGGCATTGATCTATCCGCTTTCGCATTTCTAGGTGGTGCCATCGGCATTGGCCTCGGCTTTGGTCTCCAGAAAGTAGTTTCTAATTTTGTCAGCGGTATCATTCTGCTGATGGATAATTCGATCAAACCTGGTGACGTCATCGAGATCGAAGGCACCTATGGGTGGATCAATAATTTACGCGCTCGCTACGCCTCAGTCATCACTCGCGATGGCACTGAGCATCTCATACCAAACGAAGATCTCATCACGCAAAAAGTCATAAACTGGTCTTTCACGGACGACTTAGTCCGCGTGCGAGTCCCTATCGGAGTATCTTACAAAGCCGACCCACACCATTGCATCCGACTCATCCTAGCGGTCGCAGCTTCCACTAATCGTGTATTAAACACTCCCGCGCCGAATTGCCTGCTGCTTGGCTTTGGAGATAGTTCAATCGATCTAGAGCTTCGCATGTGGATTGCAGATCCTTCCAACGGCGTTGGTGCAGTCCGTAGCGAATTATTGCTTAAGGTTTGGGATACTTTCAAAGAAAATAATATCGAGATCCCTTACCCACAAAGAGATCTCCACATCCGTTCAAGCGAGATTCTGCACGTGAAAAGAGATAACCCCGACCCAGAATAAACAGATAATGGCAGCTGTTAAGAAAGCCCGCCTAGACGAACTTCTTGTCGCTAAAGGATTAGCCGACACGCGCTCGCAAGCAAAAGCCCTGATCCTTGCGGGCAAGGTTAAAATTGGCACCCACCGGCTCGACAAGCCCGGACGTAGCCTGCCCGCGGACAGCGAAGTCACCGTGGAGTCGCCGCCCCGCTTCGTGAGCCGCGGTGGTGAAAAGCTCGAAGGCTTTCTAGATCATTTCGAAATAACAATGGAAGGGGCACATGTCCTTGACGTGGGAGCTTCGACTGGCGGCTTTACTGATTGCTCTCTGCAGCGCGGAGCCGTCAACGCAACTTGCGTCGACGTTGGTCGCGCGCAGATGCACAATAAGCTGATCCAAGACGACCGAGTGACTAACATTGAGAAGACGAATGCCCGCCACCTACAGCTGGGCGACCTACCCTGCGACGCCTACCCACGCATCGTAATGGACTTATCCTTTATTTCACTGACCAAAGTATTACCAGCCGTCTGGCAATTTCTCGAACCCAACGGCTACTTAATTGCGCTTGTCAAACCTCAGTTTGAAGCTGAAAAGCACGAAGTCGACGCCGGGCGTGGTATCATTCGCGACGAGACGATTCATAATCGCGTGCTTGCCCAGGTAAAGGACTTTGCCCTCGAGCAGTTGCCATGCGCCGTGCTCCTCGGCACAATGGAATCGTCAATTAAGGGTACAGATGGCAATCGCGAGTTTCTCCTCGGCCTCAGCCGCAGCGACGCAAAACCGAGCTAGTAGTTAACGAACCATGCAAAAAGGCAAAAGTTGAGCTTCCGCTTGCACTGAGCCAAACAATAGTGCCCGAAAGAAACTATTGGTCTGCGCTATACCTAATAAATAGGCATAAACTAGAGTCATAGAGTGCGGTGACCGCTTTATTAAAGGGGATACCCAGTCGGTCTCATTAAAATTAGACTCAAAGTCATAATTAAGCAGAAAAGCTTTTTGGAGAACTTTCGCTTTGACAGAACGTGCTCGGCTAATTCTACCTAAGATTATATGGACAACACTCCTTATCAAAAATTGCTCACACCCGTGCACCACATCATCGGCTTGATTCTTACTTTTTTAGTATTTGTAGTGATGTCAATTTTGCTCGTCCCCTTTACTTTCTCGACCAATACTTTGATCGCACAAGGCCAGGCTTGCCTGACTGCAACCCCAATCACTGCCGTATTCTGGTTTGCATACAACATGTTCATGGTGGTGCTGCTCGACCAAAAAAAGCAAAAAAAGTAAGCAGGTATTAGATTTCACTAATTCATTTGCAGGCCGCCCGTTATGGACGGCTTTTTTCTTGGACATATTCCATGTAGTCTCGTTGCGACCGTGAAATCATTGCGCAATGTTGTAAATTATCGCTCCCGCTGCCTAGGGCTTTTGCGAGAGAGCCTCTGTAGAATACGCAGTTACATCCAGAGATGGGGTTAATTTAGCAAAAAATCTACCTGTCAACTTAGCGATTAAGTAGAGTGCGTAACTGCCCTATTCATCATCCCAGTCTTCTAGTTCATCTTTGCGCTTCTTTTCCACCCGTATACCAACCCAGATCGCTAGTTCGTAGAGACCATACATGAAACCAGTTATAAGCGGTAAGGATACAAAGTCGCCACCTGGAGTCATGAATGCAGCGAAGACCATTAGTCCAACAAGAACTGCTCGGCGTATGTCTTGAAGCTTCTGGACAGCTAT
>Ga0209711_10004812_pt1 | contig 10724 bp, 3 predicted proteins | sample ArcticOcean_MG_C_7_FD_187441 | JGI IMG/M metagenome (GOLD analysis project Ga0209711, IMG submission 187441) | Marine microbial communities from western Arctic Ocean - ArcticOcean_MG_CB11_88 (SPAdes) (version 2) | ecosystem: Environmental > Aquatic > Marine > Oceanic | place: Arctic Ocean... | reverse complement strand
GTGCATTCGCAACAGTGCGCGCCTGCCGCGAATGGGGGGGGTGTGCTGGTGCAAGGGAGGGGTGACCCATGAGTGGGCACCAAGAATCAATAGAAGTAGATTCCTCATAACAATTTAGCCAGATCACCACATGGTAGAATCGAAACTAGTGTGACATCCTCAAAATTTTGGGGGCCGTCTTCGGGACTCGTACGTCGTCGGACTGATCATCCAGCGTCGTCGTTCCGGAGGAACAAAATTCGCGCCGAGCGCGCCAGGACGAGCACATACGTGTGTCCCGCCCGAACCAATTTCAGAGCACCAGCGTGCTTGACCGTGACGTACTAAGACGTCTGATGTCGTCGTCGGGGGAAGCCCCCGCGTTTCTACCTTCGGCTGATGCCGGAGAAGGCCCAGAGGGCAACAACGGGGGCCGCGCTGCAGCGCCGAACCCCACGCCGAAGGCGCCCGCGCAGAAGCAGGCCCCACTGGCCATGGCTCCACCCAAGAGGCGGTCGGGCCGTGGGGAGAGCTCGGTGAAGCCTTCCCCCAAGGCAGAGGACGTGCGGCCAGCTGCTGATGCAGCTGATGACGCGCAGCTCGAGGAGGCCGAACCCTCCGAGTCCGCACCCGCCGCCGCCCGAGATGAGGGTGCAGCGGCCAAGCCTCCAACAGACGGAGCCAAGGGCGTCCCAGTCAAAATGGGCCAAGCGCCCCCGGGGCTACCCGGGGATGAGCACTCCAAGGAGGAGAAACGAGAGAAGCGAGTCCGCTCGAAGCCGAAGCCGAAGCCAGGGATGCCCTGGTCCGAGGCTTTGGGGCGCCGAAGGGACCGCGAAAAGGCCGCAGCTGTCCAGCGGGAGGCTGAGGCGGCGGAGATTGATAAGCTTCAATCTGCCCAGGAGGCAGATCGTCAGCGTCGTGCGGCGTTGCGTGCAAAGCGCAAGCGCTCGCAACTCTACCCCGAGGGGGGCGAGGACGCCGAGATCCTCATAGAAGAGATCGCCAACGAGCTCGCCGCTGACTCTTCAGCGAGCGACGCCAAGTCTGCGGCGGAGGCCGTGGACGGCGGCGGCGGGGACAAGCCCTCGTCGGACGGAGAAGGGGCGGGGAAGCCTGCCCCCAAAGCTGATTCCGCCGAGGAGGCGATGAACAACGATTCCGCCGAGGAGGCGATGAACAACGAGTCCGCCGAGAAGGCGAACGACAACAATTCCGCTGCGGACGATTCCGACAGCGATGAGAAGAAGGAGGGACAAGCCAATGGCGGCAACGGCAGCAGCGGGGAATCGTCCACTTCGACCTCAAGCCAGTCCTCTTCAGATGAGGACTCGCTAGAGGGCAGCGGTTCCGAGAACCAGCAGCGCGCACAGCCCAAACCTCTTCCTAAACCGAAGAAGGTCCGAGCTGCCGCCGAGAAGCCGAAGATGAAAAGCGCAGGAGGTGGCAGTGGCGGCGGCGGAGACGGGAGTGAGTCAGATAACTCCTCCAGTACGTCTTCGGGCTCGGATAGCTCAGCTGATGCTGAAGCTAAGAGACTTGAAGACGATGTCGCCCAGCGCGAGTCCGAACCTCGCAGGTCGCCTCGAAAAGGCGCGAGGCCAGTGTACAAGGATGACATCGAAGACGACCGAGCAGACGCCCAAGCGCTCGAGCATGCAGAACAGCTTAGCTTGCAGACTCAAGAGTTTGAGGCTAAGCAGAGGGCACTCGTTGCGGAAGTTGAGAAACTCCAAAGACGGAGGGCGCGAGCGAAAAAGCTCGAGGCCAGCCTGCGCCAACAGCTCAGTGCCGAAAGAAAGGCAAGGCCTTACCAGCACGCCGACGCCAACGACTCCGACTCCGACTCCGACTCCGTGAGCGCGGACCGGCAGGAGGGTCTCAATCGACCCGTTCCAAAGGTGCGGGGCGTCCCACCAGCGGACCAACCTCGTAGCCGTGATCTGACCGACGCATTGAAGCTCGAGATCTACGAGACTCGAGACACGCATTGTCTCCGCCAGGGCATTGACTCTGCCGAGTACAGAGAGCTTCACACGCTCTGGAAGCTCGGGAAACCGGACGGACGGGACTGCTTGCAGTGGACGACCCGTGTGCCTACCACCATATTTGACCAGGCACAAGGCCTGTCCATGATGTTGTGCGACCCCAGGTCCAACATGCCATCGCTCAGTCACCTCATGAAGGATTTCAAAGAGCTTTCAGATGAGAGACTGCGATCCCTCAAAGGCGAAACTTTTGAAATCCAGTACAGGGCCTTCATCGGCCAGTACGGCCCGGCCGTGCAGCCGTTCGTGAGCCAACTGCTCAACGGTGACTTAGCGAGGACTGGCCTTCTCCGAGCAATGTCCACGAGCACAGATGCGCGCGACTTCGATCTGTTTGACATGAACCTCGCACCTTCATGGATAGCAGTCGAGTTGGAAACCGACTACGGTGACGTGGACATTGATCTTAGTCAGATGTCTCAGCGTCAGAGATTTGACAATATGACGTCAGACTCTAAGCGCTACATCGCTAGGTTGCGCGAGGTCACGACTTTTCTTATGACGCGCATCTGCACCAATATACTTCAGGTCATGATGAAGATGGGTGTCAGCGCAATGACCGTATCTCGACAGAAGGCCGTGGCGGTCCAGAGAGTCGTTGCGGAGATAAACCGTGCCCACCCGGACGGCGTGGCAGGGCAAGTCGAGTACGCCACTTTCGATGGCGCACTCGACTGCCTTGGCCCCGAGATAGTGGAAGTGTTGCTCACACTCACGACCCTATGTCATCAGGGTGTCGACCTCAAGCGCGATCGCTTCCAAGCCTTAAACGTTCAGATGAATGAGCTTCTCACGTTTAATTGGTGCGGTTTGCCACCACATGAGCTGATGGGTTTAATCGACCTACTCGCTGAGTACCTCGACGCATACGAGCGCCTCGAGGGCGCTCACAAGTTCATGGAGCACATGGCCAACCTGAACGATCATATCGAAAAGGACGCCATCGATGAAGGCAATCTGTCCGTGACCATGCAAAGCATTTACCACGTGCTGCGGCCGGCCACCGGCTTTGACCCTACACCCACTGAGGTTTTTCAGGGCGTCCAAAAGCTTGCCGCTCGTAACAGGCGCTTGCGCATGAAGAGCGACGACCCAACACCGACTCGCCGAACCAACGCCTCGCCGCACATGGTCGCTATGATCAGGGCCCGGAGCGGTCAGGCGGGGGGGCAAAAGGGTGCGTTTCATACACGTACACCTCAGCGGCAGAATGCCAGCTCGCGCCCGCAGCCGAGCCGAGCTCGACAGCCGACTTCGCGCTCGCAAGGTTACCAGGACACTTCCCGCCAACCGCGCAGTGCGCCAATGTCGCAAACGCCGAGGCCGAGTGCGGTGCCGTTCGGCGGTGACGGCCGGACTACTCGTGCGTCGTCTAAGGACTACTCTCAGCGCTGCAAGTTCCCAAGGGATTGCATGCGAGTAGGCCGCAAGTACGAGGACTCTGGCCGCGACATGTGCCAGTACCAGCACGACAGCGCCACCTCGAAAGGGACGCTCAAGCAGCTGAAGGACTTTAACCTTGCTCAACCTCTGATGAGGGGGCAGTCAAAGCAATCGACTCAGTTGCGTCACTACACTGAGGCCAACTCTGGGCCCAGTCGACGCCGAGCGCCGAGTGGTGCGCCGCGCCACACGCAGCGCAACCACATTGGAGCAGTGGATGCTGCGCCTCCTGTCGATGCCGACCTCTAGGCGCCTCTATATTCCGAGCGATGGGAGTATGCTGCAAGACGTCAACGGACGTGCTTCGTAGCGGATCGGGTACAGGCGTGTACCGGAGCGTTGAGGTGGCCGAGGGGCCGAGAAAAGGAGGTGGTACCGTGTCTTTTGATTTTCCAGGTGGGGATACACCTATCAACCTTGGAAAAGAGAAATTACGGGTACAAGATCGCGATGCGCGACGAGCGACATGCGATTTACAAGATGGCGTCGGTGACGTCTTCGACACGGGTACAAGCCGGTACCGTGGCAAAAGAATGAATGAAAACGAGAGAGGGGAAGTCGACACTCCCCGCTCATCTGTTTCCAGTGGAGTCGAAACTCTGGAACTAGATGGAGCACGAGCACCTGAGCAGGCCCGCGATAAAGGCCCGACAGGTGACTCACAACGTGACGTCGGTAACGTCATCGACACGGGTGTTGGAATACACCGTGGCCGGCTGAGTGCCGAATGGCCACAAAAGCGAACGCGAACACACCGAGCGAAAGGAAACCACGAAAACCCACTGCAGCCTCTAAAACAGGTGCGCCACGGAATGGTAACCACAAGCGCCCGTGTTCGTGTTCAGTCTGGCGTCAGAAACGTCGGCAGCTTGGACGTAAGTGTACTTCGTCACCATGTCAGACAACCGAGTTACACGGGGTCCGATTCCCTGCTACACGCCGAGAGACTTTTGAGCTTAGGAAAACCCTGTCGCTACGATGCTGAAAAAAAAGTAGCGCCAGGTGATGGCAGTCTCGCGAGCGACTCAGAGAATAGCGTCAAGGACATCGGTGTCTCGGACCACACCGTCCGTTTAGGACTAAACGGTGAGCGGCAGGTCGCCGAGGGGCCGCGAACGCCAGCGAGAGCTCCGAGTTCTTCTTCTACCCATCGATATGGGTCCATACAAGTAGAAAAGGAAGGAGGACGGGTTCTAGCTCGCGATGCGCGACGCCCGCGAGGCGACTTGCAACATGGCGTCGGGAGCGTCAGCGACACGGGTGTTATCGTACACCGTGGCGTGCGGACGGCCGACATGCCGAGAAACAGATCGAGTTCTCCACCACGCACATCTTCATGTTCCGCTAGAAACATTGATGATGGGCATGGAGGGTTGGAGGAGAACACGACGCCGAACATTATTTGTGCTGTACAGTCCGTCCTCAATGAAATCGGGGGACGTGGGTCGTCGGGAGCACATGTGAAACAGAAGTTACACATTGATAGCTGCGCGACCATACACTGTACAGGACGACTCGATTCCTTACAGAATCAGAGGGTTTGTTCGCTAGAAGCAGAGGACTTCCGCAGCAAGAAGGCGAACGCATCAATTGTGGGCGATTTATACATCGTTCTGATGGCGGAGCGTCCGGATGCGCTGGAGCCAAGGTTGCTGTTGCTTCGCGAAGTCTATTACTTCGAGGACGCACCCAGAACATTGATCTCCTATCCGAAGCTGTGCACAAAAGGATGCAAACTTTTGCTTTCGAAACACAAATCACTATTGACCATTCCGGAAAAGGATGGGCACGGGGCCAACTTCGACGTTCCCGTGTTTTGTGAAGACGGACACATGCCGTACATTGCGCCGCTCTATGTGGGCGCCAGTGTCGAGGCAAAACAAGTGTACGACTCTGAAGTCAGAAAGAGTCACTGGCACCTTAATGCCATTGATGCTCGCCCTTCTACGCGAGCGCAGATCGAACCTGGTCGTCCCGTTTCGGGCGGCGGGGGGGTACGTGTTTCGTCGGCGGCGGCCGTCGGAGACGTGCACGGTGTGCCGATGCCGATAGGCACTCGCACACGATCACAGGTCATGAACGCCGCACGCACAGTAGTGAGTGCCGATGTTATGGACCAGATTTTGAAATGCGACGACATTGGGATTATCAGCGTCGGCACCGGCGGGCTTGACGGATTCGTTACGGCCGGCCGTGTCTTTGGCATACCTATCCTGGGAGGTTTTGAAAAACATTCGCACAGGAAGGAGTTGCACGAACGATTTCATGCAGTGCCGCTTGGACACGATGCAAAATCCATTCCCTCGCAGTACCTACGCGACATCGACTCGCGTGCTGCAAAGCTCGGCGTGAAGCGTCGTATCGGATGCTTTAGCCTCCCCTGCCAGCCGTATTCGACTGCAGGGAAGATGCTTGGGGCCGCCGATCCTCGAGCTTTTACGATCAAGGATGTACTAAACATACAGGCCGAGATCCGAGGTGATGCGCTTATTTTCGAAAATGTCGGAAGCACACCTCAAGAGCATCTGAGTTCTCTTCAAAATGCGTTGGAGGAGCTCGGTTATTACGTGTCGCAGTGCCGACGCGACGCCTCTACTATAGGCAATGCGCAGGTGCGCACGAGAGTGTTTCTCTGTGCTATACAGGGAGGACCTATCTCCATCCAGAAGGTGGTAAAAGATCGGCTAGATTTCGTGCCAATCAGAGACTTACTTGATGCCGTACCGTCGGAAGGCGTGTTCGTTGACTTCGATTTCGAGTTGACTAGCGCTCCGCGAATCCACGACAACAAGCCTACTCTGCTGGCTCGCTTCCGAGGATGGGAAAAAGTCCGAAGCCATTGGCCCGGACTGGGTTATTCTATACACTCACCAGCGGGCAGATGTCCAGTCTTGCGTGCTTACTCGTGTCCCCGTCGTGAGGACCAACCTGCTGGGCCGCGAGGCACTGTGCTGTGGGAAGGACGCCCACGAGCCATTACAGTGCTCGAAGCCTGCAGGATACAAGGATTCGACACGACATGGCTCGATCGAATCGATGATATTACTGCCACTGAACTCATCGGTGAAGCCGTCTGCGTAGAGCACGGCGGTAGCATCTTGGCGGAAACGCTCAAGTACATGCTACTAGTAAACAGCAAAATGGGCCCAGAGCATCACGCTATCGATGCTCTTGCTAATGATTTAGATGTGAGTGCGCCAGTCGATATGCTCGACAGCAGCGCACGTGGGAAGTTTCGTGTACGTACCTCGTCTCGGGGCATCACACGTGAACAAGCCCATCGTCGGTGGGGACACTGTGGTAGAGACATGCTGAACATGTTGCCATTTTACCAGCAGTTCACGCCGCACACACATTATTATCGAGAGGACGATTGGCACTGCGAGGCATGCCAATTGGCCAACAACATTACCAATCCAAAACCCAAGACATCGGGTGCGGATGGCGGCGTTCAGCGACACCGGATCAAGACCACCAAGGTTGGTGACATAGTTCACATTGATCCGCTGGGCAAACAAAAAGCCTTCAGTATCGAAGGTCACACCACCGCCATGGTGATTATTGATGACTACAGCCGCTTCGCTGTGGTCAAACTATTGAAACGGAAAGGGGATATGCAAGAAGCATTCCGTACGTACTGTCTCCAGTACGTGAAACCACTACGAGTACGATGCGATGGGGAGGCTGCGACCATGCTCCACGCCACCTGCACCAAGATGGGCATTATACTCGAACCGAGCATCCCGCAGAGGCAACACCAGAACGGCATCGTTGAGCGTTACATAGGCCTCTTACAGGAGCGGGCTCGTGTTTTTCGTGTGCAATCACAAGTGCCAGATGCACTTAACATGCACGCCATCGCTTATGTCGCTCAGATGATGCGCTTCATGCCGCAGGCAACGAGAGGTTTTCAAACCGCATATGAATTGGCGAATGGTTTTCCTCATAAGAAGCCGGACCCCGTTCAGGCCGTTTTCGGCTGTCTCGTGTATGCTGTAAACACACGGAGATTGCAAACCGACAAGGTTTCAAAACGCACATTGAAGGGAGTCTTCATTGGTTTTGGTAACCATGATCGCCTAGACGCAAACTGCCGAGCCATACGCATATTTTGTCTTGAGCGCAATGCTATTATTTTGTCGGACCCTCTTCAATGCAAGTTTTTCAACAACATTTTCCCGTTTCAGGTGATGCGCACCAAGGCGCCGCACCTCGACGCCATGGTTAAGATCCGATTGAAAACTACGAGAGGTGAAGCAACAATGCAAGGAGCAGTCATTGCTTTTGAAGCTCCATTATATACTATAGTTCTGGAAGACGGTCGTCTCGTCCGTGCTCGCTCCGGAGATCTTAGTACGTGGATGCAAGCGTACAAAGACCGGAATGCTGACAATGCTATAGTACCAATAGTCGAAAAGAACAACCTCTCGCGCTGGGAGATGGGAAGCACGAACTTGGTGGCATCGCTTACAGTCGCACAGGCCCAAACGCCTTACGACCTGTTAGATCCCCGTGGTTTCGTACGTGACCCAGTTGGTCCCTCGCTACGGGCACACGGCGGTTTCGTTGTTCCTGATTTTGACGCCACACTCGCGCATCGACCTGATGCTGCGAGAGGATTCCACGATGGACGAATCCACATGCGAGGAGATACCCTCGCTTTGCCCCCGCGCTTTCTGCGCAGGCACATCGACAAACCGTTTATAGGTTCAGTCGTTTCGGCGTGGAAGGAAACTTCGGACGGTCACCGTACGTTCGTTGTCAGCACCGAACTGGGTGATTCCACAGTACGCAAGTTCGACTCTGAGGTTTTACAATCTCATTCCATCTTGCTACAACCGACTGTGCAAAAACACACGCTCGCGCATTACGCGCAGGCGACAGGCCAAGACATCGAGCTCGTGCGTAACGTGCCACACCAGATGGTATCGTTAGCGTTTGACCCGAAGTCCGAGGCCAATGTGATTGCTTGGGCAGCAACCGAACATGCTCACGATGGTGCATACGACACTCTTGTCGATATTGATGAGAAGACCATGCGCGAGTTCGACAAACCTCCGGACTCAGGAAACGTATCGTCGGTTGACGGGTTTATTCGTAGTATGGATGCAGCAGCACAAGCTCTCCAACAACACGATATCCACCTTGACCCGCAGAATGATCGCCAAGCCGATCAGTCTGAGCACCACGCCAAATGGAAGGGTGCCCGAGACAAGGAAACAGATGCCTTGTTTCGTAATAAGGTTATTGCGTCTGAGAGTGCGACACGGGCGGAAATCGGCCGTGCCAGTGTCCTCAGCATGAAGTGGGTGTACAAGCTCAAGTCCGATGGCACTTTCAAAGCCAGGCTGGTCATACGAGGCTTCACTCAACGCGAAGGTGATAATACCTACGATAAGGACATGGTGCTTTCGCCGACAGCACATGGTCCAAGCGTACGTATTCTATTGGCGTCGGCTGTGCAGCTCGGACGGCACGTCGGTACTTTTGATGTCGCCAATGCCTTTCAGCAAGGCGAGTTCATTGCAGGCGAAGTCATTTTTGTACGCATGCCAAAGAACGCAGGAGGCGAGGTGCGACGCTTGCTTACGCCTCTTTATGGGCTTAAGCAGTCGGCCCGGTCGTTCCAAGAAAAACTTCAGTGTTGAAGCAGCTTCGCTTCTCAAGGGCATTTTATGAGAGCTGTTTGTACACATATGAAGAAGTCGACGCTAGTGGCGAGACACAGCGCCTCGACATCCTTGTCCATGTCGACGATGGGTTATATTCCACCACCGATTTGGAGATGAAGGAAAGGAAATTTGCAGAATTAGGAAAGGAGTTGCAATTCACGGATGAATGCGAACTCAGCACATACCTTGGAGTCGATTACACATACGATCGAAACAAGGGTATCTGCACCGCATCGAGCGAGGGCTATTTTCGCCGTTCATTTCAGCGACTACACCTCGGGTTCATGCTTAAGCCGGACTTCGGTGCGTCCAAGTGCCGGGAAACACCCTTCGACCCGGCCGTCAACCTGTCGCCTTGCGACGACGATGAGCTGTATGACGAGGGTACATGTCCGATAAACATGCGAGTCATAGTGGGTGTTCTTAGCTACGCAGCTTCCACCACTCGACCCGACATATCGTACATAGTCAATGTTTTGGCATCAAGCGTGAATGATCCACGTCCAAAACACGTCAGAGCAGCGTACCATGTGATGTGCTACATCGCAGGTACGATTGATATGGGCATTGTTTATTCGAGGAAGAAGACGAACAATGACCACGACTGGAGGCTCGAGGCTTTCAGTGATGCCGATTGGGCATCCGAGACCACGTCACGGCGGAGTAGAACCGGCATCATCCTAATGATGTGCGGCGCTCCCATGTTGTGGAAGTCGCATTTGCAAGCGACGATTTCTCTCTCGACGACCGAAGCAGAATATAACGCTTTGGTCTACATGGGATGTGAAACTTTATATTTCTTCCGCCTGCTCGCCGACTTGGGTCAGCGTGCTATCGTGGAAGGCGTGAAGGCCGGTGGAACCGGTCGTGCAATGCCAATTCGCGTCGACAACAAGTCGACATTGAGGATTGCCGAGAATCCTTTCAACATGCGAAGGACGAGGCACATCGAGATCAAGCACCTGAAGGTTCTTGAGTGGGTGAAGGCACGAGTGATCGCACTCGTGTACGTGCCGTCTGCTGACAATTTGGCAGATATTTTCACCAAGGCCAGCCGGAAGCCGGTCTACTTGTCCAACAGGGACATGATTTTGTCGCGAGTGGGACTCGCGACGACAGCTTCGACCGAAGCAGGTCTTGTGTCTTACGATGCAGGAGAGTTCGCTGAACTCGCTGGTGCAAAGCCGGCCGTTTCGTCCGTATCGGAGAATCGTCAGACTAGCGTGTCTGACGTAATGACTCATCTGTACCAACACATGACTCACGAGAAGAATGATTAGTGACCGCAGGTCACTGGCGAGTCGACAGGCAGTCGACTCGCCCAACACGACAGTCATGAGTACCAAAGAAGTACTCAGCAGGAATTGCCCAAAAAGCATTTCCTGAAGCCACGTGAGAATATCTCATGTGGTCTGTCCAGCTAGTGCATTCGCAACAGTGCGCGCCTGCCGCGAATGGGGGGGGTGTGCTGGAGGTGCAAGGGGAGGTGGTGACACATGAGTGCTCACCACAGGGAAACAATAGAAGTAGTTCCCCGCATAACAATTTAGCCAACCATCACAGTAGTGCCGCGGCGGAGGAG
>Ga0209711_10004809_pt1 | contig 10726 bp, 10 predicted proteins | sample ArcticOcean_MG_C_7_FD_187441 | JGI IMG/M metagenome (GOLD analysis project Ga0209711, IMG submission 187441) | Marine microbial communities from western Arctic Ocean - ArcticOcean_MG_CB11_88 (SPAdes) (version 2) | ecosystem: Environmental > Aquatic > Marine > Oceanic | place: Arctic Ocean... | reverse complement strand
TTTAAGCTTAGCAAATTCTTCCTCTAACTGTTCTCGACTTGCAACCTCATCACTTTGTTTGGATAAAATTGCAGAAATTTTTGCATCTTCCTTTCGAGAAGCCCAATAAGTATCTGCAATATCATCTCTTACTTGTTCTACCGTTCCCTGTACCCGTACTGATTTATTCTGTGCTCGTGACCACCAAGTTAATGCACCCTTACCTGCTTTAAACAACTCCTTGCCTTTTTGACTCTTTAAATTGGTGTAAAATAAAAAGCCTTTTTCAGATACATCTTTTAATAAAACGTATCGACCATTGGGCATTCCTGAGGCATCAACTGAACTAATACATATAGCATTAGGATCATTCGGCTCTAAATTTAATTCAGGATCATAGTAATGATGCCATACCTCTAGCCAGTTGCGATTTTCTAAAATATCTTGTTCATTCATAGCTGAAATATAGTATATATTTTTTTTAAAAACTAATTAATTTGTTAGCAATAATATGTTTGAAACACTTAAAAAAATCTTCTGGCTCCAAAAAAGATATGTCAAAATATTTCTTAATACTGGAGTATATCCACCATTTATTCGTAATCGGAAGAGAAGTAAGTGGAGTAAAAAAAATTAAGTTTAATCGTCTTTTTCAGAATCTGCTGACTTAACAACTGTCTCTGAGATGCGTTGTAACATAGACTCGGTTCTAACGTGATGATCTTGCAGGTCTTGTCTAATTAAGTACAGGATATAAATCAGTACTAAAAGTGCTACAAAAATTAAAAAACTCATAAACTAACTATAGCCTTGATATTCAAACAATCTAGTCCTTGTTTAGAAATATTCTAAGTTTTAGCTATTTCACACCCTTTATTTTCAAGATTTGTTCATAAGCATCATTAATTAATTGAAATTTTTCTTTAGCTTTTCGAATTATACTTGTGTCAGTTATTCCTTTAGCACGCATAACATCAGGATGATTTTTTCTAGCTAGTGCTCGATAGGCTTTTTTAATATCATTAATGCTATCCGATTTTTTTACGCCTAATACCTTGTATGGATCTTCCTTAACAAACTCTGGTCTTGAATTGCGAAGACGATTAAAGGTTTGTTGGTCTAGTCTAAAAATATTGCTCACTTTTTTAATAAACTTTAACTCTGGAGATGATAACTCATGATCGGCATAGCCTATTTCAAAAAGACCAAGAATAATCTGTTCTAGCATTTGTGGTGAACGTCTAAATGTTTGATAAAGTTGTTCTGCATACGTCTCAAAACCATTACTGGTTTCTGCTGCTTGCTTCCAAATAGCGGCAACTTGCTTGAAGTCAGATTGTGGAATTCTAAAAATCTTTTTAAACTTAGCTATTTCATCTGAAGTTACAGTACCATCTGCTTTAGCTAATTTTGCAGCAAGTACAATTAAGCCAATTGCATAAACACTCTGCTGTTGGTTAAACTTATTGCCGGTATTATTAAGAGTTTTCTTGCCACCAAGAAAAAAAGCTCCAGCAGTAAATGCTAAAGCTCCCAATGGGCCTGCAATCATATTGCCCAAAGACGCTGCCATTAAGTATTTCCAGACGCTCATTTTTCAATTACTGTTAATATTCAAATTCTATTATATCAACTTTATTAAAAACAGAAATATGAATAAAAATAACATTCAAGCAGCTGCCTTCTTTATGCTTATTTCTGTTACAGGCTTTTCTATAATGGATTTATCAGTAAAATGGACTACTGCAAGCTATCCCATTGGCGAAGTTATATTTTTTCGAATGATTTTTGGCATCATCCCTTTAGTTTTTGTGGTCCCCAAGGAACGGTGGAAAAACTTATTTGAAACTAAAAAACCTGGATTACATTTTATTCGTTGCATTACAGGAACTTGTGCTCTTTTTGCTGTTTATGCATCATTACATTATCTGCCCTTGGCACAAACAGTATCCCTAACCTTCGCCTCCCCAATCTTTTCAACTATTTTATCGATACTTATTCTCCATGAAGTAGTTCGAATGAGACGATGGATGGCGATAATTCTTGGATTTATTGGTGTTTGTGTTTTGGTCAATCCACTTTCAACAGATTTTACTGCTTATATGTTCCTACCTCTTACTTTCTGCTTTTTCTTTGGAATGGTATCTATTTCAATTCGAAAACTTAGTGAAACCGAGCCAACTTATTTGGTCGCACTATATTTCACCATATTTGGAATTATTGCTTCATTAGTGACTATTCCATTATTTGGAGATTGGAAAATGCCAGTTTCTAGTTTTGATTTATTTATTCTAACATGTGTTGGAGTTTCAGGTGGTATAGGTAATCTTGCACTTACAGCAGCCTTTAAAAATGCTGAAGTTTCAATTGTTACTCCATTAAAATACTTAAGCCTTATTTATGCAATAATATTTGGTTATCTAATTTGGGGAGAGGTTCCAACTTGGAATACTTATTTTGGTGCTGCTTTAATTGTAATTTCTTCACTAATTATTATTAGAAGAGAAACTGTGTTAAAAAAAGATATTCAACCAGAAACTTTAGCTGTTAATCGTTAGTCCACTCAGGCTGTCTTTTTTCTAAAAAAGAACTTATACCTTCATTGGCATCATTTAATTCAAGATTTTTTACCATATTTTGACTGGTGGCAGCATACGCGTCAGTCAATCCCATTTCAATTTGTCGATAAAAACTTCTTTTGCCTTGAGCAATGACCTCAGCAGATTTTTGATTAATAGTTGCACAAACCATTTCTACTTCACTGTCTAAATCAGCTGAGCTAACTACTTTATTTATTAATCCAATTTTTTCAGCTTTTGCAGAATTAATCATTTGGCCACTTAATAACATTTCCATTGTCGCTTTGCGACCTACTGTTCTAGAAACGGCAACTTGAGGTGTATGACAAAATAATCCTATATTTGCTCCTGGTAATGCATACCTTGAATCCTCTGAACCATAGGCAAGGTCACAAGATGCTACTAGTTGATTTCCTGCAGCAGTAGCTACGCCTCTTACTTTAGCAATTGCTGGTTTAGAAATTTGTTGAATTTGTTTCATCATCATAGAACACTGGGCAAATAATTTTTCTTGAGCCTGCACATCTTTATCGCTCATCATACCTTTGACTTCTGTTAAGCTATGTCCAGAACAAAATATTTTTTCACTTGCTGACTCAAAAACTACAACCCTAATAGCAGGATTTGTGTCTATTTCTGTTAACTCAGCTTGAATTGCACCCATCATTTCTGATGAAAGACTATTTGCTGGATTGTCGTTGAGTTTTAAATAAGCAATGTAATCTTTGTCAGTTCTAATTAATTTTTCAGTCATTTAAATCCTATAAATAATAATCATATTCTTCTTTTGGTATAAAGGTAGAATTATATAAATTTTCCTCACCTCTTTTAACAGAAGCATAAAGCTTGAGGTAGTTTTCTCCAAAATATTCTTTTAAAATTTTTGAGTTTTCAAATCTAATTAGGGAATTTTCTAATGAAGTAGGAATTTCTGGATCAGCCTGGGTTTCAATTCCAGCGTTAGTGCCATATTCTATAAAGTGTGTCGGTTGTAATTTATTATTGATACCATTAAGTACACCAGCCAAAATACTAGCTAATGTTAAGTAGGCGTTCGCATCAGCTGATGCTACACGATGCTCAATACGCCTAGCTTCGTCTTTACCTGATGGAATTCTCAAGGCAACTGTTCTATTGTTATAACCCCATGATTTATTTACTGGCACAAATTGATCTGGTTTAATTCTTCTAAAACCATTTCGATTTGGAATAAAGATGGGGAAACTATCATAAAGAGTTGATTGCATTCCTGCTATCGCATGCTTTAATAAATCACTCCCAAGTTTATCATCTGATGAAAATAAGTTATTGTTTTTATCATCATACATTGACATATGTATATGCATACCACTTCCAGTTTGTTCTAAAAATGGTTTTGCCATAAATGTTGCTTCATAGCCATGTTTTAAAGTTGTTTCATGTATCACTCTTCTAAGAAGAGATGCATCATCAGCAGCTTTTAGTAAATCACTAGTGTGCGATAAATTTATTTCATATTGAGTTGGAGCAAACTCACTTGTAAATGTGGAAGCTGGAATATTTTGAATTTTACAATTTTCATTTATATCTTCTAAAAGTTTTTTAAAGATATCGAGCTCACGCATCCCATAGACATTTGTTTTGTCTACTCCTGTGGCTGGTAAAGGTTTTCCTAAGTTATCTTTATTCTTATCTAGTAAATAAAACTCAAGCTCAAAGGCAACTACAGGTTTTAAATTAATAGCATCAAATTTTTTTAAAATTGAAGCCAACATATTTCTTGGATCGAGAATAGAAGGATTTTTCTCTTCATCGCACATTGATACTAGTATTTGAAGGGTATTATCGTTCCAAGGAACTTTTTTTATAGTGTTAGTAATAGGAAAAAATAGTCCATCTGGATCCCCATCAGCCCAACCTAGTTCAAGGTTATTGGTAACTCCGCCTAATGCATCCAAATAGAAGACTGAATACGGCAACTGAAATCCATCTTTAAATATTTTACTCGCTTCATTTAAAGGAAATCTTTTACCCCTAACGTAACCACATAAATCAGTAAAAATAGCATCTAGATACTCAATGCCCTTTTTGTTTAAAAGTTTTTCTAACTCAGATTCTTTAGCAATCTCCATAATACTATACTTACCTAGACAAGCCCTTTGATATAATTTTGCAAATGGTCTAAGTAAAACTTTTGATAATGAACAAGGCTTATTTCAAGATCGCCGTACCTACCAGGTTGATAGGCTTGACTCTCAATTCCTTTTTGATTCATTTCACACAACTGGGAGTCTTCCTTAGATGTTTGATCCCATAGAAAAATCATTTTCTCAATATCAACATCTGCCTCTTTATGTTTTATCCAGTATTGAGTAACGATAGTTTTACTTTGACTTACTGGAGAAAATAAAAAAAGAATTACAAATTCATTATTAGCAACAAAGCTATTAAATGGACTAAATCCAATTGCAGTGTAGCCGTTATCAGGTCCTATCGTTCTAAAATCTCCCATCAAAGATGAACATGAATAACTTCCATCAATAGTTTCTGACTTTATACCTTCAGCTAGGGGGGTACGCTCAGCTATACGAAAAAATTTATTTGTGTCTTCATTATATTCACCAACAAATAAACCTTTATTTTTTGTCTCCAGCGTCCAATCTTTAATCCTTTGATCAAGTTTAGGTGATTCAATTCCTGACCCTACTCCTGCCCCATATGAATTACAGTATTCCTCTCCATGAACACTTAGATAATCTTTATGAGTAAACTCACCTCCCCAACAATGTGCACATTCTTTAAAATTATGAATAGCTGCTAAATGTGAAGCATTAAATATATAGTCTTTCTTGAAAGCAATTTTACCGTCATTAAGACCATGCATTTTTATATATGGTTCCAAAGGGTTTATAAATTCCTCAAATGAGTATGGAAACTCAGATAAATTAATAAATACTAAACTTTCATAAACTTTAAGATGACAATGGCTGTTTAATTTAGGGGATGAAATGGTAAGATTTTTATTTTTTAGTTTCTTAATTTCAATAAAACTATCATTAATTTGATAAGTAAAAACTTCATTCTCATCAAAGTAGGACAGGTGCGTAAGGCATACCCATTGTTTTTTAAACATAGCCTCATAGCTGAGGTTAAATAGATCTTTATTAGTAAAAAACAGCTGGTCCATACCAGCGTGCGGATCTTGCTTATAAATTAAATCTTTAATATTTTGTTCAATCATTTGATAAATTCAATATATTTTATTAATGAGTAAATTAAAATAAAATAATTATATGAGTGATTTAAACCTTGAGATTTGTTATTTATCGGCTTCACAGGCCTTAGAGATGTTTAAGAATAAAACATTATCTCCAGTTGAGCTTCTAATAGAAATAAAAAAAAGAATTGATGATGTAAATCCAAAAATAAATGCTTTTAACTTTATTCAATTTGAAGAATCTCTTAAGCAGGCTAAAGCTGCAGAAATAAAATATTCGCAAGATAAAGAAACTTTACCTTTAGAAGGCATACCCTTGGCAATTAAAGATGAAGTCGATATAAAAGGACAGCCCAATAAAAATGGGAGTTTAATTTTTAAAGATTATGTTGCTGATCAAACTGATATTGATGTTGAGTCTCTTACAAATTCTGGAGCAATAATTCATGGTCGGACTACAAACCCCGAATTTTCATTAACATCTTTCTGTCATTCAAAGGTAAATGGAGTAACAAGAAATCCTTGGAACTTAGATATGACTCCAGGAGGATCTAGTGGTGGTAGCGCTGCTGCTTTAGCTACTGGCTGTACAACGTTGGCAACAGGTAGTGATATTGGTGGCTCAATTAGAATCCCAGCATCAGCTTGTGGTATAGTTGGATACAAACCACCCTTTGGTAGAAATCCTCAAAGTGCTCCATATAACATTGATCAATATTGTGTTATTGGGCCAATGGCTCGTACTGTTTCAGATTGTGCACTAATGCAGAATATTATGTGTGGACCACATGCAAAAGATATTTCGAGTTTGCGTCCTGCAATTTCTTTGCCACTTGAATATGAAAATATTAAAGATTGGAAAATTGCTTACTCTATGGATCTTGGATATTTTGAAGTTGACCAGGAAGTCGAAAAAAATACTTTATCGGCTCTTGAAAAATTTAAATCGTTAGGAGCGTCAGTAACTGAAGTTAAGCTAAATTGGAAAAAACAAGAAATTGAATCTGCCTGCTATAGTCATTATGCAAATATATTTGCAAGAACTGTAGCTAATTTTTTACCTCAGTACGAAGATCAATTAACAAGTTATGCCCTAATGAATGCACGATCAGCAGAAGTTCATGCAAAAGCAATTGCAGAGAACAGAGAGGAATTTTATCCAGAGCTAGGTGCAACATTAGGATACTCGCCACTTAAGTGCGGAGAAATTGCTGGTAAAATGTATAGTGAATTAGGTCCATTACTTGATCAATACGATGTATTTATATGCCCAGCAAATAATTTACCAGCTGTTGCAGCAGATGTGGATTTGTTGAAAGATCCTGTTGTAATCAATGGAAAAGAAGTGACTGGGAGAGACATGTGTTGGACTATGGCCTACCCCTTCAATATGTTAGGCAGACTCCCAGTAATTAGCGTTCCATCGGGATTTGCTTCAAATGAAGTCCCAACTGGAATACAAATTATAAGCCGTTCTTATACTGATAATCTAGTATTTCAGGCTGCATATAACTATGAAAACATAGATCCATGGCTTCAAAATCCTGAAAAACAGCCAAAAATATAATTTTCTTGAATTTAATCAATCAGATTTACCATGATTCACATTGACGGAAGTAAGTGACGGTGTACAATTTTTTACGATTAAATATAAAAAAAAGGATAATTAATTATGCCAAAGTACAATGAAATAAAAAATTTTTTTGTAAGAGCTATGGTCGTATCGCTATCGGTGGTTTTTATTGCTGGAATAGTTCCGACAACTAAAGCTTTTGCAGAACCTGGATCTGTTTTTCTATGGGGAGGCTACGATGATGATGGTCTATTTGGATCATACGCGGAAGAACATGGATCTCCTGCATATACCACATTTGGTGACGCAGAAGAAGGATTACAAAAACTGAGAGCTGGTGCTGAGTTCGATTTAGCATGGCCTTGCCAAGGTGAAATAAAACGATGGGTAAGAGCAGGTGTGCTAGAACCACTTGATACATCTAGAATAGATAACTGGAAAGATATGTTCCCTGAAGTTAGAGACCTGCCAAGTGGTATGGTTGATGGTAAGAACTATTTCGCACCTGTAGATTGGGGAGATACAACATTATTTTACATGGCTGATAGAGTTACATGGATGAATGATGATAACGAAAGCTTTGATCTAATGGAAGATCCAAGAGTTAATGGTAAAGTTGGTATACTAGACTCAGCTGCAGACTCATTATTTTTAATGATGCATCACCTTGGAATTGATATTAGAGAACAAGATCAATTAACCAAAGCTGCTATTGATCGAGGTATCAATAAATTTCGTGAAATGAGAGACAATGGACAAATTCGTGCATTCTTTGGAGATACTTCTTCAATGGTAGAAGCGTTAGGTAATGAAGAAATTGACGTTGCTCTTGGGTGGAATGAAATTGCATGGAATGCTGGAGCAAAAATGATGCAGCCTTCTAATGGAACAATGACATGGGCTTGTGGACTTGCGATTGTAAAAGGTGCAGACCTTGATAAAGCATACGCAATGATAAATGGAGCTACTAGTGCTGAAACTTCAGCTTACTTGCTAAGTGAATGGGGTTATGGACACTCTAATAAGGCAGGCTTTAGTACATTAACTGCAGATGAGTTAGCTGAGCGTGGCGTCGCAGCAAATCCTGCGGAGCACCTTTCAAATGGAATGTTCTCAGTTATGCCTTCAGATGAAGTAACTGACTATATGGAAGCTCAATGGGCTGAAATGGTTGCTGGCGGTTAATCAAAAAAGATTGTTTAATCTTCAAATAGCCTGTTCTCTTTTAGGGAACAGGCTATTTTTTATTTAATAGAGAAATATCGTCTAAGTTAATACTTATAAAACAATCGTTATTTTTAAAAGACTGATTATCAAAATATTGAGATGAAACAGTTATAATTTTTTCTATTTCTTTAGTTTCAATATAAAATTTTGTCATTTCACCTAAATACGATGTTTGTTTAATTTTGCCCTCTAAACAAATGTCCCAGTCTGATTTTTCTTTATCTATCATCATTGTTTCTGGACGGACGCTACATATAACATCTGAAGAGTTTTCACTTATATTGAGACTATTCTTAATCTTAAATTCACCTAATTTTTCGATGGAGACATTAATATGTTCCCCATCTTGTGACTTTGTCTCAGATTTTAGAAAGTTAGTTTCACCAATAAAATCACTTACGAATATATTATGAGGATTTTTATATAATTCATTTGGAGTTGATAATTGTTGTATTTTTCCCTCACTCATTACAGCCACTCGGTCAGACATACTTATAGCTTCTTGCTGATCATGCGTGACAAATACAAAAGTAATTCCAATATTTTTTTGAAGTGTTCTAAGTTCAAGTTGCATTTCATCACGTAATTTTTTATCTAATGCGCCCAGTGGTTCATCTAGCAATAGTACTTTGGGTTGTCTTACTAGAGCTCTAGCTAATGCAACTCTTTGTCTTTGACCTCCTGATAGCTGGCTACTAAATCTTTTCTCATAACCATCTAGTTTAACTAAAGACAAAACATCATTTACTCTTTCACGAATTTCTTCGCTGGTTAATCCAAGCTTCCTTAAACCAAATTGAATATTTTTTTCTACATTGATGTGTGGAAATATTGCATAATTTTGAAAAACCATATTTGTTGGTCTTTTGTCTGGAGGTAACGCAGTAATATCACTTCCATCAAGCAATAAGTTTCCACTTGTTGGATACTCAAAGCCCGCTAATAATCTCAACAAAGTTGTTTTACCACAACCTGATGGTCCAAGAAGTGAAAAAAACTCTCCTTCTTGAATTTCAAAAGAAACATTATCCACTGCTTTCACATCACCGAAATGCTTAGATATCTGATTTATCTGTATAAAAGAATTATTCATGAATTTTTATTCCTAGCTCTGCCTTGTCTTTTCCTTGTCCAATATTTCTTAACCAAAATGCTAACAGAACAATCATAGTAGTAAACACAATTATTACAGCGCCCAGTGCTAATACATGAGGTAATTTCTGAATAAATCTCATTTGACCCCACATATACATTGGCAACGTTGCGTCACTTCCTGTCAAGAAGAATGCAAGGATAAATTCATCAAAAGAGATTATAAAGCTTAACAGTAGTGAGGCAATTATACCTGGTAAATATAATGGAAGAGATACTCGATAGAAGGTGCCCCAAGCATTTTCACCAAGATCTCTTGATGCCTCCTCAAGAGAGAAGTCAAATCCTTCAATGCGAGCAATTAAAATTAGCATTGCAAATGGTGTACAGAAAAGTATATGACCCAGAGTAACTGGTATCAGCCCTAGTTTAAAACCAAGGCTTAGCCAAATTACAAGTATTGATACTGCTAAGATAATTTCAGGAATTAAGAAGGGCATCATTATTGCTCCATAAGAAATATTTTCACCTCTAAACTTGTAACGTGCAAATGCTTTGGCTGCAAAAAGAGCTATTGTTGTACTAACAATACTAGCAACTACACCTACTTTAATACTTGCCCAAAGTGCTTTATGTAAATTTACACTTCCCCACATTTCTTCATAATGCTCAGTAGTAAATCCTGAAAGAGGAAATGACATGTAATCTGCATCATTAAAGCTGAAGAGAGGTAAAAATAAAACAGGTAGGTATAAAAATACAAAATATAACAATGTATAAAATAATAATGTATTATTTTTCTGTTCCATCTAGGATATCCTTTGAGTAAGTTTTTTTGTTGTATACGAGACTATCATTGTTACTAGAGCAACCGTAAATAACATTATCGTCGCTGAGGCGGCTCCAAGGGGTATATTATTTATTTTCCCAAAATAAGCTTGGATCATATTAGACAACATTCTTCCATCAGTTCCTCCTAAGAGTGCAGGAGTTACATAGTCACCAACAGTAGGAATAAAGATAATTAAAATTGCGCCAATCACACCTGGCATTGACAGTGGAAAAGTGATTTTCCAAAAT
>Ga0209711_10004808_pt1 | contig 10726 bp, 11 predicted proteins | sample ArcticOcean_MG_C_7_FD_187441 | JGI IMG/M metagenome (GOLD analysis project Ga0209711, IMG submission 187441) | Marine microbial communities from western Arctic Ocean - ArcticOcean_MG_CB11_88 (SPAdes) (version 2) | ecosystem: Environmental > Aquatic > Marine > Oceanic | place: Arctic Ocean... | reverse complement strand
GAGACACTTCAACTTCAACTTCAACTTCAAATTCAACTTGAGACACTTCAACTTCAACTTCAACTTCAAATTCAACTTGAGACACTTCAACTTCAACTTAAGACACTTCAACATCAGGATCAACATCAGGGTTAGGGTTAGGATCAACATCAGGGTTAGGGTTAGGATCAACATCAGGGTTAGGGTTAGGATCAACATCAGGATCAACATCAACTTGAGAAACATCGATTGCGACTTGATCATTTAGTGGGTTACAAACAAAGTATCCCACTTCTTTGCCAACTACATCATCAATGTGAAACGATACTTTATTTTTAAAAACTTCCGCTACAAAATCACATGCATCTCTAACATCAAAATTTATTCTTTTGTTTCTATCAGACACAACATACATAATACTATTTGGATTCATATGATACAATACACTCATTAGTTCACATAAACAACCAGAATACGTAGGATCACCGTCAACTGTAAACCAGTCGATACCAGTTGGAAACGTTTCTTTCAAAAAATTACCCCTAAATAATTCATTTGACCTTCTCTCAAAACTTTCAAAAAATGGACACATATCATGGCAATATTGTCTATACGATACACTTATTGGATCATAAAGATGATAGTTTTTGTCACAATTTACATATTTAATGATTGGTTTCTTTCGACACGACTGTATAACCGTCGCTGCTGTACGACCACTACCAAAACCTGTTTCTAAAATGTATTGCGGATTACATTTTCTTACCATTTTGGACATATGAATTATTTGGTTCCCTTCAATGAATTCATCTCCAAAATGCAAACTGTAAAAATTACTACCAGTAACTCTACAAGCTGGGAAATGTATTTCAGAACGATTCCGCGATAGACAAATTACAGATTCCAAACTCACTTCACTTGGCACTGTATACAATCCTCTCTTTTTTAACAATAAACTCATTATTGACTGCTCATGTCTATGTTCATCATAATATTCTCTGTTATTGGAGATACTTGGGTCATCATTTACCAGACTATAATTACTGCATAAATCATACCAGACTTTTACAAATTCTACGATTTTATCATTTTTTTCCATAACAAACGTAGTTGCCTGTATTTGCTCTGACATAAACCCCTCATGTTCTAACATATCCAAATAAAGAACCAAATCCATTTTATTCATATTTTTATCCCAATTGCACAAGGTAGCTATAAATTTGTGAGTCTTCATATGTTCTAAAATGATGTCAAATTCATCTTTTGGATTTTCACAATCTAAATCAAATTCACAACCTGAATCTGCGTAAAACAATATATCCCCATCATGCATTCCTTCTAATTCTTTTAAAATAAGATATGGTTTCCAGATACCATATCCATACATACGAGGATTTTTTTCAACAAAATCACCATGTACGTTCCAGAAGTCAGGCATCATATATAAATCTGTGTCCAAATATGTGACAATTTCGTCAAACATGGAAGTTTTTATTGCTTGGGATTCTAATCTTTTAGCAGCCTTGGTAAATTTTTCCCCTGCACCAAAAGTAAAAAAACGCTTCATGATATATACATTCCTTACAAAGAATTCATATCATTTTTCTTCAAAATAGTTTTGCAAAATTGAAATATTTATGAAACCGAAAATCATTAACATCGCATCAAAATGGATCAGCTTCCTTCTAAAGAACAGAAGAAAAGAGGCCGTAAACCTTTTATTACTGGTATAAAATTTATACTACCAAATGACATTGAAAATATTATCGTTGTAAAAACACTGACTCGTCTGCATAAACGTTTAGCGCCTTTATTATAAAATTATACATTATATTATTAATGATGATATCTACAAAAAAAAATCAAAAATATAATTTAAAATTTTTAGGTTTAATAATATTGATATTGTGTTTTGGATTTTTTTATACATTTCTTGACGCAAGCAACTTTCAAGGGTTAAATCCTATACAAGATAAAATTAAAGACAATATAGTTGAGGAAGAAGTGAGGGAATCTTATAAAAATTATAAAGACGGAGACACACAAGCATTAAAAGAAAATGTAGAAGAAGTCGTAGAAGAAGAGGAAGAAAAAATAAAAACACCTAGTACATTTCAAAATGTTTTTGACAAACTTTATTTTAGCACAATTACATCATGTTTGTTAGGATACGGAGATATATATCCAGCTACCAATACAACAAAAGCATTAACTGCATTGCAATCATTCTTGACTGTCACATTAATTTTGTATTAAAAGTGCACTTCTTTCTGTTTCAATAACTATAGAAGTATGATGTTCTGATAATAATTCATCGTCGTTTTCAATAATAACAATCAGCATATAATTTACCATATTATTCATTCTCGTTAATAAATTTGGAAATGATGGTATTTTACGAATAGGTATTTCATATAATATTTGCGTATGATATTTATCGTTCTCATTCGACGTATGTAATATCATTTTTTCGTATAAAGATCGAATTTTAGAAAAAAAATCATGTTTTGGGTTTATTTTGAATAGGTAACCTCTTTTTCTATCATAATACAAATATAACGGTTTGTCACAATATTCAAATATTATGTTAACAATTTCAACTGGAATCCACATTGTACAGTGTATATGCCTATACTGTACAATTAAATATTACCACACATTGGTTTTGTAAATATGACTAAATATTGGTATCTATCTTTTATTGTTTTTTCATAATTCGATTCAGAATGCACAATAAATCCACTTCTTAATGCAATATCAAAAATCTCTTGTTTTGGCGTCATAAACATTTTTTTTTCGTTTTGACGCACATTATTCATCGATTTGAAACTTTCTTTTTGTCTCCATATATTATGTTCATTTTTGTCTATATGATATTCATTACTATATAAGTAGTTATGTGTATTCATAGAAGTGTTTTTTACAGTTGTATCTGAGACATTTTGATATAATTCCGATCTGGGAACAATTTTTTTGAAATTATCTGGGTCAACAATATGTATAGCTAAGTATCCGCCACTTCTTAACCAGAAGAAACAGTGCTGGAAAAATGTATTTTTATCTTCTATTTCATATAAAGTGAAATGTGTGCATAGAATGTGACTGAATGTATTGTTTTCATACAACATCGGATCTCTCAATATATCATCACAAATTACTTCACTGTTATTCAAATTTTCTTGTGCTTGTTCTACCATAAAACGTGATTTATCTATTCCAAATGTAGCATATTGTTTTTCTTCTAACATCTTCAACAAAGACCCAGAACCACATCCTATATCTAAAAACGTGCTATCTGAAGTAGAGGGTGTAGTATAGTGAATTATTGTAATAATATCCTCTTCACTATATGCATTCGTTTTATACAAATCATCGTATTTTTCTATGTAGAAAGGGTCATACACTTCGTTATCTTCTCTCAACAAAAACGGTTTCTTTTGTTGAAATGTTTCGATTTCTTCTTTGTTATCTAATTTACGCACAATCCAAATTCCAGCTAAAAGTGTTGCAAAGACAACAATCATTTGTAAATATTGATACTCGCTATTCCAAATCATATATTATAATAATGGATAAATTGTAATATATTTTACAACTCTCGTAGTTGATTTCTTGTGTGATTGTGAAACATTTCTTTGCCAATATTTGACAAATGAACATTAGTTTCTCTAAATGTTTGGGATGATTGAGAATCAAATAATTTAGGATGAGGATTCTGTCCTGGACGTGAGATTACATTCACTTTATATAAATCGCTATCTGAATTAGGTACATATATACCTTGCGGTATACCTTTACTAAGCGCTACAGTTTGATTTCTTAAACCAGATTCTACGTCAACGTTTACAAAATAAGTACCTGGTGGACCATTATGCGTAGCCGGACTGAAATTGGTTTCTACATTATGTATACCTACATTTTGAATAGGTGTTTCTACAGGCGCTCGTCTATCAATTATTGGGAATCGACTATATTTACTTAATACAGGACGGCTGCTAAAATTTGGTGCTAAAGGCTTGTCTGAAAATTGACGCAATTGTATTCGTTCATTCAATTCATCTACTCGTTCATGTTGGCCATAACTAACTCCTTTGTGAACTCCATAAAGACTCATTGTATAGATTTACTGATCAAAATATATTTCGCAGAAATAGGATCAGTATTTTAGGGGATTCAAGTATAAAAAAAATAAACATAACACAAAAACAAATCGCGTATTATCCAAAATAAAAATACATACAATGGCCTAAAGTATTTGGAACGTCCAATAATATAATCCAACTGTGGTCAATGTGATTGCATTCTGCGATAATCAAAAAATAAATATAAAAATTGAATCTATATGAATATACAATGCGTATTCATATAATATAATAAAATAAAATGGTAGTTTTGCGTGATTTTAAGTACGACAATGATTCTGAATATGGAAGATTTTTCGATAAGTATCCTTATTCATTGAGTTCATTTCAAAAACATGCTATAGAGGGTATCGTAGACAAACACCACGTCTTGGTTACTGCGCATACTGGTTCTGGTAAAACACTACCAGCAGAATTTGCAATAGAACATCTTGTTTCTCAAGGAAAAAAAGTTATTTATACAAGTCCTATTAAAGCCCTTTCAAATCAAAAATTTTATGAATTCTGCAATAAATATCCACATATATCATTCGGTTTATTTACTGGGGACATTAAAACTAACCCAGAAGCAGATGTATTAATCATGACTACAGAAATATTAATGAATCGTTTGTTTAATCATTCTTTAGATGAAAAAAACGAGACCATATTACAATTTCAAATGGACTTTGATAATGAATTGGCAGCTGTGATTTTTGATGAAGTTCATTATATTAATGACACTGATCGAGGTCAAGTATGGGAAAAAACAATTTTGATGTTACCTGACCATGTCCAAATGATAATGTTATCGGCAACGATGGACAAACCAGAACGGTTTGCTACATGGATTGAAAATAATCACGAAGGAAAAAAAGTGTATGTATGTCCTACGAATCATCGTGTAGTTCCATTAAGTCATTATGGATACATGGCGATGGGTGAACATGAATTTAAACAAATAAAAGACAAAAGTACTCAGCAACAAATGCGTAAAAGTACAGGAAAACCGATTATGTTAAAAGATCACAAAGGGAAATTTTATGTAGAAGGATACAATGAAGTAAAACGTGTAGTAGAACAGGTTGAAAAACAAAGAGCACGTATTAATAGAAAATTCGTACTAAATAATCTTGTCAAATATCTACGAGACAATATCATGTTACCTGCAATATTCTTTGTATTTTCAAGAAAAAATGTTGAATTATGTGCAAAAGAACTTACCATACCATTATTAGAAGAAGATAGTAAAATACCACACACTGTAAACAAAGAGGCAAAACAAATATTACGCCGACTTCCTAATCATGAAGAATACATGAATTTACCAGAATATATTGAATTGATCGCATTACTAGAAAAAGGAATAGGAATACATCACAGTGGAATGATTCCCATTTTACGTGAAATTGTTGAATTGTTTATTAGTAAAAAATACATCAAAGTATTATTTGCCACAGAATCATTTGCAATTGGTTTAGATTGCCCTATAAAAACAACTGTGTTTACAAGTGTATCAAAATTCGATGGAGACAATGACCGTGATTTACATTCTCATGAATACACACAAATGGCAGGAAGAGCAGGTAGACGTGGTATAGACAAGGTAGGATATGTCATACATTGCAACAATTTATTTCGAAAACAACCCACTGAAAACGAATATAAAACGTTGATGGGAGGTAAACCTCCTTTGTTGATCTCAAAATTCAAAGTAGATTATAGTTTGGTTTTGAATGTATTAAAATCAAATCCAGAAACAACAATAGAAACAATTGCCTCATTCATTCAAAAAAGCATGATGAATGATGAATTGAATATTGAAATTAAAAATGCAGAAGCAGAATGGAAAGACATGGTAAAGAATCTTGAACAGAAGGCACTAAGTATGGAAATGTTGAGTATATCGAAAGAAATGTGTGATCAGTATCGTTCATTAACATATTCATTAAATACATGTCAACAGAAAAAACGAAAACATATACATAGAGAAATAGATGCTTTAAAAGACAAGTATCAAAATATTGAAAAAAGTGCAAATGCTTGGATCTCTTTCGAAGATTATAATACGAAAGTTTTGAATTGTGAATTGAATGTATCAAGACTAAAACAATACGTAAATGATCAAGTGCTTAAATTATGTAAATTGCTAACTACAGAAGGTTTTGTTACTGTAAATGATAATAATGTTATTACTACAAACAATGGAACCATATGCAGTCACATAGCAGAAGTACATGGACCTATATGGATTAAATGCATGATTGATAAATGGAACTATTTTGAAGAATTTACTTCAAAACAATTAGTAGGACTATTTTCATGTGCAACCAGTGTGAAAGTAAACGAAGAGTTTAAATCAAGTATACCACAAACAGATGATTCATTTTTAAAAGCAAGAGTGATTGAAATGAAAGAAATGCACGATTATTATGAAACAGAAGAAGGCAATAGAGATATACGAAGTGGTATACGGTATAACGAATCCTTTAATTATTCAATAATAGAAGAGTCTATGAAGTGGTGTGATTGTAAAAGCGAAGTAGAATGTAAAACATTCATATCCGATTATTTGATGAAAAAGGGTATTTCTTTAGGTGATTTCACCAAAGCCATATTGAAGATTGCAACGATTGCAAAAGAATTAAGAGGATTATATGAACTAGAACAATGTAATTCACAAACAGAATGGCTGTACAAATTAACAAACATAGAAGAAATGGTATTGAAATATATTGCAACAAATCAAAGTTTATATGTATAAGTTCGCTTTGCTCACCGATATATCCACCGCAGGTGGATAAAACATTTATCTGGTTAGATTATATGATGGACCAAATTGTAGAAAACACACCACAATTCACATTTTTTAATGTAATATCTTCTTCAAGGGATGATCGCGATCAAAATGCGGACATGCTTTTCGACGAACGAATTGAATATCCAAAAACGTTAGACTTACGTAAGTATTTACAAAAAATCCGTAATCAAGGAGTACAAGGTACATCTCTCACACAAGTAGGGGTATGTATGTTGGAATGGAAGAGCAGAAAAATACACAAAGAATTTATAAAATTGTCACCACAATACTTATACAATACACGTAGTAATAAACGATCTACACTTATGTGTGGTAGAGAGTTGATGCAATTAATGAAAGATAATGGATGTTGTACTGAAAAACAATGTCCATATGGTAACTTGGAAACTCCCAGTACTGAAATGAATATAAGTGCTGGTAATTTCAGAATAAAAGACTTTGCATGTGTCAAAACGATTGTATCTTTAAAGAGAGCGCTTACTCTATTCGGACCGTGTTTAATCACCTTTCCAGTATTTAATCATACATCTTATATGTGGAAGCAACACAAAGAAGAAGAAAAATTAGGTGGTCATGCAATGGCAGTTGTAGGATATACTCAAAAAGGTTTTATCCTTCGTAATAGTTGGGGTAAATATTGGGAATTAAATGGATATTGTATATATCCATATAGTGATTGGGGATATCACGATGAAGTTTGGTGCCAAGCGGACAACACTATTTACGAACAGTGGAAAAGTAAAGCAAAGGGGTTTACTAAATTTTTTACACCAAAAAAACATGTTCGAAATTCTATAGAATCGAACGTATCAAGTATATCTATGGAAAAAACGTACATTCATCTACCTATACCAGAACCTAGACAGATTATATCGTCCGAAAAAAACGGTCACGATTCATTGGAATCTCAATTCAAAAACAAAGATGATATCAAAACAGAAACAAATGAAATGAAAAAGGCATCTATGTTTAGTATATTCCGAAAATTACCAGATCAGCCATCAAAAGAAAATTCCACTGTAGAAAACGGTGAAGAAGTTAAAGAAAACGGTGAAGAAGTTAAAGAAAACGGTGAAGAAGTTAAAGAAAACGGTGAAGAAGTTAAAGGAGAGAGTCCTGTAGAAGAAAAAAACAATGATTAAGTATACAACTTTTCCAATTTATATGCGACCGATTCATTTGGATGCTCTTTTTTGTGATTTCCTGTAATGTCTCGAAAATGTTGAGGGTTTTTCTTATATTTTACATTGAATACTTCTCCTGATTTTTTTTCTTTGTAAACAAAACCATCAACATCAGGATTGGCCGGTATAGTTTTGTTTTTATCTTTGTTTTCTACTTTTTCAAATTTTTCTTCTAAAAATTCTTTGAATTCTTGTGTATGTGTTTTTTGATACACATGTACTTTTTCATGTATCAACAATTGACACATTTCTACTATATTACGTCGTTGAATGTCTGTATTATTTAGTATAATAACATTATCACGAGTGTGTGGTAGACCATTTTCATAAAATTTGTCACATGTAAACCCAATACGCCACTGTAAATTCAACAATTTGTCGATTTCAATCCCTTCTACAGTTTCTTTCCGTTTGGGTTCCAATCTTTCGTTTACTTTTCCAATGCAATACAATATTTTTTCTTTATTGTCTTCTGTACCTTCACAACCGCTATTTCCTATTTTTTCTAAATATTCTTGTAAATTTTTGGATTTGCGGAGTTTTAAATCTACTTTATGAAATGTTTGATAATAATGATCGGCATCTTCATTCAGTATGGCTTGTGTCTCAGAATTTTTCAAAAAAACTACAGTATCTGTATTTTGTACCATTTTCGATTTTATCCAAAAATACAATGCAGCACCAAACGACAAAAATGCCAATGAAAAACAAACTAATTTCCACGTTGCTGGTAGTTTCATAATATACTATATATAGCACATATAGTATATTAACCATGTAAAGTAAATAAATACAAAAACTGGTTTACGCTTTCTAACATATCATCGCGAATTGTCATTAAATCGCTGTTTTTTTTCGAATTAAATATTTGTTCTAGGTCCTCTAAAAATTGCCTAAATTCAAATATTTTATCTTTAAATTCGGTTTTACTATCAAAATCATACAACTTCATTTTGTCTTCTACCATGCTTATCCGTATTGCGGTCTTTCCCATTAATACTTCAATAAAACGATCGGTTTGTTCTGATAATTTTTCATGCAAATCATCCGTTGATTTGTGTTGAGAGTATGATTTTGTTTTCCAGTGGTATAATTTAATTGCGTGTAAAATTTCAAAAAACGTTTTTATTAATCTTGATTTTTGCGCATTTGTTGCTTGTTTTTTTACAGATTTATTTTTACGTTTTCTATTTCCTTTTGTTTTTGCCATATATATTGGGTTGCTATAATCTATATTTTTAATTCATCAATTAATTCTTCAACAACGTCTTTTTCTTCCACTATATTTTGAGACAAATCTATCACTTCTTCTTCATCTTGTTGTATTGGTAATATATCAAAATCTGTATTTTCCAGTGGTTTCCACCACTTTTCATGAATATTTTGTTGCTGTAAATAATATAGTGAAATATGCTTTATATTTGCTAAACAATTTGCTCCGGTTACATACTTAATACGACATACTTCATTATGTTTATCTTGATATTCAATACTGTAAAACCAATATGGTGGAATATACAACACATGCCCTGGTTTCAGCATAAAATCCAAACATTGCATTCTTTCATGTGGCTCAAATAAATCAACAGATGACCAACATTCATAATACATATAGTCATTTACTGGATCTAAAAACGTTTTACTTTTCGCTGGGGTCATTTTTATTCGAATACTGGTTTTGTTTGTTTCTTCTGGTACGTACAAATAGACATGACTCTCACGATGATACATTGAAGTAGTTCGTGCTTTTCTTGATCCATACAGGACATCTGGTACACTGTAAATGGTAAAATGAGGTTTGAGATGAGCGTCTAGTGTTTTAAACCACGAATTCCATGAATCATGTAACACATTTCGGTCACTGTAGAATAACCCTTTGGTATCTGTTTCGATTAATCCACGTGCGCTATCATAGGATAATTGGATGGAATCTATATGTTTTTTGTCGGTTTTATAATCACGTATGTCTTTTATTTCAAGCGATTCTAGTTGCTCCATTTTTGGTTTGGGAAACTCATAACAGAATAAGACAGGTTGTTTCCATTGACATATATCGTGTAGTCCTTTCAGCGAAACATAATCATATTCATATATTTCTAAATCTTCTCCTGTTTTAAATTGATGTTGTATGTGAATGTATGTAAACAATATGACAAAGAATAATAATACATATAGCCACCAATTCATTATATATAATGGAATAACATCATTATATATAATTTTTAATGCAAACGTTTTTTAGTTCTTTTCTTTTACACCTTTGAACATTTAAAACGCCGACTTTTAATATTTTTGTCCGTATCCGTGTGCACTATCATAATAAAAACTGCAATGTGGATAACAATCATCCACACTTCTTTTATCAAAGACATTATAGACAATACTAATATTACCTGGGGGGGGTACATAATAGTGTGCATTATGCATAGCAAATTCTGGCCCTCCTTCTACCGCTTTTTTTGTAATCCGAACGATGGTTCATTTGATTTCAATACCTTAAAATGCGTAAATCGTGCATAATAAGGCGAGTCGTTATAAGGCTGACCAAACATTTCTTCAAAATGGTTTGCATTTGATGCTCTATTTACCTTTACTTCTTCACATTTACCGGTTGCAAATAT
>Ga0209711_10004793_pt1 | contig 10747 bp, 9 predicted proteins | sample ArcticOcean_MG_C_7_FD_187441 | JGI IMG/M metagenome (GOLD analysis project Ga0209711, IMG submission 187441) | Marine microbial communities from western Arctic Ocean - ArcticOcean_MG_CB11_88 (SPAdes) (version 2) | ecosystem: Environmental > Aquatic > Marine > Oceanic | place: Arctic Ocean... | reverse complement strand
ACGCTGATCGACATACCCATGGTGATGTTCGGGTCTGTTGTTGGCACAACCTTGAAGGACATATGCTCCAAGCCCCAAAGGCCACCTACCGCCATCGCGATCTCTGGCAACCAGTCCACTGGTACCAGGTCCATCATGTTCATCAATATAATCCAGACAAAGACCGTCAAACACAGTGGGCCCACGTGAGGGTTCTTATAGTTAAAGCCCGAATTAACTTGGGATTCTACGAATTCGAAGATGCTCTCAACAAAGTTCTGGATCCCGCTTGGCACGTCGGACGTTGCGCGCAAACCGATGTAGCGGAAGAAAAATAAGAAGGCAGCACCGATGAACAAAGACCAGCCCATGGTATCAACGTGTATCGACATAAAGCCCATTGAGACGGCTTCTTCAGGCGTGTGGGCAAGGCCCCAGTGACCGTCTGGAAATTTACCGTAGGTCAAATAGGATAAATGGTGGGTAATGTATTCCTGAACAGTCTGGCCTTCTGCGCCATGTTCAGCGGCTGCGTGTGCCGCATCTGCTAACTCTGCCATTTATATTCTCTAAGCTTACGTTTTGTACTTATGTTGTGTTATGTGTGGGGCTATAACTAATGAAGCCCGACATTACTACGCCTACAAAATGGATCAGTGTGAACCCAAGTATCAAGGCTAATTCGTTTAAGCTGGTAAACAGTGTGAAACTAAGCGCAAACAACACCACTGTCATGATGATTTTACCGAGCTCCCCGCGAATAAAGCCCTTCACAACGTTCTGTGCATTTCTCGCCCCCTGATAGCGGTAGGCATGAAACGCAAAATAACTGTTTGGCACAGCACTTATCAAGCCACCCAATAGTAGCGAGTAGGCCAAAACACTGCCTGAAATCAACAGAGAAATTACTGCTATAAAGATAGTCACTGCCAGTTGCGCAATGGTTACTTTATATACCGGAGGGGTCTTTAAATTAGACATTTTGGCTTAGCTTTTCAGCTTCGCACTCCATCGGCACCTGTCACAAACACCTAAAAAATCACAGCGGTGATCACCAAAGCACGCGCATTATAGGGACTTTATAGTGCCTAATCAACCATGCAAGATTCTCAATTGATGTGAGAGAGAATGCCTTCTAATTCATCTAATGAATTATATTTCAATACGAGTTGGCCTTTACCTTTGACAGTGTGCTGAATCATTACCTTCGCGCCCAGTTTATCGGCTAGGTTCTCTTCGAGATTTTTAATATCTGGATCCACCATCTTAGGGCTCGCCCGATTGTTCGAGCCTCCCTGTGCAATCAACCTTCGGACCAAGGACTCTGTCTGACGCACCGAAAGCCCTTTGCCAACAACTGATCTTGCCGCCTCGGATTGCTGAATATCTGGCAGTGACAACAAGGCCCTAGCATGGCCCATTTCTAGGTCGCCATGCTCTAGCATTCGCCGAACATCGATGCTCAGGCCAATTAGGCGCATAAGGTTGGTCACGGTTGCTCTGGATTTGCCTACTGCATCAGCAACCTCTTGTTGGGTCAGCTCAAATTCGTCCTGCAGGCGCTTAAGCGCCATCGCCTCTTCGATAGGATTCAGGTTTTCGCGCTGAATATTCTCGATCAATGACATCGCGATCGCGGCCTCATCACCGACCAGCTTAATAATTGCCGGGATAGAGTCCAGGCCCGCTATTTGTGCGGCTCTCCAGCGTCGCTCGCCAGCTATAATCTCGTATTTATCTGATGATATAGGGCGCACAACAATTGGCTGCATCACGCCCTGAGCACGAATGGAGGCGGCTAGCTCTTCTAGAGCCTCTTCGTGCATGTCCGTTCGCGGCTGGTATTTGCCACGCTGAATTAAATCGATAGGAATATTCTTAAGGTCGCCATCTTTTTCAGCGGCTTGTGGGGGTGCAGGTGCCGGCTTACCGAGGAGGCTTGCCATGGTTTCTGTACTGCCTCTGGAGAGCAGCACATCTAAGCCTTTGCCGAGTTTTCTCTTGTTGGTCATCTTACATTCGGGCTCAGGTAAACGGGTCTTTGTTCCCTAGGTTGAACAAAAGCTGTAATTACAGCTAAACAGCCGCTCTTGCGATTGCTTCATCGTTGCGTCTTAGTACTTCGCCAGCCAGCGCAAGATAGGCTATTGCTCCGCGAGACTGTTTGTCGTAATTCAAAACTGGCTTGCCGTAGCTAGGGGCCTCGGCTAGACGAATATTTCTCGGCACGACTGTTCGGTAGACAGCGTCCCCAAAAAAGCGAATTAGCTGGCCATTAACCTCTGTGGTCAGTTTGTTTCGCGGATCATACATGGTTCGCACGATTCCTTCGATCTTAAGGTCCGGATTCAGACTATCTCGTATCGCGTTAATCGTATCCATCAGGGCGGACAAGCCTTCAAGCGCATAATATTCACACTGCATCGGTATAACCACACCATCAGCGGCTACCATCGCGTTAATAGTCAGCATGTTTAATGAAGGAGGGCAGTCGATGACCACATAGTCATAGCGGTGACGAACTTGATCAATAATTTGGCGAAGTCGGCATTCGCGGTTATCTTCGCTTATCAGCTCCACTTCGGCTGCGACCAAATCGCCATTTGCCGGCAGCAAATCGTATCCAGAAGCTTCGGGTCGTTGGACGACCTCATCAAATCCAGCATGCTGCATTAGCACATCATAAATTGATGTTTCTAACGAGGACTTGTCGACTCCACTACCCATGGTGGCGTTGCCTTGTGGGTCTAGATCGATCAGCAGCACATCTTTTCGAGTAAATTTTAACGACGCTGCAAGATTTACAGAAGTCGTAGTCTTACCGACACCGCCTTTCTGATTTGCTATTGCGAGAACTTTAGCCACTGGTTTCTTCCTAACTTTTACTCTTAACTATTATCCTAAGCCATTGTGCTTAGCTGCTGCCTTTAAACATTATACCAAAATTCTACTGTTTATTCGGTTAAGTATGCGGATGTATTGAAACTGAGGCTTCACTGTCTTTTTCGCATTACCTCGATTAAATGGCGCTGTGATTCACTGCCAGGCACATTTAATTTAATACTTTTCGACAGCTCAAAACCATCGGGCAATCGCGCTATTTCATCCTCGGGATAATGCCCTTTCATCGCCAATAATTTGCACTCCTCGGAGAATATTGGCTGCAACATCGTCAAGGCATCCGCTAGGGTAGAGAACGCTCGACACATCACCATATCAATTTGCTGGATACTTTGATAGTGCTCTAGTCGACAATTTTCGATAGTAATATTGTCCAATCCTAACTGGATTTTTGCTTGAAACATGAACCGGGTTTTCTTGCCATTAGAGTCAATCAAGACAAACTGTTTTTCGGGATTCAAGATCGCAAGAGGAATCCCTGGCAGTCCCGCACCGGCACCAATATCAGCTATTAGATCACCTTCCATGTAAGGGGCTACTGAGAGGCTATCGAGAATATGCCTGGAAACGAGTGAAGGCAGTTCATTACTCCCGAGAAGGTTATATGCCGAATTCCATTTTTTGAGTAAATCGATATACCCCAGCAAAGAAGAAAGCATTTCCTCGTTACAATGTAGCGACAGCGATGAAATCCCTTGCTGCAACTCTTCTCGAGCTGAATCTGTCATCCGTTATTCCCGTAGGCTAGCCAGCCTTTCGATTTACCGCTCGGTGCTTCTTCAAATAAATTAGCAACAGTGATATTGCAGCTGGAGTAATGCCTGGAATACGGGACGCTCGGCCAATATTTTCTGGTTTAACTTCGAGCAATTTCTGTTTCAATTCATTTGAAAGGCCCTGCATCTGCTGATAGTTAAAATCAGCAGGCAGCTTTGTGTTCTCTTGCTTCTTTAGGCGCTCGATGTCTTCTTCTTGTCGATCTATATAACCCTGATACTTGATCTGTATTTCTGCCTGCTGTGTTGACTGGGCTTCGATGGCTGTTTTAACTTTCTCTGCCGCGCCGTTCGCAGATGCCATATTGCCGTTATACGCAGCTAACAAGGGACCGTGCTCAACTCTAGGCCTCGCCAGCAGGTCGGCTAGGCTGTATTCGCGAGAGAGTGGCTTTTCTAATAATTCGTTAATACGCTCAGCTCGATCCGTGTTGGGCTGTACCCAGGTGCTTCGCAAAAATTTCAGCTCTTCTTCGATTCGAATTTTCTTCTCGCTGTAAAAGGCCCAGCGCTCATCATCAACCAGGCCCATTTTTCTCCCGTGTTCGGTAAGGCGCAGATCCGCGTTATCTTCTCGCAGGGTTAACCTGTATTCCGCTCTGCTGGTAAACATGCGATAGGGTTCGTTCGTACCGAGAGTAATTAGGTCATCGATTAACACACCGATGTAGGCCTCATCTCTTCGTGGACACCAAGGCTCAAGGCCTCGCGCATCTAGACCTGCATTCAACCCGGCCATCAGTCCTTGTGCGCCAGCTTCTTCGTAGCCAGTTGTGCCATTGATCTGGCCCGCGAAGTAGAGGCCTTTAACGAATTTGGTTTCTAGGGAGTAATGTAAATCTCTCGGATCGAAGAAGTCATATTCGATCGCGTAACCAGGGCGTGTTATATGCGCGTTCTCAAAACCCTTAATTTCTCGAACCATTTCCAATTGCACATCAAACGGCAAGCTTGTTGAGATACCGTTTGGATAAAGCTCTTTTGTATTCAGGCCTTCCGGCTCGACAAAGATTTGATGAGACGATTTATCAGCAAAGCGCATCACCTTATCTTCAATCGATGGACAGTAACGTGGCCCGGTTCCTTCGATAACTCCCGTGTACATAGGAGATCGATCCAATCCACCACGGATTACTTCATGACATTTTTCATTCGTGCTGGTGATGTAACAGTTAATTTGTTCTGGATGATCCGACTCTTTCCCCAGATAAGACATTACCGGTAGAGGTGTGTCGCCTTCTTGAACTTGCATCACCGAAAAGTCGACAGAGTCAGCATCGATACGCGGCGGCGTTCCTGTCTTAAGGCGATTGACCCTGAACGGCAATTCACGCAATCGATTGGCGAGTGCTATTGCAGGGGGATCTCCAGCTCTACCGCCGGAACTATTTTCCAGACCAATGTGTATTTTCCCGCCCAAGAAAGTACCAGTAGTTAGCACAACTCGTGGCGCTCTGATGAGCATTCCCATCTGAGTAATAACGCCTGCGATCGCCCCGTCTTCGATAAGAAGATCATCCACACCTTGCTGAAACAGGGAAAGATTCTCCTGTTGTTCCAACATTTTGCGAATCGCCGCCCTATACAAAACTCGGTCAGCCTGTGCCCGCGTGGCCCTGACTGCGGGTCCCTTGCTCGCATTTAAGACACGAAATTGTATACCAGCTAGGTCCACGGCTTTCGCCATAGCCCCGCCAAGCGCGTCGATCTCTTTAACCAGGTGGCTCTTTCCAATTCCGCCAATCGCCGGGTTGCAAGACATCTGACCTAAGGTTTCGATGCTATGAGTAACCAGCAGTGTAGCAACTCCCTGACGTGCTGAAGCCAGAGCTGCCTCAGTACCGGCATGCCCTCCACCTATAATGATCACGTCAAATGCTTTGCTGTATTCCACGATGTTCCAAGTCCTACCTAACTGCCAATTTAAATGGCAGGCAAGTATAAAGCCTAATCCTTAAACTGATAGTTATAGTTTAAAGTAAACTTAACAAATAATTGCCTATTTATTTAGTCGTTATATAGTTAGATAGAGTATTAATGTTAATGTTAATAGCTGAAGAGATTCCTGTTGATATCTAAACTAAATTTATTCTTTTCAATAACTTAATGCAATGAGAACTTGGTAGATAAGCTCTGAATAGAGCAACAATAGCCTATTAACCTTTATGTATAGTTTGGGCCTCTTGGTAAACGGAAAAATTCAGTACAAAACAATTCATCTGTTATCCCGAAAACCCCCCTACTTATACACACTTTTAAAAGGTGTTTTTTCAGCGCTTAATTGATTGACGAATCATTTACCAACACAAAAATTAGAAAATATTTCTCCTAACAAATCATCGCTGGTGAATTCCCCCGTTATTGCCCCAAGCTGCGCTTGAGCAAAGCGTAAGTCTTCAGCTATTAGCTCCAACGAAGATTGCGTTGCTAATAAAGCCCGGGCAGATTCCACGAGCTGTTTTGCATTGTTTAACGCGGTTAGGTGTCTCTCGCGGGCTATGAAAACCCCTTCCTCAGTCGCGTTAAAACCAATAGCCTCTTTGATGTAGCCTCTAAGTAAATCGATGCCGACACATTCTTTAGCTGAAAGACTTATGGTCGGCAGGGAATAATCTAGATAGTTGATTGTTGATAGACTTGGCACTTCACTGTTTAGTAAGTCAATCTTGTTATAGATAACCGTGGTGTTCTGCAGGTATTCTAATTCTCTAATAGACTTACCAGTTAATAATACAAGGGGTGCTAACAGCTTTTCCACATCTTGTTCGAACTCGGACTTATCCACTATTAGTAGTAACTGGTCTGCTCGTTCCATAGCTAGTTGGGCGCGTCTCAAGCCTTCTTGTTCGACAACATCGTCACTAATGCGTATGCCGGCAGTATCTATGATGTGTACTGGCAGACCGTCTATATTAATCTCTTCTGACAACAGGTCTCTCGTGGTTCCTGGGATATCGGTGACTATCGCACTATCCATGCCTGAGAGTGCGTTTAAAAGGCTAGACTTACCCGCGTTTGGCTTACCCGCAATAACGACATTAATCCCTTCTTTTAATAGTGCGCCTTGCTTGGCCTGGGCTAAGGTTGCTGTTATCGACTCAAGAATAGCGCTTAGCGAATCGCCAACTTTATTGTCGCTGACGAAATCGATGTCTTCGTCTGAGAAATCAATCGTGGCCTCGATGTGTACTCTTGCGTCTATTAATAGTCGCACCAAGTTTCGTATCTTGTTGGAAAACTCTCCCTGCAAAGTTCGAAGCGCGGACTTTGCAGCTTGTTTTGAATTGGATTCAATTAAGTCGGCAATAGCCTCAGCCTGGAGTAAGTCTATTTTGTTGTTCAGAAAAGCGCGTTCCGAGAACTCACCGGGATTGGCCAGTCGTGCACCCAGTTGTACGGCGCGATCGAGTAGCTGTCTTAGTACGTAGGTGCCTCCATGGCCTTGCAGCTCCAACACATCTTCTCCAGTGAAGGAATTTGGAGCGCTGAAGAAAAGAGCAATACCCTGATCAATATTCATCTGGGTTGCATCGAGGAAGTTGCAAAAATGGGCGTGTCTTGGAGTAGGGGAAAAGCCGAGGATTTTTTTACTTATGGAAAGAGAAAGAGGGCCAGATATTCTGACGATACCGACGCCAGACCGCCCGGGGGCAGTCGCGATAGCACAGACAGTATCAGTTTCTACTTGAGATGTTTCTACAAGAGGCATGGTTATCGGCAAACTTTTTCATAGCAGCGTTTCTACAAATTAGGAGGACCTGCCATCGATTGCTTCAACCTTTGTAGCAACCGCAGTAGACGAATTAGGCTTTTTTCGCCGCGTAAGCCGCGTCGATCTTTCTCGTGATGTACCACTGTTGCAGTATGCCTAATCCACCGTTTGTTAACCAATACAGCACTAACCCAGCCGGGAACCAGAGAAACAATAAGGTCATCATTACGGGCATCAGCTTCATCACCTTGGCCTGCATAGGATCGGCGGGCGTAGGGCTAAGAGTGGTCTGGAAATACATTGTCGCGCCCATCAGCAGAGGCAGGACAAAGAATGGGTCACGTACAGAAAGGTCGGTCAACCAAAGCATGAAGGGAGCATGCCGCAGCTCTACACTCTCGAGAAGTACCCAGTAAAGAGAAATAAACACGGGCATTTGTACAAGCATTGGCAAACAGCCGCCGAAGGGATTTATCTTCTCCTTCTTATAGAGGTCCATGGTAGCCTTCTGCAACTTCATCTTGTCGTCGCCATAGCTCTCTTTGAGTTGCTGCATCTTAGGCATCAGTCTGCGCATTCCAGCCATAGAGCGGTACTGTGTCTCAGACAACTTATAGAAGGCTGACTTAACCACCAGGGTTAACAGGATAATCGAGATACCGTAGTTACCAATCACTGAATTGATTCTAGAGAGCAGCCAGTAGATGGGGCTAGCAATGAACCAGAGGAAGCTATAGTCGATAGTCTTATCGAGCCCAGGAGAGATATCTCTCAGAACGTATTGGTCTTTCGGCCCAGCGTAATATTGAATCGTGTGAGTGCCGTTCTCGCCTGCTGCTACCTGAAATGCGCTGCTGGTGAATTCCCCGTAATACTGATTGCTACTGCTCTTTCTCGTGGTAACACGGTTTAGCGATTCTGCACCGGGCACCCATGCGGAGATAAAGTAGTGCTGGCTAAATGCCACCCAGCCGCCCGTTGTCTCTATTGTGTCGCTACCATTGTCATCGATATCGTCGAACTCGATTTCAATATAGGGGTCATCACTCATGGTCGTTACGAAACCAAGATAGGTTCTACCGAAACCACCTGCATCACTTGGGTCATCGAAGGCATCGCGTTTGATTTGGCCAAAGGCGTTGGCCTGCCAGTTTTCAGTCGAGCGGTTGTTCACGATGAAGCTGATATCAATAAGGTAACTCTCGCGATTAAAACCATAGCGCTTTATTACTTCGATTCCATCGGCAGTCGTGGTTGTTAGATCTACACTTAGGCTATCAGCAGACTCGTTCATGCTATAGCTGGTAGACGATGCGCTGTAGATGGCACGGCCATCGTTGTCGATGCCATTCGCTCCAATGAGTCCGCTTTGTGCTATATATTCGCGGCCTATCTGGTTGTCCAAGAGAACAAAGGGGTCATCTGCAACATCTATTTGTTTTCGATAAAGGGGTAACGCGAGATAGGCGATGTCTCCACCGACGGGGTCAATGCGAATATCAAAAGTGTCGGTGCGAATAGAGATTAGGTCTGCGGTGCTGGTTGTGCCGGCAGCACTAGGGTTGCTAATAGCGGCGACCGTAGGCGTATCAGAGGTATTACTTGTAATTACCTCAGGCACAACCGACGGAATATCGCTAGGCAGATCGTTACTTGCCTGAGAACCGTTTTGTGCGTTGGGTATCTGTGGAATTTCAACGCGAGACGAACTGCCGTCATCAATAGTAGGAGGATAGTCTTCCTGCCACTGCAACAACATTAAATAGGTGACAATGGCCAAAGCCGTATAGAGGCCGTATTTAGTTAAATCCATGGTGTCTACTTACTCAGTTCATTGACCCTGCGGTCCGAACTCTCGGGAACGGGGTCATGACCCCCTTCGTGAAAAGGGTGGCAGCTGCAGATGCGACGAATACCGAGCGCGGTACCTCGCAATGAGCCGTGAATTTCAATTGCTTCTTTGGTGTACTGGGAACAGGTAGGGTAAAAGCGACATTGATTGCCAATAAGCAAACTCAAACTAGACTGGTAAGCGTTGATAAGTCGAATTAGTAGTTTGTCCAACATGATAGCTTTTTACCTGTCGTCCTGGCTTTTCGCTGCAGCTCTTTTCATCTTCGCGTGCAGGTCCTGCCATAAAGAATCAATCGCACCTTTCAACTCTTTATTATCCAGCGTATCAGCACCTTTTCGAGCCAACACAACTAAGTCTAGCTTGTCTAATAGCTCTGCTTTGTGCCGAAACGTGTTGCGTAGTTGGCGCTTTATCCGATTTCGCTGTACAGCTAATGCAACGTTCTTCTTAGCGATAACTAAACCCAATCTGGCGCGGGATCTAGTATTGCGATTAGCTAGCACCAAAAAATGGCGGCAGGAGACTTTAAGCTGAGCGTTACTGAATACAGCTTTATAGTCTGCAGCGTTTAATAGCCGAGAAGTTTTAGGAAAGCCGAACTCAGCCACGCATCTTTCTCTCTTCTCATTTGATTAGTTAATCATCGAACAGCAGAGAAAAAAGAACTTATGCTGATAGTTTGGCGCGTCCTTTAGAACGACGTCTTTTAATAACAAGACGGCCGCCTTTGGTTGCCATACGCGCTCTAAAACCGTGAGTTCGAGCTCGCTTTAATACACTTGGTTGGAATGTTCTTTTCATAGTAATTTATCCGATTCTGCAATAACAAACCGTACGAAATGGTTCGAAAATAGGACCGCGAATTCTAGAGGTTTTAATGCCAACATGCAACGTAATACCAGCATGAATAAAGGATCGACAAAGACGAGCGAGGAGAAAAAAAGAAGTCTAGCACACAGAATATTCACTAAAACGGCGGTGTACAACTTCATCCAGAATTTAATAACAAGTTATCCACAGCTTTGTTATCAACAGCTTGCAGGGATTGCTGTGAATAGAAGTGATTTTTGGCTCTGTTTTTATCGATATCTTTTAGTTAACATATTGATAAATAAGAATTAATATTTAAAAGACAAGGTTTGTATTTAGTTTGAATGGCAGTGGATAACTCGTGCTTGAGTCGATAGAATTGTTGCTTGTTTTGAAAAATATAATTTATGTGGGCAAGAAAAAACGTGGCTGTAACGATCTGGCAAGAATGTATCGACTGCTTGAAAGCAGAACTACCCTCTCAACAATTCAATACGTGGATAAGACCTCTGCACGTAGAGCTAGATTCGTCAGTTCTGCGCATCTTTGCGCCTAATCGATTTATTCTAGATTGGGTAAAAGGAAAGTTTTTGCCGCGAATTGCAGAAATTTTAACAGATTCGGGCGAGGCTTCACTGGAGATCCGACTGGAAGTGTTTAGTGGTGATGCATCTCAGCGAGTTGCACTGGCTGCGCCGCAGTCAGCAAAGCCTA
>Ga0209711_10004792_pt1 | contig 10750 bp, 7 predicted proteins | sample ArcticOcean_MG_C_7_FD_187441 | JGI IMG/M metagenome (GOLD analysis project Ga0209711, IMG submission 187441) | Marine microbial communities from western Arctic Ocean - ArcticOcean_MG_CB11_88 (SPAdes) (version 2) | ecosystem: Environmental > Aquatic > Marine > Oceanic | place: Arctic Ocean... | reverse complement strand
ATGCGCGGTGCAAATGGCCCAGCCGACCCCTATGAACGGGAAATGACTCTGCATGTCGAAGTGGAATTAGCATGGACCACTCCTGACTTGGGTGAAACTCGAAGAGAACCTGGGATTCGTGTAATCGATCGAGCTGGCCAAGAAGTCTTCATCGCTTTCCCTGAACATCGTTGGCGCTTCTCTGCAGCAATGGAAATTCCTGAAGAGAGTGTAAATCTTATACTCTCCCAAGGGACTTTACTTGAGGACGGTGCTCGCTTAGCACCGAACAGTCCATTGGAAGTCTCCGGGGGTATTGTCTTCACTAAAACAGGACTTGTCCCTCAATTTGATTGCCAAGTGGATGTTCTATTCGCCGGCTTAACGACCTCAACCATTACCCTTGAAGGGATTTGGTCAGTCGCTTTACAAGCACCATCCTCAACCATGACCACACCGATGACTTGGAGCGTTGGATGCCTTCAAGAACAAGGTATTGATACAACCGATCAAGAAACGTCGGTTCGTTGGATTATTGTCGATGGGACCGGTCCAGTACCGGTTGAAGTTTCGAACCCCCGTCCAGCCTCGGTTTTGGAAGCTGAATCACATGAAGTTCGTATTCTTCTTTCTGAAGCAGGTGGCTTAGATGTTGATTCACTTGAATTAGTTTGGTGGGTTGAAGAGAAAGCTACAGGTGACCGCTTGCGGAACGGAATTGAACCGCTCACCTTGATTGGCTCAGATATCTCTGGATTACGTTTGGAAGTTGTTAGCTCGATTGATTTGAGTGAGATTACCCGTGAAATGTTAGAAAATCGTCTTGCTGTTCATATTTTAGTCACCGGAAGGGATCTGGCAGATAATGAAGTGCTCGGTCTAGAAGGTTCTCCTGCTGGAACTCCTGTTGGCGTTTGGGATATGGTTTGGCTCAAACCGGAATATTCCCTGCAAGGTTCTTCTATTACTTATTCTCGTTTACTGGTTGAAGTGGGTCAAACTTCCATTGTAACTGTCTATGTTGAAAACACAGGAACCCTCAATGGTTCAGTTAATGTGGTTTTTACCGAAGTAATTGGCGATGGGACTCGCTCGATGCTTCGTACCATGACGGTTGATGTTCCAGAAGGCGGTGGCGTACCTGTCTCGGCTGATTGGAATCCCTCCGAACCTGGTTTGCAGTGGGTCGAAGTTCTGTTGGAAACCGGCTCGACTTCTATTGGCCCATCGATTGATGTCCGACCGCAACGTGAAGAATCTTTCTCGGAGAGTGTCTTTGGTAGTGTTAATCCAATCTTGGGCACTTTTGCGGCCATTCTCTTCCTCTCTATTGCCATTACAGGTTTGGTTTGGGCGAGACGTATGACTCTGAATCGTGGTTCGAAATATGAAGATCATTGGGATGAGTATTCATCTGAATTGGAAGACGCTGAAGAAGAATACGTCGATGAAGATGATGATGAGGGCACATCTACAACCACCTCTTCTGTTGCCGCAATCTCAGTTACAGCGGTGGAGTCATCAGTATCGGGTGAAGAAACAAATTGGGTTATGGGTTCAGATGGCTACTGGTGGTATCATGATAAAGTTACCAATGAATGGTGGTACAAGAATGCTGAAGGTGAAATTGTACAGCATAAGTGACGTATTGGAGTGATACAATGGGTCGAATGATTGGTCTTTTACAAGTTGATCCAACCGTTGGTGACTTGACTGGCAATGCACAACGTCTTGAGCACCTTGCTCATTTAGCATCGCAAAATGGTGCTGATATTGGCGTCACCACCGAATTAGCCATTTCAGGTTACCCGCCTCGTGACTTACTTCTTCAAGATGAATTCATCCGCTTAGCTCAACAAACAGCAAGTTCTCTTCAGGTACCCATTCCTGTTCTTGTCGGTTCTCCAATCGAGGCTCAATCGAGTCGCCAATTACCTGGTAATGGTGTGGTTCGGGCGGGTTCCAATGAAGTGTTCTCAGGTGATGGAAACTCTCATGTCGTCGCTCGAAAACAACTCTTACCAACCTATGATGTCTTTGATGAGGCACGTTATTTTCAACCTGACAATCGGTCAGGAATCGCTCGGACAATTGCACAACTTGACCTTGGGGTCACCGTTTGTGAAGATGCATGGCAAGCTGCGGGTTTGACCCCCTCTGCTTATTCAGCAGATCCGATTGAACATCTAGCGGAATGGGGACGTCAAGGCGTACAATTAGACGCAACTGTCAACCTTTCAGCCTCTCCTTACCATGCAGATAAACTGAGTTCACGAATCCATGTGTGCCGAACTGCTGCACGTATTCTGGGGCATCCGTTCTTGCTTGCCAATCAAGTCGGCGGTAATGATGATTTATTGTTTGATGGAAATTCACTGGTCGCTTGGCCTGATGGCCGTGTTGTTGTCGCTCCTGCTTGGCAAGAAGGGGTACTCATTGTCGATATTGATGATGCAAAGAATTGCTCTTGGGTCGCCTCACAATCCGCTGACGCTTTGTGTATTGGAAGTGACCAAATCCGCCATCTCTCGGCTGAAGATAAGGGCCATGAATACGACAAAGAATTACTTGAAGACCTCACCGATGCAGTAGTGGCTGGACTTTCAGATTATTGTCGCAAATCAGGAATCTCTTCAATCGTCTTAGGTCTTTCAGGTGGTATTGATTCTGCTGTTGCTGCATGTGTTGCTGCTGCTGCTGTTGGTCCAGAAAACGTCATGGCATTAGCTATGCCAAGCCGCCATTCATCGCAGCACTCCCTTGATGATGCCCACCATACGGCTGAAGCACTTGGAATTTCTTTTGATACCATACCGATTGATTCGTTCCATGCATCGGTTGAGGATACAATCGGAGAGGTACTCTCCAATGGTCATCCTGTCGCATCCGAAAATTTGCAAGCACGATTGCGTGGTCTTCTTGTCATGGCTCATGCGAATGCTCAAGGTCGTATGGCGATTGCAACAGGGAATAAATCTGAATTGGCTCAAGGATATTGCACCCTGTATGGCGATATGGCTGGCGGATACGCTCCGCTTGGTGATCTTTACAAGATGCAAGTTTACGGTATTGCAGATATTTTCAATACCCGTGCAGAACATAACGGTCGAGTTGCCCCGGTGAATCCTTCGACTCGAACCAAACCCCCTTCAGCAGAACTCGCTCCTGACCAAAAAGACGAAGATTCTCTCCCTCCATATCACCTACTGGATGAGATTCTCTATTCACACATCGAAGAAGGGTTGGATGCACAATCCATTGCTGACAAAGGATTTGATCGAGACATGGTGGTCGAGGTTCTCACTCGATTAGAACGCAGTGAACACAAACGCTGGCAAATGTCTCCAGCGCCTCGCGTTTCTTCTCGTGCTTTTGGGCAGGGATGGCGACGCCCACTTGCTTCACGCCATGATTGGCGTCATTGATGCTTGGAATGAATCAAAAGGGCCTTCTCAATCCGCAGGTCATGGAGGGAATGGTTACCAATGTTGCAGGTTACCGTTTTGTTGACCTCCCTGACCGTGATGCTTTACGAGAACCTTTTCGTGCCATCTGCAAAAAAGCAGGACTGAAAGGAACTATTTTGCTTTCTTTTGAAGGTATTAATTTCTTTTTAGCAGGCTCTCCATCTTCGGTTGACCAGTATCTGGAATTCCTTGAACAAGATTCACGTTTTTCTCAAATCCGCCTCAAGTACTCCTCGACTGAATACCAACCCTTCAATCGAATGAATGTCCGTCTCAAAAAAGAAATTATTTCTCTAGGACTTGATCATGTCAAGCCTGCAGAACGCACCGGTGAAGAGATTACTCCGACAGAATTCAAACAGTGGCTGGATGAAGGCCGAGAAGTTGCTATTATCGATACTCGGAACGATTATGAAATTCGATTAGGCACATTTGAAAATGCTCAGAATCTAAACCTTAAATCGTTTCGAGCGTTCCCTAAAGCCATTGAATCACTCCCTGAATCTATGAAAGATACACCAGTGGTTATGTTTTGCACTGGTGGGATTCGATGTGAGAAGGCAAGTGTTGTCATGATGGATGCAGGGTTCTCAAATGTTAAACAACTCAAAGGTGGAATCCTCGGTTATTTCGAAGAAGTCGGCGGTGAACACTGGGATGGAGATTGCTTTGTGTTCGACCATCGTGTTGCTCTTAGTGCAGAACTTGAACAGACCGAAGTTGTGCAATGTTTTGCGTGCCGTCAGCCTGTAACTGTTGAAGAACAACAATCACCAGAGTACATCATCGAAGTGTCATGTCCTCATTGCATTCATTTGCGGTGATTACAACCAAATAAGCCAGTCACCGGTTCGTTCACCGTGACTCCATGCATGAATTTCATGGCCCCGCACACCGTCGTGTGAGATGAAGATGAGATGATGCTCTGTGAGCATGAGTTCACCGTAGGTACCTGAGGCAGAATTGTTATTCACACCTGGCCATGGATCGTAGGCTAGGCTTGGCAGTCCATCATTTTGTATATGCCACAATGAAGAACCACTTTCAATTCCATCTCTTTGGCCAGAAGCAAGGAAAAATAAATGCTCCCCATAGGATGCAAAACCTAGAATATTCGAACTGGCCATTCCTGCTCGTAAATCTGTTTCCACTCGAGTACCATTGACTGTTCCATCGCTTGAACAAATTTCATGGGCCACGCTGGGTGCGACACAATCAAACCAAACACGTTGTTGATGGAGAATTCCACCAGCCCAATCGCCAGGCGCGACGATGAGTGTTGACAAGATTTGAGTATTGCCTGATGAGAGATTGTGAGACCACACTTGAGGGTCAACACCTGATGTCAGTGCATCGAATACCAGGAGGTTTCCAAGTGGATGGATTCCCAAATATTCCGCTACATGCGTAGTTGGGTTTCCAGTTCCTTGATGCTGGAGAGTGGTGAGCCAGTTTTGACTTCCATCGTCACCCAATCGCACCAACTGTCGTCCATATTGCGCTTCTGCAACCAACACTAAGCCCCCTTCAATGATCGTCGGAGCATTAGGCTGACTCGCACCTGAGGGGTTGAGGTCCCAACTTTGAAATTCAGCATCGAGTGTGAGGAGATAAGGTTCGAAGTCATTTTGGGCTTTGGCTGAAAACCATAAATGGGTCGAATTCGAATGAAGCATTTCGGTTGCAAACGACACCATTCCAAATGAGAGAGTATCGAGGTTCTGTTGTTGAGCTGTTGAAAAATCAGGATGTGAAAAAACTGTATTAAGTTTGTCTCCATCGGTCCACATCAAAGTATCGTTGGCAGTATTAACGACGACACCTTGACCCCATTGAACCAGATGAGCTGAACTGGTCAGCGATAGAGAGTTGCCGTTATTCACAACACGTTTTGTACCGCTATTCGTTGCATCACTCATCCATAATTGTCGTCCATGAACACCATCGTCAGCATCGAAGAAGACCCGTTCACCATACGTTGTTTGAACCGAAGTTATTCCAAGGACTTGTCCAGGTAATGCATCACCATTTGGATTGATGTCAAGCAACAACTGGGTTGAAGACTCGATACCTTGACTGACCCAAAGTTCACATCCATCGTTTCCATTGACTCCTGCAGTCAGAAGACGTTGTTGCTCAACCATCCATGCCATTGCATCGCAATTCGTAGTCAATCCATTCGCTGCACCTGTTGCGAAATCTGAAATTGGACCATACAGGAGGGCAGTGCTGCAAATCTGGATGCTGCTTCTCACCTCATCGTGATGCAATTGCCCATCGAAAGCCAGACCTTGGCCCAATCCATCATCGACACCAAATCGGAGTATGAGCCCTGAAGGACATACCGCAGGAGGTGGCTGAAGATGTTCAACCAAAGCCGGCGCACCTTGGCTACCTGGTTCGCCTTGGGCACCGTCCATGCCAGTCTGACCATTGATGCCGTTACTGCCAACCAAACCGTCACATAACGTCTCGCTCGAGGCGATTTCCTCTTGACTGAGTTGACCATTTCCATCGGCATCAATTCCACTGTGGATGAGGAGACCACCCATCGGGCAGGTGAGGTTGCCGATGTTCAATTCTTCAATTTCTATTCGACTTAAATCGGGTTGAAGTGTAGGGCCGGGATTGCCTTGCGGTCCTGAAAGGCCTTCTTTGCCATGGCAAACTTTCGTTGAAGAAGTGACCTCTTCTTCATCGAGGTAACCATTTGTATTGAGATCGTTACCGATATAAATTTCTGCACCACCTTCAGTACAAATCGAATCTGCCACCCGTCCTTCGGTTCGGACCAGCATTTCATGAGCATCATCACCAGCGCTCCCTTTTTGCAAGGGGAGCGAATCGATTTGAACAAGCGAGTAGGTCGAAAAGGTAAGCGCCAACACTATGATGAGGGTTTGAATGAGAGAGAATACAAACTTTCGTCTCGTTTTTATCTGAGCACTCGGGTTTGGATTTCGTTGCTGCCTTACCTGGAGACTTGGTACTACTTTGGGGCCATGGTTGAGCGCAGGTTCTCCTGCAATAGTTGCGTCGACATCCATTGTTGGGGGGGTTGACATGAATTGACTAAAAACCGTCAAGGGTATCAAAACCTCCGGTTAAAACATGATTGAAGGGTTTTCCGACATGTACGAGTCTTGTTTTGAAAGGGGTGAGTTCAAGGGCGTCCTTTATCTGCACAGAATCATGGACCTACCTGAACGCCTTGCGGCACAATTAGATGGTGAGGAAGGCCCAACACGTCAAAAAGCGGCTCGATTGGTCGTTGACTTGGCTGTTACTGCTGGAGCAGAAGGTTTTGTCAAGGTCGATCATGCCCACGTTTCCGGTGTTTCAGTAATCACAGGTGGACATGGCTTGCGTCGCTTCTTGTCGGACCTTTCCAGTTCAGGTGATGGCAAAGTAACGATTCCGACTACCTTGAATTCCGCAGGTTGCGATAAAGAGAAAATGAAAGAGATGAATATTGATTGGCCCGATTTTCTCGAACAACAATTTGAAATTGTTGAGGCCTATTCTGATTTAGGGATTCAAGCCACCCTTTCTTGCACACCTTATGACCGAGGGGTCGATGATGAAAGTGGAATTGCTTCATGGGCAGAATCCAATGCAGTCTGCTTTTCAAATACATGGACTTCCTTAATCACCAATCGTGAATCAGGTCTCTCCGCATTAGCGACAGCACTCACTGGTTTCGCACCTCGATGGGGTCTTCACCTCGAGAAAAACCGTCAGCCAAATATTCATGTTCGTGTGGATTGTGAACTCGATACCCTTTCGGATTGGTCAGTGCTTGGTGATTGGATTGGAAAGCAAGTACTTCCTGGTTGGAATGTACCTTGGGGGCCAATGCCGTTCATTCAAGGCCTTCCTTCTCGAGCGAGTTTTGCTCGGAAAAAGGCACTTACAGCAGCGGCAGCGAATTATGGCTCGCCAATGCTTTGGGCTGAAGGTCTCTCAGCTGACCCACCCTTAGCACGTGATGAAGATGGCCAATGGATTGCTCCAATGGCTGGCTGGCAAGGTGAACTGGTGTTTACTGCTGCCGATTTACAGGCACGCTATGCCGACTTAGCGCCGACAGGACAAGTTGATCTTGTCGTGATTGGTTGTCCGCAAGCCAGTCTTGAAGAAATCCGAATCACCGCAGCAGCAGTCCGTTCCCATGCTGAAATGGGCGATAAAATTCCTGACCAAAGGCTCTGGGTGTTCACAAGTGGAGAGAATTATGAATTAGCATTGGCAGATGGGAGTATCGAGTTACTTGAGAGTGCAGGTGCCGTGATTTTACAAGACACCTGTCCAGAAGTTACACCATACAATCGGGCACATTACAATCATTTGTTGACCAATTCACTCAAGGCTGAACACTATCTTACCAGCGGTTTGAATCGTCTCCCAACAAGTGTGATGCCTATCCTCGATTGTGTTGCCCATGCCTTTGACCCCGAGTTGTCGGCAGGACCTCGTCCACTTTTGAATTCGAAAGCACAACCTCAACACGCCAGTGCTAAAACGCACCAATCAGAAGACATCGTTCTAACTGGAGCTCCTTTGCAGAGTCAAGATGACTATTGCATCACCGGCCCTGCCATGGTTACTGATGTACCCATCACCTATCTTGGATATGTCAACCGAGACACCGGTGTTATCGAAGAAACAGGTCACCCACTCGATGGTAGGACGATTGAAAATACCATTCTCATCTATCCGAAGGGTTCAGGTTCAACCGTAGCGCCTTTTGTTTTGATGGGATTACTGTACACGGGGAAGGGTCCAAGTGCCATTGTTAATCGTGATGTTTGTCCGCTGACTTTACCCGCTTGCTCACTGTTAGGATTACCTTATGGTCATGGTTTCGATCAAGACCCTTGTATGACCATTAACGATGGAGACCTCATTGAACTCAAATCTGAAAGTGGCATTGTTACTCTTACTGTCCTCGAACGAGCAATGAGGTGATGAGATGGCTGGACTGAAAATTCTTGTCACTGGTGGTGCAGGGTTTATTGGTTCCTCATTATGCGAACGCTTGATTGGTGAGGGGCACTCCGTTTTAGCCTATGATTCCCTCTTTCGGGGCAGTGAGTCGAATCTTTTTACTCTTCAAGGACATCCTAATTTCCAATTCATGCAGGGTGATGTCCGGGATGTCGACCGTTTAGATGAAGCGATTGAACACTTGGGTGGAGTCGAAGTCATCTATCACCTTGCTGCAGTGAATGGAACAAAGTGGTTTCACGAAGCCGCCCATTCAGTTATCGATGTCAATATCAATGGAACTCTTCGAACATTAGAGTTAGCGATGGCGCATGATGCGCGATATGTGCTCGCATCATCGCCGGAAGCCTTCGGAGAGGCTTTGCAACAACCGATTCAAAACGGTAATGAAATGACCTTTACCGACCCTTCTCTTCACCAACGTCATTCCTATGGCGCCAGTAAATACCTCGATGAGGTGGCATGCCAACATGCAGCCCGTGACGGGCTGGACGTTCGAATAGTTCGCCCTTTCAATGTCTATGGGCCTCGTCTTCTTGGTGATGAATATGGCCAAGTCGTTGCGATGTTTTTCCAAGCAATCCTTTCCAATGGCACAGTTCAGTTGCATAATGGTGGTAATCAAACTCGCTCTTTTACGTGGATTGATGATGCAGTTGAGGGCTTCATCCTCGCAGGACTTCAAGAAAACAGTCTCCACGGAGCGTCCCTTTCTGGTTGCGCTTTAAACATTGGAGCAACCGAAGAAATTACGATTCGTGATTTACAAGAAACCATTTTTTCGATGGTTTCTAACGATGCATCATGGAAGAATGAATTGCCAGAAGTCGAGATTGTTGAGGGATATCATGGAGATGCAATTCGCCGCCTACCGGATTGCAGTCAAGCGGAATCTTTGATTGGATGGAAGTCGAAAATCTCTTTGGAACAAGGCCTATTGAAAATGTGGTCGACCTTACGCTGAATTCTATTTGGAACTGTAGTGCTTGAGGACTTTTTTACCCCATGAATCGGGTGCAGGTGTGAGTCGGTCATGACCATGCTGGCACAAGATGTTCAATCCCTCTGCCGGCAATGATTCTTCGGTTGTCCATAATCCTGTGACTCGTAATACTGCGAGGCGAGCAACAGCATCAGGAAGTGGTCGGTCTTCGATGAATTCGACCTCCAGTGCTGCAACAGCTTCATTGATCAGCAAGGGGTCAAGAGCGTGAGGAGTGAATCCTGCGAGGTTCCATTCACTTTCTCCTTCAGGCAAGGGGCGCGCAGTTTCATCAACAGCCTCGACAGTTAACTCTGAACTCGGCATCAAGTGAAGGATGGCTCTTTTTGTTGAGCGAAGGTTGTGAAGCGTGTCTCTGTATCGCCCTTCACGGTTACAACTGAATGATGCAATCAACAGAGGTGGTCCTGTTGAAACCGCCATGACCGAAGTATACGGTGCGAGATTTTTGTTTCCATGTTCATCTTGAGTCGAGGCGATGACCAAAGGGCGTGGAGACAAGAGGCCTGATAACCAACCAGCGCGATGAGCATGTTCAAGTTCGTTGACGTCGATTCGTTGAGCACCTTCCATGGTTTTGGTAGGGAGTGGGGTGAACCAGTTGTCCAAAGTTCCATTCTTTATCTCTTCAATAGCATGAGTGTTGAATTGAATATACGATTTCCAAGACTCAGTCTGTTGTTCTTCTCCCCGCTCAGTTTTCCGAGTGACCGAATCCTCTGCATAGCTATTGCAACGCTTTAGATAATCCAGAACAATTCTTTTTCGGTCCATATCCTCACCTCGCATCATTGCTTGCTGATTCCATTTTGAGTTGGAGTTGCTTTTCATCGTATGTATTCCGCATCATCAAAAAAACAGCAGGGTTTCCCACCCACACTTCATTGTCGGGAATGTTGCGTGTGAGTGTCGAGCCAGCACCGAGAACCGCATTCTGGCCAACTGAGCATCCAGCAATGACCGTTGCTCCCCCGCCAATCACGGCATCGTTATGGATGTGAACTGGTTGCCATTGCAGAGGGTTTCCAGAAGGTGGATATTTGTCATTGAGTAGGGTGGAGTTTGGTCCAAGGAATACTCGGTCACCCAATACACAAGCATCGGCCACGTATGCCCCACCTTGAATACGGCAATCATCACCAAGAATCACTTTCCGACCAAGATGGACCAATGCACCGATGGAACAATTCTCTCCAATGCGGGTGTCTTTGCCAATGTGGCAAGGCGCCCATGCAACACTTCCTCTTTCGAGTTCAAGCCGTTGGCCATTGACGGCTCCATGCTCGTTCATTCA
>Ga0209711_10004791_pt1 | contig 10753 bp, 8 predicted proteins | sample ArcticOcean_MG_C_7_FD_187441 | JGI IMG/M metagenome (GOLD analysis project Ga0209711, IMG submission 187441) | Marine microbial communities from western Arctic Ocean - ArcticOcean_MG_CB11_88 (SPAdes) (version 2) | ecosystem: Environmental > Aquatic > Marine > Oceanic | place: Arctic Ocean... | reverse complement strand
CCGATTTTAATGAGTTGGATGTAAAAGATCTAGCCCCAGTGGTGGAAGCGGCTGCACCCACCATGTCGGCTGCGAGCATGAACAATGACCAAATGAAAAAATCGATGGCGGGGATTGGCTTAGCTTTACCCAAAACCATGCAACAACGCTGCGATCCTAAAAAGCGCATTGCTCGATTAAAGTCTGGTGGTGGAAAAACAATGACTGAAACCGCCATTGTGAAAGGTCTCAATTGGTTAAAAACTATTCAGGACCCAGCAGGTTCTTGGGGAGGTAAGGACAAAGATGAAACTGGTGCACTAAAACCGAGTGATAAAAATGCCATGACTGGGATGGCCTTGTTATGCTACCTTGGGCACTGTGAACTTCAAGACTCTCCTGAATTTGGTCCGACCGTACAAAAAGCCATAAAATTTATCACCTCGACCACTCCTGAACCAAAAATTGATCAACGCGGCTCTTATTCCCACCCAATACGCACTTATGCTTTGTGCGAGGCTTACACCATGACGAAGATTAAGAGGCTCGAGGAATTTGCAAAAAGAGCGACTATTCATATCATCAATGGCCAGAATGAAAATGGTGGATGGGCATATGCATTTGGAAAAGGACCAGCAGCGCACACAGATTTATCAGTAACTGGATGGAATATTCAGGCTTTAAAAGCGGCCGCGTATACTGGTATTGAAATCAGCGGTCTCGATGAGGCCATGGACAAGGCCATTGCTTATGTCAAAAAGTGCCAAGACAGTAAAGGGGCATTTGGATACAAAATGGGATCTAACGGAAAATCAAGTCTGACAGGAACCGGTATTCTTTCTCTCCAAATTTGGAAAAATGCCAAGTCAGAAGAAGCCAAGAAAGGACTCGAGTGGATCGTTCAAAATGAAGCTGTAAAAACAGATTGGAGCACCATAAACGTATATGGTTGGTATTACCATGCCCAAGCCTGCTTCCAGGCAACTGGAGTATCTGGTGGTGCTAAGTATTGGAAAGCATGGAATAAGGACTTTCAAAAAACCGTCACTTCTAACCAAGCGGCCGACGGACATTGGCCACACGGCTCACACTTTCATGGTGATACTGAAATTTATCGTACCACTATGGCCATTTTAATGCTCGAGGTTTATTATCGCTACATGCCTACCAGTAAGGTATAAAACATTAAAGCTTTCGACCTGATTTGCCTCCCACTCCCAAACCTATTATATAAACTTTATGAGAAAATACATACTTGTTTCTTTTCTAATTTTTAACGCCGTAGTTCTTGCATTTGCCGCCAAAAAAGCTGATCACGAGATTACTATTTCGGGCAATGATACCATGCAATTTGATGTTAAAAATTTTAATGTCTCTGCTGGAAAACAAGTCAAAATTACTTTCAAAAATTCTGGTAAACTTCCAAAAGTTGCGATGGGGCATAACCTCGTACTTCTTAAAAAAGGGATTTCTGCTATTGATTTCGGACAAAAAGCTTTAGGAGCGGGGGCTAACTCGGTCAATCCTCTACCCGACTCACTTAAAGGGGATGTGATTGCCAGCACTAAACTACTGGGTCCAGGCGAAGTGCACATCATAACCTTCACCGCACCCAAGGAAAAGGGTTCTTACGAATATGTATGCACATTCCCAGGTCATTTTGCGATGATGAGAGGCACAATGTCAGTCAAGTAGTTTCTACTTTTTACATTTTCAAGAATTGGTAGTCCCTTATTTGACTACTTGACAAATTTGTCTTTGGACGAGATACCAAATGTATGTCCATTGAAAAAGAGAAAAAATTACTACAAGAAGCCGAAGCCAAAGGGCTTTACTCGTGCCTAGCAGTTTACACTAAACTATCGGGTCCGGGTTGGCTCCAAAGTGCAATTACACTGGGCGGCGGATCACTGGCCTCTAGCTTATTTCTAGGAGTCTTAGCTGGATACTCGCTACTATGGCTGCAACCGATTGCGATCATACTTGGCATAATCATGCTTTGCGCAATCAGTCATGTTACTCTATCAACTGGTCAGAGCCCTTTTGTCTCTATAAATAATGAAATCAACCCCGTATTGGGTTGGGGTTGGGCGATTGCCACCATCATGGCGAATATTGTTTGGTGTTTACCCCAGTTTACACTAGGTACGGCCGCAGTTACTCAAAACCTACTACCCTCCCTCAATAACACTGGAGGAAAAGTAGTCGTAGTCTTATCCTTCCTTATTACTGCAGGGATTGTGATTTGGGCATACGATCGAGGTAATAGGGGTGTTAAATTCTTTGATATAATTCTCAAAATCATGGTTGGGCTCGTGGTGATATCCTTCTTTGGAGTTGTCGTCAAAATGGGTGCAGCCGGGGATTTACCTTGGAATGAGATTGCCGCCGGCTTCATTCCTAATTTTTCACTTTTTTACGAACCTGCAGAAGTCTATACTCCTTTCTTAGAAGGTACTGGGGAATTTCGCTCATTCTGGGAAAATAAAATCGTAAGCTTACAAAAAGATGTGATGATTGCTGCAGCTGCCACTGCGGTTGGAATTAACATGACTTTCTTCATGCCCTTTGTACTTCTAAGCCGTAAATGGGGAAGAGAACATAGAGGATTAGCAAAATTTGATTTATGGACGGCCCTTCTTATCCCCTATGTTGTTGCCACTTCATGCGTGGTAATCGCCGCAGGTTCTCAATTTAATGGAAAACCAGAATCAGCCTATATCGATTATGAAAATCGTGTACTGCACTCGAATTTAGCCAAAGGATATAATAATTTTATTACGGAAAGATTGGAATTAGAATTCGGAAAGGATGATTTTAACAAACTCGCCCCCGTTCAAAAGAAGGAAATGAGCTCTACCGTACCTGAGTCAGATAAACAAATTGCCGCAATGCTAGTAAAAAGGGATGCCTTTAATCTTGCTGCGTCCTTGGAGTCATTAATGGAGAATAAAACCTTTTCACATTATATCTTTGGAATTGGAGTTGTCGGTATGGCTTTATCTACAATCATTATTCTAATGACAATTAATGGTCATGCAATCTGCGAAGTATTGGGCAAACCGCATAAGGGACCAGTATTTTTAGGTGGTGCATACATTGCCGGGATCGGCGTTCTTGGGCCTTTTGTCTGGACAGATGCGGCTTTTTGGCTTGCTGTTCCGACATCAATTCTTGGCTTCACCTTAATACCGGTGGCTTACCTGAGTTTCTTTCTACTCATCAATAGTAAGAAGGTATTAGGTCGAGAAAGACCAAAGGGAATTGGGAGAGTTATTTGGAATACTGGTCTAATTCTTTCTCTTACTATAATGGGAACAGCCGCATTTTATGTGGCCTGGAATAAAAGTTGGGGAGAAATTCCATTTGGTCGGATTGCTTTAATCGGTTTTGGAGTCCTTCTATTAATCGGACACTTTTCGCTTCAATCTAAAAAAACAGGGAAAAAAATTGAAGCGATGGATCTCAAAATTCAACAAATTAAACGAAAATTGGAATCAAATTCTAACTAATTCTTCAATTGATACCTTGGGGGAGGTAACAACTTAACAGTTATTTATTTTGTCTCCAAAGGAAGCCATTTCCTTTGTTCTCCACTCGCTCCAATCCTCGAAGTTAGAACCCATGCCTCTCCAGTGGTGGTATCTAATTTTATCAATCTTTTATATAAAAAGGGTTTTTTATCCTCAGAATAATATTCCGCACTTATTATTTGATATTTGCCACTCTTATTAGTCAATGAACCAAAGCTGGGCGGAGGTGGTATATTCATTGGTAAATTCGGTCGCGAACTAGGAGATGTTGCTGGGCTACTCGATTGGGCAAAGGCCGAAAAACTGGTCCCTACAAAAATGATAGATAAGAGAATTTGAATTTTTAGTGTTTGTTTCATTTTTTTATTGAGTGAAAGAAGTTTTATAGAATTAGCTTAGGTCGATTACAATCCTACTTCAGAGAATCACAGAATTTTTTAATTAGAAGTAAACTAACATAATAGTTTGAGCTTTTAAATACATAAACAAAGCCAAAGTTAATTTACACAAAAAAAGCCGCCGACCTTGCCCAAGCCGGCGACTAGTTTTATAATTGTGTAAGACACACAATTAATCCGTGCTATTAAAATTTATGGATTAATTACAAAATAGTAGCAAAAGGAAACATTAAATATATAACTTTTTAGGAAATAAAGTACAGTTCATGTACTACACCTTCATTAAAAATAGGATCGTGCACATAATAATGCACTTCCATAAGGTTTATTGTGCTAAACTGATCTAGTTTTACTAAGATTCTACTTTTAATGTCTTTAAATACATTTTTTGAGTGTCTTGACCATTATTCAAATCATCTTCCCCATCGTCTTTATTATTTAGATTAAATGATAACACTCGCGTAACTTTATTCATTGGTTACCACGCATTTCCTCTCAATCTCCTAGAATTCTAAATTCGAGTCTTTGAGGAGCTTTGGTTATAGAATTAGCTAGATTATCTTATTTAAAACTTTCATAAAAATTCCTGAGTAAGATAAACTACTGAAAGAAACGACTTTATTACATATTATGTAATTAAAGAATCGTTAAAACTTTAAAGCCTATTCTTCTTCCTCTTGGATAAAAACAACTGCTTGATACCATAATTCTTGCTCTCTAACTGGGCCCCCTAAGCACTGCCAGCGGGCTGAAGTCCTAAAAAGAAATCCCTCGGTGTCTTTATACTCTTTTTGTATGCAGTCGTTCACTATCTCACCTAACTCTTTTGCGGAGGATGCTTTAATTAACTTGTATTTCCTTTGAACTCTAATCATTTCTATTCAATTATTCGCATTGGCTACCATTCCTATTGATCAATCCCATCTTTTTCCAATAAGTTTCTTTCTATGGCAAGACAATCACCATTAAAAACTGATCCTGAATCTCTTTCCAATGACGATGTTCAATCAATCAGTGAACTTCAAGAAACTTTTGTAAGCATCAAAAATGAACTGAGTCGAATTATCATAGGGCAGGACGAAGCAATTGAAAGAATTTTTCTCTGTTTACTGTCTAAAGGGCATGCCTTGCTTATGGGAGTACCTGGACTAGCTAAAACTCTTCTTGTCAATTCCATTGCTCAAACCACCTCACTATCTTTTGGTCGTATTCAATTTACTCCGGACTTAATGCCCTCCGATGTCACGGGGACAGAAATTCTTCAAAATAAAAAAGGGGATGTGGGTCGCGAATTCGTTTTTATCAAAGGTCCCATTTTTGCAAATGTAATCCTCGCCGATGAAATTAATCGAACTCCTCCAAAAACACAATCTGCTCTTCTAGAGGCGATGCAGGAAAAAAGAGTAACCGTTGCCGGTAAAAATCATTTACTTCAAGAACCTTTCTTCGTACTCGCCACTCAAAATCCAATTGAACAGGAAGGCACTTACCCACTACCTGAAGCCCAGCTTGATCGGTTTATGTTTCTAATAAAAATGGATTACCCAAGTCGCGATGAAGAAATCGAGATTGCTAAGCAAACCACCATCGGAAAAATTCCAAAATTAAAAAAAGTGATTTCTGGAAAGAAACTCAAGGAACTGCAAGAACTTGTTGAGAAAGTTCCCGTACCTAATCATGTCCATGAACTGGCTGTAGACTTAGTACGTCGGACTCGACCCAACTCCGAAGATTCTCCAGCTTGGTTGCAAAAATGGGTCCAATGGGGTGCTGGTCCTCGGGCAGTGCAGTACTTAATTAGAGGAGCAAAAGCAAGGGCAGTTCTTATGGGTAACTTTATGGTCACGATGGAAGATGTAGAAAAGATCGCAGAACCAGTTCTTTTTCATAGGATTCTTACTAATTTTCATGCTCGCTCCGAAGGTGTGACCAGTGCAGAAATAGTAAGCAGATTAATCTCCGAAGCACAAAAAGAGAAAAGATAAAATTATGCCGAGAAGGCAAAATTCATATTTCTCTTACCTTGATCAGGATGCACTTTCTCAAATTTCGGGGGATTACTTGCTTAGCCCTTTTCCAATGGAAGGAAATGTATCAGGGTATCATCGAAGTCCACACAAAGGATCAAGCGTAGAATTTGCAGAATATCGGGAATACACCCCTGGCGAAGATCCCAAAAGAATGGATTGGCGGGTATTTGCACGATCAGATCGTTATTATTTAAAAGAATTTGAAGCTGAAACTAATCTTCGTTGCCATCTAGCAATTGATTGTAGTGCTTCTATGAGTTTTGGCACTCCGCTCAACAAACTGGAATACGCTAAAAAACTGGGTGCGACATTAGCCTACCTCTATCTATGCCAAGGTGATGCGGTTGGATTACATACCCTCAAAAAGAAAAAACCTGTTACTCTCCCTCCCAAACGAAATCCTGCACAAGTTCAAGAAATTCTTGAAGTTTTGGGTCCCCTCCAAGCAAAAGGGGAAACCACTCTGTCCCAATCCCTACATGAAATTGCAGAGAGTTCAAGAATGCGGGGATTAGTTGTAATAATATCAGACTTTTTTGAGGATGTGCCTCTTATTAACGATGCGATTACTCACCTTCGAGATCGAAAACATGATGTCATTCTTTTTCATTTATTGGATCAACAGGAACTTGAATTTTCTTTTGATCGGCCCACTCGTTTTATTGACCTGGAAGGACAGGGTTCAATTATTACCGAACCCACATTGATTCGAGAAGAATACTTATCGAGCCTTGAAGAACACATTAAATCGATTCAAGAACACTGCCTTGGATGTGAAGCCTCATATTTCCAGGTACAAACAAGCCAATCGATCAGAGAAACATTAGATGGGCTAAAAAAGAGTCGCCGGGGAGGAGGAATTTAATGAGTTTTCTTCAACCCCTTGCCCTTGCCGGGCTCATTCTTGCTCTAACGCCACTGATTATTCATTTGCTTAATTTGCTACGACATCGATCTCAACCATGGGCCGCAACTCGATTCTTATTTCAAGCCAGAAAAAGTTCTTCTCGAATGTCCAAAATTAAAAGATGGCTCACCCTTCTCTTTCGCATACTCGCACTTGCATGTCTTACTTTAATGATTGCTCGACCAATCTCTGGAGGCGATTTCTTTCTTTCCCTCTCTTCTCGATCACCAGAAGTACTTGTCTTTATTCTTGATCGATCCGCGAGTATGGAGTCAGTCGTAGAATTAACCTCAAAATCAAAGAGGCAACATGCAATAGAGATTTTTCAAAGATTTATCGAACCTTGGCCGGAAAGTAAAATTGTTCTAGTTGAATCTGTATATGAGGAACCTTTTTTTATTCATGGAAGTGATTCGCTCAAAGATAAAAGCTATGAGCATTTTATTTGCTCTACGGATACAGCCGCATCCTTACCTAAAACGATTTTAAAAACATTAAGGTGGATGAAAGAAAGTCAGATTGGTTCTGCAGAAATTCTGATTGCATCAGACATGCAAAAAAGTAACTGGGTTAAAAAAGAAAGTGCAGACCAATTCATTAAGATTGATCAAATCCTAACAGAAAAGAACCATTTATGGACTCTCAAAATAGTTCCATTTCAATCGCCCCCTCCATACAATCTTTCTGTTCGAATTGACAATATTCAAAAGAATAAAGAAAACCTGAAACCAAGCATCATCCTTAATCGAAAAAACTCTAAAAAACCATCAAGCATGGTTAATATTGAGACTCAAATTAATGGAAAATCTCAATCCCATTCACTCAAAATAAACAGCAATCTCACAAGGTGGAACCCTGAGCTCACTTTTGAGCAAGAAATAGAGCAAGGATGGGGTTCTATTCAACTAGGTAATGATTTTTGCAATTCTGACAACCAATGCTTCTTTACCTATAACACTAAATCTATTGCTACTGTTGGGGTTCGATCAAGCAATCCGAATATCGGAATAATCCTACGGTCAGCGGCACAAAACAAAGAAGGCGAACAAGCAGGTTTAATCTCCCTACAAAATTTACAAGAGAGTGAACTACGAAGTAAGAAGATACTTATCCAACAGGGCACTCTGTCCTTAAAGGAAAACGTAATGTTTGAAAAGTTTATTAAAAATGGTGGCACAATGATAGCCTTCCCATCCGAAGAAGAAAACTCAATTGAGTTTTCCTTTTTAAATTGGCAAAAATTAGAGAGTAAAATTGAAGAAGATAGTTTTTCAGTTAGAGATTGGGCTAAGGAAAATAGTGTGCTTGCTAATTTTGTGGACGGATCCGAGTTACCGCTTGAGTATTTGTCCATTCAAAAAAGAAGAATTCCTAATCAAGGGGAGCCATTGGCTTATTATCAGGATGGTAAAGCATTTCTATCAAAATTCACTTATGGAAATGGACTGATTTATGCCTTTTCTACGTTGCCATTAGATTCATGGTCATCTCTCAAGGATGGTTTTATTCTCGTACCCATTATTCAAAGAATTATCCAAGAGTCTTCTCCGATTTCTACTGAATCAAATGATATGATTTGTGGATCGGAGGAATCCAAGCAAATTTTCGAATACACCTCCGTCGATCTTCCTGCCCAAAAAAGCCCTTCCATCAACGCTGGGGTTTATCAAATTAATGGGCAACTCACTTCAATCAATCGCCCTATCTTAGAAAATGAAGACGAAACCTTATCCTTTCCAGAACTGAATTTAATGCTTCCGAATTCTTCTCCGATTCAACAATTGAAGACCCAAGATACATTTTCGCTTAAGCGATCTGAAATATGGACTACATTCCTATTTCTCACCCTCCTCTTTCTTTTGGGTGAAACCTTGCTTGGTTTGCCCACTAAGTTACGACGTAAAAACTAGGGCGATGTACGAATTTCTAGGTTGGCAATTTTCAGCTTCTCTTTCGACCATTTTCGCCTTCTTTGTTGTCACAAGTGTAAGTATATATCTTTCCTCGCGAACATGGAAAAGAAATGGGAAAAAGCGAATCCTATTACCACTTGAAGTTCTAAGAACTTTGATCGTTTTACTTATCCTTATCACCCTGCTGAATCCGGAAAAAATCAAACAGATCAAGCAGGAGGAAAAACCTAATCTAATCTGCTTGATCGATGAATCCAATAGCATGAATACTCGAGATATTCTCGATAATAATGGAACCACAATAAGTAGGCTAGATTGGACTCGAAATATACTGTCCCAAGAATGGGTTTCTCAAATGGAACGGAATGCAACCATTTCAATCAAACCATTCTCATCGAAATTGGGCAAGGACTCGACTGACATTGGTTCTGCACTAGAAGAAACTTTACAGGAACACACTCAGGTAAAAGCTATTCTACTCTTTTCCGATGGAGATTCCAACACCGGTAAGTCGCTTCTTTCCCTCGCTGCTAAACTTAGGGGCTTAAGAACACCAGTTTATAGTGTGCAAGTCGGTAATAAAAAAGCATTACCCGACCTCTCCCTTGAAGATGCGTTTGCACCTACTTTTGTACTCAACGAAGAAAAAATAACTATTCCATTTCGTGTAAAAAACTACTTTGAAAAGAAGAGACAAGCCAATATTTCTCTCTATGTAAATGACCAACCTGTACTTACAAAACCCCTTACTCTTGGTCCATCAAGCGAACTCAGTGGTAATCTTGCTTGGTTACCTCCCCAAGATGGAAACTACACGCTCAAAGTATTAATTCCTACCATTGAAGGGGAAACCCGATCTGCTAATAACGAGAAGACCTTTAAAACTCGGGTAGAAAATAGGGTGATTAAAGTTTTAGTCATTGATTCTTTACCAAGATGGGAATATCGCTTTTTAAGAAATGCCCTAGAACGCGACCCAGGAGTTGATTTAAAATGCCTCCTTTTTCACCCCACTTTGCCAAACGGTTCTGGCGAAAACTACCTTAATGCTTTCCCAAAAGATTTTGATCAACTCGCACCCTATGATGTTATATTTATTGGCGATATTGGGATTGGACAAGGAGAACTTAGTGAAGAAAATTGTGATAAACTTACAAAACTGGTTCAACAACAAGCTTCTGGTATGGTCTTCTTACCGGGTAGAAGAGGAAGACAATTATCATTAAACGATTCACCGTTGAGAGATCTTCTACCTGTCATTTTTGACTCAGATAAACCGACCGGTCTTGGCATGCTTAATCCATCAAATTTACAACTAACAAATCGCGGGAAAGATCATTGGTTAACCAACCTGAGAGGGGCAGGAGAACCCGATCGTGAGTTTTGGAAAAGACTCCCTGGTTTCCATTGGTCTGCCGTTGTAAAAAAGAGCAGACCCGGATCAGAAGTGTTGGCAGTTCATTCCAATTTCAAAAATGATTGGGGGAGAATGCCCACTTTAGTGATCCGCTACACTGGGGCGGGTAAAACACTTTTTTTAGGAAGCGATTCAGCTTGGCGTTGGCGAAGAGGAGTTGAAGATAAATATCATTATCGATTTTGGAGTCAGGTGGTTAGATGGATGGCACATGGAAGATATCTGGCAAAAGAAGATGGTATCCGGTTAATTTCTAATCCAGAAAGACCAAAAGCGGGGGATAAAATATCCCTTCGTTGTATCGTGTTAGATAAAGCGGGCTTTCCTTTGGAAAATGGTGAAGTTTCTGCCTCTGTTCGCCATGCAAACGGGTTAAATGAAAAGATCAATTTCCAACCAACTCCAGAAAGTCCTGGAGTTTATCTTTCAGAAATTAAAACCCAAACAGCTGGGGACATGAGTATTACAGTCGAAACTGCTCCTTTCAAAAGGGGACTTACTTTGAATTTAACAATTGAAAAAAATCTTAAAGAAAAAACAGGCAAGCCAACCAGTGGAAACCAATTGCTTAACTTG
>Ga0209711_10004787_pt1 | contig 10762 bp, 12 predicted proteins | sample ArcticOcean_MG_C_7_FD_187441 | JGI IMG/M metagenome (GOLD analysis project Ga0209711, IMG submission 187441) | Marine microbial communities from western Arctic Ocean - ArcticOcean_MG_CB11_88 (SPAdes) (version 2) | ecosystem: Environmental > Aquatic > Marine > Oceanic | place: Arctic Ocean... | reverse complement strand
AGCATGGGATTACATAAAACAGTTTGCAGGTAAAATACCTGGTACTAAATTTAATGAATCTGAACTAAGAGCAGATTTACCTAATGGATCTAGGATCACTATTCTAGGTGCTGAAAATGACCAAGCTTTAAGAGGTCTGGCATTGGATGGATGTGTATTTGATGAAACGCAAAGCATAAAGCCAAGTATCTTTCCTGAAGTAGTTAGACCTGCTTTAGCAGACAGAAAAGGTTTTTGTATCTTCATAGGTACACCCAAAGGAAGAAATTACTTTTACCAATTGTATCAATTAGCTGAAGAAAACAAGGATTGGTATTCTTGTGTATTTAAAGCTAGTGAAACCAAAATATTAGATCAAGAAGAATTACAATCTGCTCAAAAGATGATGAGCAATGATTTGTATGAACAAGAATTTGAATGTAGCTTCCAAGCTGCGATTACCGGATCATACTATGGTAATATTATAGACAACTTAGATTCTCAAGGAAAAATTTGTGAAGTTCCTTATGATGAAAACCTAGATACAGAAACATGGTGGGATTTAGGCATGAACGATCAAACCTGCATTTGGTTTGCTCAAAGGCATAAAGAACAAATACGATTAATAGATTATTACGAAAACGCAGGTCAAGGTTTAGACCATTACGCAAATATTTTAGATCAAAAAGATTACAAATACATTAGACACATTGCTCCCCATGACATCAAAGTTAGGGAACTTGGAGCTTATGGTAAGTCAAGATTGGAGAGTGCTTTAGAGTTAGGCATATCTTTTGAAGTAGCTCCAAAACTATCCATTGAAGATGGCATTGAAGCTGTAAGAAAAGCATTACCCAATTGTGTGTTTGACAAGAATAATTGCTATCAAGGTGTTGAGTCTTTAAAGGCATACCAAAAAAAATGGGATGAGCTAAACCAATGCTTTAGAAATAAACCCAAGCACAATTATGCAAGTCATAGTGCAGACGCATTTAGAACTGGAATTATTGGACTAGGTGCAGAACTATCCAACTGGAAAGAAGAAATACCAGTCAATACAAATTATATTATTTAGATGGCAAAAAAAACAGATACAGAATTACAATCAATTATTTCAAGCGAAATCAATAATGCTTTAGGATTTATGGGTGGAAATTTATCTTCCCAAAGAAAAAAATCCTTAGAGTATTATATGGGGGAAAAGCTTGGTACTGAAATTGAAGGCAGATCCCAAGTAGTGTCCACCGATGTGGCAGATACCATTGAAACTATTTTGCCTAACCTACTTAGAATTTTTACAGCATCCGAACAAGTAGTAAAATGCGAACCAGTTAAATCTGAAGATGTGGCTTTAGCAGAACAGGCAACCAATTATGTCAATTATGTGTTCAATAAAGACAATCCTGGTTTTTCTATTTTCTACACTTGGTTTAAAGATGCACTCTTAGAAAAAAATGGGATAGTAAAAGTTTATTGGGATGACTCTAAAAAAGTTGAGCAAGAAACTTATGAGAATTTAAGCGAACAAGAATATCAATTATTAATTGATGATGAAGATGTAAAGATTGTTGAAGAAGAGTCTTTTGAAGATAAAGAAGGAAAAGAAGAGTTAGAGCAAATTAAAAAAATAGCCGAATCTCAAGGACAAAATTTTAGTGATGTTCCTAGTCCAATGTTGCACAATTGTATTATTACAAGAACATCTAGTTTTGGCAAAGTTAAAATAGAAAATGTTCCACCTGAAGAATTTCTTATCCAACGAACAGCAAAAACAATTGAAGATGCAAGTTTTGTTGCACATAGAGTATTAAGAACTAGATCCCAATTAGTTGAGATGGGTTATGATGTGGAGGTAGTAGAAAACCTTCCCACTTCTAACAGCATGTTGTTAAATGATGAACGACTTACTAGATATTCAGATATTGATGAAAGCCCATTAAATAATGCACCGGATAAATCAACCGAAGAAATAGAAATTTATGAGTGCTATGTCAAAGTGGACATGGATGGAGATGGTGTTGCAGAGCTTAGAAAAGTAATTGTAGCTGGTGGCAGTGCCAATGAGATTTTAGAAAACATGACTTGCGATCATATTCCTTTTTGTTCGCTAACCCCTATTCCTATGCCACATAGGTTTTATGGAAGAAGTGTTTCTGAGTTAGTGGAAGATGTTCAGTTGGTAAAATCAACTGTTATGCGTCAATTGTTGGATAATATGTACTTAACCAACAATAATAGAGTGGCTATCATGGATGGTATGGTTAATTTGGATGACCTACTTACTTCCAGACCTGGTGGAGTGGTTAGAACGAAACAACCACCTTCTCAAGTGATGATGCCGATGCAAAATCAAACCATTAACCAACAAGCTTTCCCATTATTAGAATACTTAGACACAGTTAGAGAATCAAGAACTGGTGTTACTAGATATTCGCAAGGATTAGATGCACAAAGTTTAAACAAAACCGCAACTGGTGTGAACAGTGTGATGACTCAAACGCAAATGCGTATGGAGTTAATTGCTAGAGTGTTTGCAGAAACAGGTGTGAAAGATTTATTTAAACGAATTTTTGAATTAACAGTTAAGTACCAAGACAAAGAAAGAATTGTACAATTAAACAATCAATTTATTCCAGTCAATCCTACTGAATGGAGAAACAGATATAATATTTCTATTACAGTTGGTTTAGGATCAGGTTCAAAAGATCAGCAGCTTATTATTTTAAATAGTATTTTAGAAAAACAACTCCAAGCATTTCAATTGCAAGGTGGTAAAGAATATCCAATGGTTACATTGAAAAACATTTACAATAGTTTGACTAAAATGGTTGAGAACGCAGGACTTAAAAATGTTGAAAATTATTTTGTTAATCCTGATATAGGAAAACAAAGTGTTCAGCCTACTCCACCACCACCATTAACACCGATTGAGAAAATTGAGTTCACTAGAATTGATAGTGAGAACAAAAGAAAACAAGCGGATCTTGCTTTAAAAGAACAAGAGTTAAAATCAGACAATGCAAGATTAGTTTTAGATTTTGAAACTAGAATTAAAGAATTAGAACTTAAATATAATGCTCAAATAGATTCTGCTAAAATGAGAATGGAAGCAGAGCTAAATAAGGTAATAGTAAATAACGCAACTAAATCTATCAACCAAGCACAACAAGCAACTGAAAATTTTGGACAACAAATTGAAGGGTTAGATGAACAGCAACGAACAAGCGAAGCTCCAACAGGAGATAAGCCAATCCAACAAGGCTAAAGAACTTTTAGACAATACCTTATTTAAAGAATCTTTAGATAATTTAAAAAAAATATATACTAGCAGTTTATTTAAAACTGGTGCTACCGAAACTGAAGCTAGAGAGAAGCTTTGGTTAGCTTATAATGTAATAGAAAAAGTAGAACAGCACATTATAGAAATGTTTGAAACAGGAAAATTGGCCACAAAACAATTAGAAGATTTTAGAAAACAAATTTCTAGCCAGAAGTTTTAATTTTTGGTGCCGCTTGTCGGATTCGAACTGACCACCTGCCGATTACAAATCGGCTGCTCTACCAAATGAGCTAAAGCGGCAACATAAAATATAAGCAGTTCTTATAACAAAAACACAGAATTCTAAACACCAAAGTTTGGGATAAGCCAACCTTATTTAAGGAGCTTTAATCAAAAATAGGAGAAACTATGTCGGACAATTTTGCCAACCCTTTAAAGGGAGCTGAAACTGATATGAATAAAGCAGCTAAATCTATTGTAGGTTTGCTGGAAGGCGAAGTAAAAAAGCCAGAAGAAACAACAGAAGAAACAAAATTACAAAATTCTCCTGAACCAACACAAGAGGAATCTGAACAAGATCAACCTTTGGAACAGGAAATAAAGGAAGAAGAAACAGAGGAAGAGTCGCAAGATGAAACCGAAGAAGAAACTTCCGAAGATGTATCTCAAGAAGAAGAACAAATTGATACTCAAGAGAAACAAGATTCCACCTACAAGGTAAAAGTTGCAGGTCAAGAATTAAAAGTTACCCTTGATGAGTTGAGAAATGGTTACTCAAGAGATGCTGATTATCGCAGAAAGACTGAAGAGCTTTCCAATGAAAGAAAATCTTTTCAATCTGAAGCGGAAAAGCAAAGACAAGACTATTCTTTAAAGATTAATGAATTGAATCAAGTAATGTCTGAAGCTCAAAATCAATTGAACCAAGAAGAAGCAAATATAGACTTGGAACAATTGTATGAAGATGACCCAACAGAAGCTGCAAGAGTTGAGCATAGAATGAGAAGGAAAAAAGAAAAACTTTCTCAAGCTAGAAAAACAGTTCAAAACGAACAGCAAAAACAATTTCAAGGTTTTTTACAGGAACAGCAAAATCAATTGGTAACTAAAATGCCAGAATTTGCAGACTCTTCTAAAGCCTCTGATTTAAAAAATAATATGCGTAATTATTTGCAAGGTTTTGGTTTTAATAACCAAGAAATTTCGCAAGTATATGACCATAGAATTGTTATGTTGGTAAATGATGCAATGAAGTATCGTAATATGCAAAAAGCCAAACCTGGCATTGCTAAAAAAATTACGAAACCTAGCAAAGTTTTTTCTTCAGGAGTCAAATCAGATAAAAACGATGTCAGTTTGTTGAGAAAGAAAGAAAAGTTTAGTCGTTTAAAAAAATCAGGAACTGTGCAAGACGCAACTTCTATTTTTTTAGATATGATTAACAATAAACCTCAACAATAAGGAAACATAATAAATATGGCACAAGTAACAAACACATATTCTGCATTTGATGCAGTAGGTCAGAGAGAAGATTTGTCAGATATCATCTACAATATCTCTCCAACTGATACTCCATTTATGAGTGGAATCGGCAGAGAAAAAGCAACTGCTGTGAACCATGAATGGCAAACTGATGCTCTAGCAGCAGCAGCAGCAGATAACTACCAAATAGAAGGCGATGAAATTGCTTTCGCTGCACCAACAGCAACAGTAAGACTAGGAAACAGAACGCAAATCGCAAGAAAAGCAGTTCTAGTTTCTGGTACTTTAGAAGCTGTAAGTAAAGCTGGTAGAAACAATGAGTTAGCTTACCAAATTTCTAAAAGTTCAAAAGAACTTAAAAGAGATATGGAAACTTCTCTAACTGCTAACCAAGCTCCAGTAACTGGAAACGATTCTACACCTAGAAGATTAGCTGGTTTAGAATCTTGGATCAAAACTAACAGTGATAAAGGTGCTGGTTCTGGTGCAGATCCAGGAACTTCTGGAACAAATGCTAGAACAGATGGAACTCAAAGAGCTTTCACTGAATCTCAATTAAGAAATACTATTAAAAAAGTATGGGATGAAGGCGGAGATCCATCAATGGTTATGCTTGGTTCTTTTAACAAACAAGTCCTTTCTTCTTTTACTGGTGGAGCAACTAAATTTGATCCAGCAGAAAACAAAAGATTGGTCAATGCAGTAGATGTATATGAAAGTGATTTCGGAGCATTAACTGTAGTAGCGAACAGATTTTCAAGAAGTCGTTCTGCTTATGTTTTAAGCCCAGATATGTTTGCAACTGCGTTTTTAAGAGATTTCAAATTAGTGGATCTTGCAAAAACTGGAGATGCTGACAAACAAGCATTAATCACAGAATACACACTTGTTTCTAAAAATGAAAAAGCAAGTGGTGGTATCTTTGATTTAACTACTGCGTAATCTTTGATTACCTTAGAGGGGGGAGCAATCCCCCTTCTTTTAATTAATAATTTTGTTTGGTCTTTGAAGTCAATGACGGAACGAAGCAATCAAAAAAGGAAAAAACAATGAGAACATTAAACGACTATTGGGTAACATCAGCAATACCAGATGTATCAGCAGCAAGTTCTACTTTTGTAACTGTACCTGATAAAGGTAGAATTATAAAAATATTTGCTCACAACAAAGCAACTACTACAGGAACAGCAGCTATCACTTTTGAAATAGATGGTGTGGCTTGTACTTCAGCAGCTATCTCACATATAGCAGCAAGTTCGGCTGGAAAAAAATACACAGTTGAACCTACAGCATTAAATGCTGTGAATGAAGGAAGTGTTATTGAAGCCATTACTAATGGTGGATCTACTAATGCTTCTAAAATGGAACTTACTATAGTTATTAGAAGATAATATAAATCATTATTAGGGAGGATTTATTCTTCCCTAATATTAATTTGGAGCAAATATTATGCCAATGGTAAATGGGAAAAAATATCCTTACACAAAAAAGGGTAAAGCAAAAGCCAATAAAGCTAAAAAAAATAAAAAGAAAAAATAGGAGAAAATAAACATGAGTTTTAATTACGGATTAAGACATGGAGCAGTTTTAAAATTAACATCTGGAAATTCTTCCACTGCATCTGATGTTTTTACAGCAGGAACACAATACATCAGAGTGGTTAGCACCATTGATTGTCACATTGCAGTATCTAAAGCACCTACCGCAGCAATAACGACTACTTTTTTACCAGCTAAAGAAGTGGAAACTATTAAAGTTTTAGAAGGTCAAAAGATTGCAGTTTTGAGAATTGGTAGCTCTGATGGAGAATTATATATCACTGAATTAACTGCTTAATGGCTAAGGCCAAAAGCTTTGGAGTCAATGACTATATAAAAAGCAGAAGAAAAAAAAGACCAGGCAGACATTCTAAAAAACACAAAAAAGCCAGATTTAGTAAAGGTCAAGGAAAGCCCAGTTAATGAAACATATTGAAAAAGATAATTTAATTACAGATTCTATTTATGTAGATGAAAATAAAATTATTCAAGAACGAAGTATAGATGCAGCACCTATTATAGAAAGTAATAAAAAACTTTATACTCATAATGATGGTTATTCTAAAAGCAGAGAATTAAAAAGAGTAGCTTCTATCCCTACTATTGTTTTAGAAATTTGGTCAAAAGAATATCACAAAGATAATAACAAAGGTAATTGGTTTGCATTACCTAAAGAAGTTCAGCAAAAAATATTAAAACAAAAATTAAACAGTTCAGAGTTTCAATACTTTAGAACAGCACCAGGTAAAATTTAATGGCACTTACTTCCTATTCAGAATTAAAATCTTCTGTAGCTAATTGGCTCAACAGATCAGATTTAACCACAGAAATTCAAGACGACTTTATTACGCTTACAGAAGCGGATATTAATTCTAAATTAAGAATAAGATCCATGATCGCACAAGCTAGTATTACTATTGATGCAGAAACGGAAAACTTACCTGCTGGATTTTTGCAAATAAGAGATTTTTATATTCTATCAGGTGCAACTAAAATACCTTTACGATATGTAACTCCTTCACAAATGGATCAGCTCAGAGGAACTTCCGTTACTGGATGCCCTACCGCATATACTATTTTAGGAGATACTTTAAGATTTATGCCAAAACCAGATGCTTCTTATTCTGGTATTTTAAATTATTACAAAACCTTTGACCCATTATCAGATAGCAATACTTCCAATTTTATTTTATCAAGCCACCCTGCTATTTATTTGTATGGATCTTTATTTCATGCCAGTAACTTTTTAGGAGGCATAGATCCAAAGCAAGTATCAGTATGGCAAAGTATGTATGCAACTGCATTAGAACGATTAGAATTAAATGATAGAGAAGATCAGTTTTCTGGTTCTCCTTTACAAATAAGATCAGAAGATACAGTAGCAGCACCTTTTTCAGCTAGTTATAGCTCTACTACAACTTCATCTTAATTATTATGCAATTACCTTTTGGCGAATGGCTACCAGATCAGCCAGAACATAACAATCCTGGAGCAACCATAGCAACTAATGTGTATCATGCACAGTCTAGTTATAAGCCAGTCAAAGGATTAGTAGCTTACAGTGGAACATCCAATGTAACACAAAATGCAAAAGGTGCAGGATCGTTTAGAGATAATACCAATACAGTTTTTACTTTTGTCGCAACCAAAGAAACAATTTATAAATTAACTTCAGGAACTTTTTCCGAAATTGGTGCAAGAAATGTTTTATTAGCAACAGCAAAAGCATCATGCACAATCACAGTTTCAGATTATGCTAATATTGGTGCTTCTAAAACTATTACATTAAAAAAAAATGACAATTCAACTGTTGTATTTACCTCCACTACAGGAACAGCATCAGGTACACAATTTAAAGTAGAAACTAATAATAATACTACAGCAACAAATTTAAAAACTGCTATCAATGCTCATGCTGATTTTACAGCAACAGTAGCAGATGCAGTAGTTACAGTAACTAGAGCAGCCATTGGAAATGAAAATTTAATCAATGTATCTTCAGACACCGCAAGATTAACAACTACTAATTTTTATGGTGGAACTCCTTTAACAGGTTCGGATATAGATTACATTACATTTACACAGTTTGGACAATATATAATTGCCAGTAATGGAGTAGATGATCCGCAATATTACTTAATGGGAACTTCTTCTGTATTTGTAAATTTATCTAGTATATCTTCTAGCGGTACACCACCAGTATTTAAAGTTTCAGGTGTTGTGAGAGATTTTTTAATTTCTGGAAATATAGCTGGTTCAAAAAACAGAGTTCAGTGGTCAGGCATCAATGACATATCTGTTTGGCAGCCAGGTTCTAAATCTTCTGACTTACAAGACTTACCTGGATCTGGTGGAGAAGTAGTAGCCATCACATCTGGAGAAATTGGTTATATTTTTAGACAAGACCAAATTACTAGATTAGATTTTGTTGGAGGTGCAACTGTATTTAGATTTTCAGTAATCTCTCCTAATAGAGGAGCTGTCTATGGACAAACAGTTTGTCAAGATAATAGACAAGTATTCTTTTATGCTTCCGATGGATTTTATCAAATTAATGGAGATCAAATTCTTCCGATTGGAGCAGAAAAAGTAAATAGATTTTTTGACAACGATTTAAACAAAGCTTTTACAGATAGAATTACAGCAGCAGTAGATCCTTTTAATCAATTAGCTATTTGGTTATACCCAAGTAAAAACAATCCTAATACCACAGGACTTTGTGATCGTTTATTGATTTACAATTATGTAACACAAAAATGGTCGGTTGCAGAAATTCAAGCATCACAAATATTTAAACAATTTGTGGTTGCGAATACAGTGGAGTTGATGGATATTATATCTGAAAACTTAGACGAAATTAACATTTCTTTAGACACTCCTTTTTGGACAGGTGGTCATTTATACTTAGGTGCAATAGACGCAAACTTTAAAGCAGCTATTTTTTCAGGTCAAACTTTAGAAGCAGAACTAGAAACTTCTGAAAGAGAACCTATTCCTGGATCAATATCTAATATTACTGGAATAAGACCTATTGTAGATGCTCCTGCAACTGTAACCATTAAAACAAGAAACAGATTGGCAGACACACCTACTGAAAGTTCTATTTCTTCTATGAACTCTACCGGTTTAAATCCAGTACGACAATCTGGAAGATATTTTAGAGCTAATATAAAAATTCCAGCAGAAACTATTTGGACTCATGCTCAAGGCATAGATTTGATTGTAGCTCCTGGAGGAAAACGATGAGTGATATAATAGATATAGATAATGTTCGTTACTCAATTGAAACACAAGAATTTTTTCAAAGACAAATTGAAGAAGCAGTAAATACCTTAATTAACAAAAACAATACAGAATCCAACAAAGAATTTAGTTGGTTCATGGGAGATTAAACATGGCAGGAATAAAAGATTATTCAACCACTCAAGCAGACAACACTACACTAAATGGAATTGATACAGCAGAAGGAATGTTACCTTCTAATCTGAACAATGCCATTAGAGCTTTGATGAAAAATACCAGAGAATGGTACAATGATTCACAGTGGGTAGAGTATGGAGATGGAGATGCAGCTTTTACAGCAGCTTATGCTAGTGGTACTTCATTTACAATTGCTGGTGTTAATGTTACAGCAATTTATCATGCAGGTAGAAGAATTAAATTAACAGCTTCTACTCCTGGAACAATTTATGGAACTATATCTAGTACATCTTTTTCTACAAACACTACTGTAAATGTAACTTGGGATTCAGGTTCATTATCTAGTGAAGCTATTACAAATGTTTATATTGGTGCTTTGTCTAAAACAAATAGTTCTATACCAACTGGTATTGTTGGAACTACTACATTAGCAGATGGATCTGTTACGACTGCTAAACTGGCAGATGATGCAGTTACAGTTGCTAAAATGGCAATTAATTCTATTGACTCTGACCAATATGTAGATGGCTCAATAGACACAGCCCATATAGCCTCTGCACAAGTAACTTCAGATAAAATTGCAACCAGTGCTGTTACTACAGCTAAACTAAATGCTGATGCTATAACAGGTGCAAAAATAGCAGACGATCAAATTGATAGTGAACATTATGTAGATGGTTCAATAGATACAGCACATATTGCAGACTCACAAATTACAGTTGCTAAAATGGCTGCTAACTCCGTAGACTCAGATCAATATGTTGACGGATCAATTGATACAGCACACATAGCTGATTCTCAAATCACTTCTGCAAAAATAACAAATGGAACAATTGTTAATGCAGATGTTAATGCAAGTGCAGCAATAGATGCAACTAAAATTGCAGATGGATCTGTTACAAGTGCAGAATTTCAATACATTAATACTTTATCATCTAATGCACAAACACAAATAAATGCTAAAGCTGCAACAACATATGTTGATAATGCAGTTGCTGGATTAAGAACTAGAATTATTGCAGAATGTGCTTCAACTGCTAATATAGATTTATCAAATGGTTTA
>Ga0209711_10004779_pt1 | contig 10770 bp, 11 predicted proteins | sample ArcticOcean_MG_C_7_FD_187441 | JGI IMG/M metagenome (GOLD analysis project Ga0209711, IMG submission 187441) | Marine microbial communities from western Arctic Ocean - ArcticOcean_MG_CB11_88 (SPAdes) (version 2) | ecosystem: Environmental > Aquatic > Marine > Oceanic | place: Arctic Ocean... | reverse complement strand
CCTGGTGGAAACTCTGCGCGTCGTTCAGACAGTGCGACAGCTGGAGCGGGTTCCCGCGATGAGGGCCGTCCAGCCCGTCGTTCAGACAGTAATGGCAACAACCCCTACGGCGGTAATGGCGGTAATAGGCCGGCTAGTGCAGGTCGTGGGGCCGGCAATACGGGTAATTCCAATCGCGGTTCGAGGCCGCGCTAAGGTCTGTCGCTACGGTATTTTGGGGTTTGTAAGTTCAGTATAATTAGCTAAGAGAATGCGTATTAATGTTTGAGTTCCAATTAAGTAAAGTTACCAGTTTAAAGAATGATTTACTGTCTGGGTTAACCGTTGCCTTGGCCCTGGTGCCTGAAGCGGTTGCCTTTGCCTTTGTTGCCGGTGTAGCACCTTTAGTGGGTCTATATGCTGCCTTTATGGTGGGCTTGATCACAGCCTGTATCGGTGGTCGTCCTGGCATGATTAGTGGTGCTACGGGCGCGCTGGCTGTCGTGATGGTTAGCCTAGTCGCGCAGCATGGCGTCGAGTACTTGTTTATTACAGTAGTGTTGATGGGCGTATTGCAGATACTGGCGGGCATATTAAAGTTGGGTAAGTTCATTCGTATCGTCCCCTATCCGGTGATGCTGGGTTTTGTTAATGGTCTGGCGATCGTAATTTTTTTGGCGCAGTTGGGTCAGTTTGGCGAAGCCGGACAACCGGGTTGGCTAGCGGGCACCTTTATGCAGGGCTCCATTATTGATGTGGCTTGGCTACATGGTGAGCAACTTTATATGTTGCTTGGTCTGGTACTGGGCACCATGGCCATTATTCAATTTTTACCGCGCCTAACGACCATTGTTCCCTCGTCGCTGGTGGCTATTTTGGTCGTGACAGCACTGGTTTATGGGCTCGATCTCGATACACGTACAGTGGGCGATATCGCCTCGATCAAAGGTGGATTGCCGAGTTTTCATCTGCCCGATGTGCCGTTTAATCTAGAGACTTTTTGGATTATTTTGCCCTACGCTATTATTTTGGCAGCGATTGGTTTGATTGAATCATTGTTGACTATGCGTCTGATTGATGAGATTACTGAATCTCGCGGTCGAGGCAACAAGGAATGCATCGGTCAGGGTGTCGCTAATACAGTGACTGGCCTGTTTGGCGGCATGGGTGGCTGTGCCATGATTGGTCAAAGTATGATCAACGTTAACTCGGGTGGTCGTGGTCGTGCCTCTGGCATTAGCGCGGCGCTATTTTTATTGCTCTTTATATTAGTAGGCTCGCAGTTCATTGAGCAGATTCCATTGGCCGCTCTGATTGGCGTCATGTTTATTGTCGTTATAGGCACCTTCGAGTGGTCGAGTTTCCGTATTCTTGGCAAGGTACCTCGCAGTGACGCTCTAATATTAGTCGTCGTGTCGGGTGTTACTGTGGCGACTGATCTAGCCGTAGCCGTGGTGGTAGGTGTGATTATTTCGGCGCTGGTATTTGCGTGGCAACATGCTAAGTACATTCGCATTGAAGCTCGGGAAGATCATAATGGCTCGACTGTCTATGCGGTCACAGGGCCGTTATTTTTTGGTTCAGCGACCTCATTTACTGAGCGTTTTGATCCGAAGCAGGACAACGATGATGTCATCATTGACTTTGCCCGTTCACGAGTCGCAGATCACTCGGGCCTTGAAGCTATCGATGCCCTGGCAGAGCGCTATGAAAATGCAGGTAAAACATTGCACCTTGTGCATCTCAGTGACGAATGTCGCAAGCTGTTAAAGAAGGCGGGAAATCTCGTTGAAGTTAATGTGATCGAAGATCCGAAGTACTTTGTTGCGGAAGACAGTCTAGCCTAATGGCTTATGATCTTAAATTAGCGCTCTTTAAGCCGTTAATTAAACTCGCCATGGAGCGCTCGGGTCACGGGGCCGCACTAGGGTTTGACCTCAGAGTAGTTGAGCGAGGAGAGGTGTCTATGACCTTTCCTTACAACGAAGCGGTGATCGGCAATCCTGTCACGGGTGTTGTGCACGGTGGCGTTATTGTCAGTCTGCTGGATACCTGCTGTGGCTGCGCGGCGATCACTTCAATGCTGCGCCCTACGGTGACACCCACTATGGATCTGCGGCTTGACTATATGCATCCGGCGGAGCCAGGTCAGCCTATCTACCTGTCGGCCAAGGTTTACCGCAATACCAGCAATGTCATATTTTGTAGGGGTTCCGCCTGGCAGGACGATAAAGAAAACCCTATTGCTCACTGCGTAGCAACCTTTATGAAAATAGATAGTGAGGGCTTTTCGTTTGCCAATATCGTGCGCCGCCGATTTAAGCGACTAATTAGTGGTGCTAAAGCTCAGGAGTCGGATCAATGAGCGATGCCAATAGGGCGACATTAGAGGCTGTAAATGCAGTGATAGAAAGCGCTCGTAAGGACGCTAGTCCGCAGCAAATTCTTGATTTTATTCCCTACAGCAGTTTTATTGGTGCTCAGGCGAAAATGGATGGTGATCAGGTGCTCTATTGGCTTGAAAAACGTGCCTCAAATATAGGTAACCCCTCTCTGCCGGCTATTCATGGTGGCGTAATTGGCGGCTTTCTTGAGCTCTCCGCCGCCATCGAAATACTTTACACTTTGGACGTTGGAACCGTGCCAAAAGTGGTCGATTTCTCTCTGGACTATCTGCGTCCGGGCCGTTACAAAACGATCTATGCGAGCTGTACCGTCTTGCGTCAGGGTAAGAAATTAGTCAATGTCACGGCGTCCGCCTGGCAGGACAGTCCAGATAAGCTTATTGCCACCGCAAGATGTCATTTTCTGGTCTCATAAACTCGCGCGAAAGGTTGAAATTCAGTTCCCTGCCCCCATCTTAGCCTTCAGCATAAGTAATGCATGACAATCACAAGTCGGGAGACACAGCAGACATGACAGCCAAGACCAAAGCAAAGGGAAAAGCCGAGACTCTCGGATTTCAAACAGAAGCCAAACAACTACTTCACCTGATGATCCACTCTTTGTATTCCAACAAAGAGATATTTTTACGTGAGTTGATCTCCAATGCCTCAGATGCCACCGACAAACTCCGAGTCGAAGCATTAGAAAATACTTCACTGTATGAGGACGATGGTGAGCTGCGTATTCGCATTGCAGTTGATGAAGAGGCTAAAACCATTGTTATTTCCGATAACGGTATTGGCATGTCTCGTGATGAAGTCATTGCCAATCTGGGTACCATAGCCAAGTCTGGTACCGCCGACTTCTTAAAGAACCTAACAGGTGATCAAAAGCAGGATTCGCAGCTTATTGGTCAATTTGGTGTGGGTTTTTATTCCGCATTTATTGTTGCCGATAGAGTGGTCGTTGAGACGCGTCGTGCTGGTGCCAAGCCGGGTGATGCAGTGCGTTGGAGTTGCGAAGGCGAAGCCGATTACCAGATTGAAAAGATCAAACGTAGCGAGCGCGGCACGACTATTACATTGCATATAAAAAGCGACGAACAAGAGTTTGCCAATGACTGGCGACTGCGTAGTATAGTTAAAAAGTACTCAGATCATATTGCTATACCCGTGCAGATGCTCAAGCAAGCGCCGATGGCAATGCCGGACGCTGAAGAGGAAAAAGAAGATAAATCTGATGCGGCCCCAGAGTGGGACGCCGTCAATGATGCCAAGGCATTGTGGACACGCTCCAGAACTGAGGTCAGCGACGAAGAATATACAGAATTTTATCGCCATGTCTCTCGTGACTTTGCAGAGCCTTTGGCCTGGAGCCACAATCGAGTAGAGGGTAAGCAGGAATACACTAGCCTACTATACATTCCCAGCATGGCACCCATGGATCTTTACCAGCGGGAAGCCTCTCGCGGTATCAAACTGTATATTAAGCGTACCTTTATTATGGATGACGCGGAACAGTTTATGCCTATGTACCTGCGCTTTATCAAAGGGGTGCTAGACAGCACAGATTTACCGCTTAACGTGTCTCGCGAGATTTTACAAAAGACCCCAATCGTCGATAGCATTCGTGCAGCTCTGACCAAACGTATCTTGGATATGCTCGCTAAGCTAGCCACTAAGGAGCCTGAAAAGTATGCGGTATTCTGGGCTCAATTTGGCGCTGTATTAAAAGAGGGGCCCAGCGAAGATGCGAGTAATCAAGAGAAAATCGCTAAGTTATTGCGTTTTGCCAGCTCAACCAGTGAGGGAGCCGAACCAACAGTTAGTCTGAGTGACTATATCGAGCGAATGAAAGAAGGTCAGGAGAAAATTTATTATGTCACCGGCGACAGTCATTCGGTGATTGCCAACAGTCCCTATCTTGAAGTGTTTCGCAAGCATGGTGTCGAAGTGCTGCTGATGTCGGATAGAATAGATGAATGGATGATGGGCTATCTCAATGAATTTGATGGCAAATCATTCCAAGACGTTGCGCGCGGTGAGCTGGACCTGAGTAAGATCACAGGTGAAGAGCCTAAGTCTGATGCCGAGACAGAGGATACCGCCGAAGATAAGGCTCACGCAGAGCTGTTGGTGCGCATTCAGTCGTTGTTGCCGGATAAGGTTGAGGCGGTGCGAAGCACCAAGCGCCTGACCGACTCGCCAGCCTGTCTGGTGGTGGGTGACAATGATATGGGCGAGCAGATGCGTAAGATTATGGCTGCTGCAGGGCAAGCTGTACCGGAATCTAAACCCATTCTTGAGATTAATATGGCACACCCATTGGTCGCCAAGCTTGAATCTGAAGAGGACGCAGAGAGTGCGGGGCGACTTGCGCGAGTCCTTTTTGATCAGGCCGCGCTCTCCGCGGGACGCCCTTTAGAGAATCCGGCCGAGTTTGTGCAGGAGTTAAATCGCCTGATGTTTGGCTAATAACAGGGCTATTACCTAGTAAAGCGCGCTATATAGGCGTTTTATTAGGTTTGAACTGGCAGTTTGCGCACCTAAACCTATAATGCGTGATCAACTCTTTGTCTCTTTAGGGTCAGTTTTGGAAAATAAAAAAAAGCATAAAGTAGCAGTATTAGGTGGCGGTAGTTTTGGCACCGTTGTTGCGAATATGATGGCAGCTAATAACCATGATGTGACTCTGTGGATGCGCAGTAAAGCGGGTGCCCAGATTATTGCCGACTGTGGCGAGAATACTCGCTATTTGCCCGGCTACAGGCTACATGCTGATCTGGCGATCAGTACTGATCTCAAGCAGGCAGTTAGTGGCTGCGACACCGTCTTTTTTGCCGTCCCTAGCAGCGCTTTTCGCAAGGTTGCTAATGAGCTGAGTCCCTGGCTACCTGAGGGCACTATGGTTATCAGTACGGCAAAAGGTATTGAAGCGGACACCTTTATGTTGCCCAGTCAGGTACTTGAGCAGGAGATTAGTCATTGCCTAGTGGGAGTTATTAGTGGCCCCAATCTGGCCAAAGAAATCTCCCAATTTGCGATTACTGCCACGGTCGTTGCCTGTGAAAACGAACAGGTCTGTGAGCGTGCGCAGCAGCTACTGGCTTCCGATTATTTCCGTGTTTACGCCAATCATGACCGTTATGGTGTCGAGTTGGCGGGGGCGCTGAAAAATATCTATGCCATCGTTGCGGGTATTGCTGACGCCATGAATGTAGGGCAGAACACCAAAAGCGTCGTTCTGACACGTAGTCTTGCCGAGATGAGTCGCTTTGCCAGCCAGCTGGGAGCGAACCCGCTAACCTTTTTAGGATTAAGCGGGGTCGGTGATCTCTATGTAACCTGTACCTCACCGTTGAGTCGCAATTTTCGGGTCGGCATGGCTATTGGTAACGGAAAGACCCTCGATCAAGCCGTTCAGCATGTGGGACAGGTGGCAGAGGGCGTAAATACGACTAAACTCGTTAAAGAGAAGGCTGATGCATTAGGTATCTACATGCCTCTGGCCTCGGCGCTCTACGCAACATTATTTGAACAGCGGCCGATAAAGGAGTCGCTGAGGAGTATGATGCTTGCTGAGCAAAGTTCTGATGTTGATTTTATGGTGACACGAAATGACTGAGAGTAAAAAACATTTAACTAACTCCGTTACTTGGATTCGTCTGGGTTTTATGCTGCTGTTCTTGCTTCTTTTGATGGCCGGTCGTCTGGTCATCAGTATGGTAGTCTTGGTGCAGTTTGCGTTGGTGCTGGTAACGGGAAGAGACAATGAAAATCTGCGTAATCTCGGCCAGGGGCTGGGCAAATGGATCTATCAGGCGGTCATGTTTCTCACGTTTAACAGCGAAGAAAAGCCGTTTCCCTTTGATGAATGGCCGGTTTTTGATCCCTCAGAAGGTTACTCGGTGAAATCTGCTGACGATATTGAAGAGGGTGAATTTGTCGATGCCCAAGAGTCTGATGATGTGCACTCGGTTACGGCCAGCGAAGACATTGAACAGGCGCCAGAAGACCCGCAGAATAAAGATAGCTAGCTCAGGTTAATTGACCGAGGGTCCAGCATGGAGCTGCATCTATTACGTCAAGGGATCGCTATTGAAGGATTCCCAGATCGAAGTCGTTTGCTCTCTGCGTTTGGTCGAGAGCAGGTTTCTGGCGTTGCTCTCGCACACCGATTTGCCTGCTTGGGGTTAGAAAAAGTGGTCAGCAGCACCTATATAAGGGCTGCGCAGACCGCTCAGAGATTTGTCACAGCGGCAGATCTTACGCAGAGGATTGACTGGTTAGATGACCTGACGCCCCAGGGCGATCTGTGCGTCATAGAAGAATTCTTGCAAAACACAGCGGCCGAGACGATATTAATGGTTAGCCATTTACCACTCGTCGAGATACTGATCGATTCGTTAATTGGTGAGTCGGAGGCTTGCATGGGAACAGGAAACCCAACATCAGTTTCAATGCCGTGTGCCGGCCGAGGAACTGCTCAACTGAACTGGATACAACATGCCGATGGAATTTATTAGAGAACGTAATTTTGATAGCAAAGGAATCAATCTGACGGCCAAAGAATGGGGCCGGTCGGGCTATCTTCCCGTTATTGCGTTGCATGGTTGGCTGGATAATGCCGCGAGTTTTGATCGCATGCTGCCCTATATGGAAAACCTCCACGTCATTGCGCTGGATTTAGCCGGCCATGGCCCGAGTGGCCATCGCTCTGAGGATTCAGGCTATGATATTTGGAATGATATTGCCGACGTCATGGCTGTCGCTGATCAGATGGGCTGGGACACCTTTGCGCTGCTCGGGCATTCTCGTGGTGCGATTATCGCGGGTTTAGTCTCTGGCACATTTCCTGACAGGATTAGTCACACCGTGCTGATTGACGGCTATGTGCCCACGCCAGTGCATGATGACGACTCTGCCAAGCAGCTGGCCAAGGCGATTCACGAGAATAAGCGTTTTGGTCAGGCATCACCGACAGCATTCCGAGATTTTGAACATGCGGTGCAGGCTAGAACCAGTGGCATTTTACCCCTTGAACCAGAGGCTGCGGCTATTTTGGCAGCGCGCGGCGTGGTTGAGACAGACAGAGGTTTTTGCTGGAACAATGATCAGCGCCTAAAAGCGGCCTCACATATTAAATTCGGTAAGGCACAGTTGGAAAGCTTCTTTACCGCAGTCACGGCTAGAACACTGCTGATTGCGGCTGAGAACAGCAGATTTTCACCGGCCAAAGAGCAGGCGTTCATGTTGCCCTGGATTCCTCAAATGCAGGTTTTAAAGATGCAGGGCTCTCATCATTTGCATTTGGAAGATCAGGCAGAAGAGGTAGCCAAAGCCGTTCAGACTTTCTTAGGCTAGGGCCTGTGGTGGCGTAAACCAAAAGCCCGATGCTGTAGCAGCATCGGGCTTTTTTTAAACGGCTATTATTATTGATTGAGCAGGGTCAGGAACTCGGTGCGCGTACCCTGATCCGTTCTGAACTGGCCTAACATTGATGAGGTCTTCATCGTAGAATTTTGCTTTTCCACTCCGCGCATCATCATGCACATGTGCTTGGCTTCGAGAATCACGCCAACGCCGCGAGCTTTGGTTACCTCTTGGATCGTTGAGGCTATCTGCTGTGCCAAGGTTTCTTGAATCTGCAAGCGCCGCGAGAACATATCAACCACACGTGCGACTTTAGATAGGCCCAAAACCTTACCGTTGGGAATATATGCCACATGGCACTTGCCGATGAACGGCAGCAGGTGATGTTCGCATAATGAGTACAGCTCGATGTCTTTAACGATAACCATCTCTTCAGAGTCAGACGGAAATAACGCATTATTGATGACTTCGTCTAGATCCATCCCATAACCACTGGTGAGATAGGCAAACGCCTTAGCTGCGCGCTCTGGAGTATCTAAAAGCCCTGGCCGCGATGTGTTTTCGCCAGTACTTTCTATGATTTTCAAGAATGAATCTTTCATGTTGTAATTTTCCGCTGTCGTATTGATGTAAGTATTAATGGCGCCATTTTGTAACAAACTAAAGACCATTGCCAGTTTCACGGGTAAAATAACGGCCTTTGGAGGCCTAATGTCAACTACTCAAACATCTACTGTTGCTGCAATGCTTGAATACGGCCAAACGCTGTTTGAGTCCCAGGGCATCTACTTCGGCCATGGCACAGTCAACGCGTGGGACGAGGCCGTATGTCTACTGTCATTTGCCCTTGATCTACCGCCCAATCCTGGTCGATCAGTCCTCACCCAGGTCTTGTCTTTGGACGAACAAACGAAGATCAAAGCCCTATTCGAACGCCGCATAAGCGAACGTATTCCCGCGCCCTATTTGACGGGTCAGGCTTGGTTTTGTGGGCTGCCGTTTATCGTTGATCAACGAGTCATTGTTCCTCGTTCGCCTATAGGCGCGTTAATCGGCGACCGATTCCAACCCTGGTGTAGTACGCAGCCCAAGCAGATATTGGATCTATGCACTGGTGGTGGCTGTATCGGCATTGCCTGTGCTTATGCCTTTCAGGACGCTCAGGTCGTTTTAACCGACATTTCAGCGGATGCCATCGCCGTGGCGACTATGAATATAGCCGGTCATGATGTGGGCGATCGCGTTAGTGCTGTGGTGTCAGATCTGTTTGCTGGTTTGGACGCTGAGAAGCGTTTTGATCTCATTGTCAGTAACCCGCCTTATGTTGATCTAGATGATCTAGCCAGCATGCCCCAGGAATACCAGCATGAGCCCGCGTTGGCGCTTGCCTCAGGGAATGATGGCTTAGACTTCACTCGCCGACTGCTTAGAGAGGCAGAACAGTATCTTACTCAGGATGGTGTGTTGGTGGTTGAAGTGGGTAATTCATCAGAGGCCCTTGGCCTTGCCTTTCCTCTGGTGCCCTTTGTCTGGATAGACTTTGACGAGGGTGATGACGGTGTCTTTATGCTAACGCGCGAGGAACTTCTGGAACACCGCGAATCTTTCCAGTAACTTACGTATAATCCTCATCTTTACTGATAATTCTTAGGGCACAAGAGCGCTATGTCTGGAAACACTATAGGAAAACTGTTTACCGTCACCAGCTTTGGCGAGAGCCATGGCTTGGCCATTGGCTGCATAGTCGACGGCTGCCCCCCAGGTCTAGCGATTAGTGCTGCTGATTTGCAGCCCGACTTGGATCGCCGTAAACCGGGTCAGTCTCGCTACACTACTCAGCGCAAAGAAGACGACGAGGTGAAAATTCTCTCGGGTGTTTTTGAGGGTAAGACCACTGGCGCTGCCATTGGCATGATGATTGAAAACAAAGACCAAAAATCAAAAGACTACAGCAATATCAAAGACCAGTTTCGACCGTCCCACGCTGACTACACCTACCACCAAAAGTACGGCGAGCGAGATTATCGCGGCGGTGGGCGCAGTTCAGCGCGTGAGACCGCCATGCGAGTGGCGGCAGGGGGTATTGCTAAAAAATACCTGAAGGAGCGTCTAGGGGTAGAGATCTACGGCTATGTTTCTCAGCTGGGCCCCATCATCGCGGACCGTTTTGAGAAGGATGAAATAGAGAGAAACCCTTTCTTTTTTCCTGATCCAGATAAAATTGCCGAACTTGAGACCTATATGCAGGCCCTTGGCAAAGAGGGTAATTCCATCGGCGCTCAGGTGACCGTTGTGGCGAAAAATATGCCAGTGGGACTTGGTGAACCGATTTTTGACCGACTCGATGCAGATATAGCTCATGGGCTCATGAGTATCAACGCGGTCAAAGGTGTCGAACTGGGAAGTGGCTTTGACTCAGTTTCGCAAAAGGGCACAGAGCACCGTGATGAGCTGACGCCAGGCGGGTTTACCTCAAATAACTCTGGTGGCGTCTTGGGCGGCATATCGTCAGGGCAGGATATAGTTGCCAATCTGGCACTCAAGCCTACCTCAAGTCTGCGTATTGCCGGGCAGTCGATTGATAAGTTTGGTAATGCCGTCGAGGTCGTTACCACTGGCCGTCACGACCCCTGTGTGGGTATTCGGGCGGTGCCAATCGCTGAGGCAATGCTGGCGATTACCCTGATGGATCACTACCTGCGACATCGTGGTCAGAATGCCGATGTGAACAGTGGCCTAGAGCCTATCTAGCGACTGTTACTTTTTTGGTCGGTTCCGAGCTCGTAGTCATTTTTTTACTAATAGTAAAAAACATCGTTTTGTGAGATTCATAGGAGCTCATTTGCGCATAGGGCAACCGACTAAAGGAACGCTATCGTACCTATGTTTTCACCGAGGGTGCGCTACACTTCTCTGTTAGCAAAGCTTTGGCGGTAAATGTTGGTCATTCGTCCAGTCCGCTCGCTCTAGTGTGGGCAGCGAGTTAATGAATAATTCATTTACTTTATTGGTATGCATGTCAATTATATTTTTT
>Ga0209711_10004774_pt1 | contig 10785 bp, 10 predicted proteins | sample ArcticOcean_MG_C_7_FD_187441 | JGI IMG/M metagenome (GOLD analysis project Ga0209711, IMG submission 187441) | Marine microbial communities from western Arctic Ocean - ArcticOcean_MG_CB11_88 (SPAdes) (version 2) | ecosystem: Environmental > Aquatic > Marine > Oceanic | place: Arctic Ocean... | reverse complement strand
GCAAGAATTTATTGAACTTCGGAACCGCCTCTTTCTCGCGACGAAATTCAATGCGATCAATGAAAGGCAGTTGTCGTCCCGCGAGTTCATCGCTCTGATAACCCTTCTCGCGGTCGCCCTCTTCGCCTTCCCCAGGGTAAACGGCGCCCGGAGCCTTCCATTCGGGATGCAGCGCACCATACCAATTTTCGTTGCGCTCCAGCACGATGCGAAACTGCTTGTCGTAGTGGGTCATGCGGTACGGCCCGAGCCCAACCGGGTGATCGGCGAAGCGCGGTCGACCGTCGTTGCCGTCGTAGTACTGCACTGCTTCCCAGGGCACGGCTGTGGTAAAGGGCATCGCGAACCAGAAGATCAGCTGCGGGTACGGTGCGGTGAGAACGACTTCGAAGGTGTAGTCATCCGGCGCGCGCAGTCCCTCGATGGGCCCTGCTTTTTGGTACTGCTCCCGAACTGGCATGGCCTTGAATGCGGGATCCTTCCGCAATTCGAGCAACCGCACACCAAAATCGTGAAATCCTTCGATCTTTGAGAAGATATGAATGACGGGGCTGTTTACGCCGGGGTCCGCGACACGCATGAATTCGAACACATAATCGTCGGCAACGACCTTTCTCGTGCGCTTCCCTGCGCCCCCAAGTTCGAACGACGGGTCGTTTTGAAAAATCACTCCCTCGCGCAGTGCGAATGTATACGAAACGCGTCCGTCTCCTAAAACGTTCGGTTTGGGAACTTCTTTCGCGAGACCGGGCATCAATTCGTACGGCCGCTTGAGGTAGTGGTACTCGACCAATGTTTCATTGATCGGGCCGATGATCGAGTGAGATGTCACGTTGTACGAAACCGCGGGATCGAGAGTCTTTGGGGCTTCGCTGTAAACCGTGTAGAGAACGTTTACATCGTCGTCTTTTTCGGAGTACGGATTGTTCGAACACGACATCAGAACCGCTAGAACCGCAAAAACGGAAAGCGAACCAGACAACGAAAACAGGCGTCGCACAACGAGGGTCATTGATTGACCGCCGAATGGCGCGGCTGCAATATGAACAATTCGTCGGCGAGTACAGCGCCAAGCGCCGCGTGATCGAATTGCAGCGAAGCCGTCGCATCGACTTCGGGGAACTTCAAGTCGACCTCGAAGGCGAACGGCGAACCGGACACCTCGCGGTAGTCGGAAAACGTCGCCTCCCAGGCAATTTTGCCATCGTCCTCGAAGCGCACGAATTCGCTGAGCTGCCCAGCCTCATTGAAACCAAAGCGATCACTCAACACTCCGTTTGCATCTCGAAAGTCGAGGCTCAGCGTTCCGCGCGTATCGATGAATGCGCCGGCGAAACTTGCGTCATCCGACGGGATGGGAACCCCGAGCAAGAGGTCGACTGCGTCTTCGGGCTTAAGCGCAACCCGAGCAATGCGCCACAGCAGGCCCTGCGCCACCGGACCCGACTCGAAATTGCCGTCAGAGTCCATACTCTGATATGACTCACCGTCTGTCACCAAAACTGCAGCGATCTGTCCAAAGAGCGCGAGGACTTCGATCCGAAGATCCGAGGGCCTTCGCACCGCGAGACGTTGTGGCCGACGAAATCGCAGGTCTCTCGAATCGAGCGACATGCGCAGCGCAGCATTGAGCGATGTGCGCTCAGTCGACGCTTTAACGAGCGATTGCAACAAGGCAAGCGGCCGGGTGTCGGTCGGGTCGAGGGGCGTGCGCGTGTGGAGCGGTGCACGGCATCCAACCAACAGGGCTGCAGCAAGCACCAAAATAAAAGCGGACTTCACAGTTCGCCCAGCTCCCGGCGCAAGTTGTTGAGCTTGTCTAACAAATCGGGCTGCTCGTCTTCGCGATGATTCATGTCGACAGCCTGTTGGTAGTACTCATACGCTCTGCGCTTCTCGTCGAGAACCCGGTATACGTCTCCCAGGTGTTCCGAAACGACCGGATCTCCACCTGTGAGTTCCGCCGCAAGGTTGAGCTGATCGCGCGCACGGATCAAGAATTCTTTGCCAAGGATCGCGCTCTCGTTTCGCAGCAGATCCCGCCCACGAATGAAGTAGATCCAGCCTAGGCTATCCGTTATGAAGCCATCGTTCGGGCGTTGGACCAATGCTCGCACGATGAAATCTTCTGCGCGCTGCAAGTTTTCCCCGCGCTCCGCCCAGGTGTAACCGACGTAATTGAGCGCGTGGGCATTGTTCGGATTGATTTCCAACACACGCATCATCGTCTTAATTGCGTGGTCAAACCGCTCCGCCATGCCGTAAAAGACACCGAGTTGATAGAGCGCTTCCTCGTCGCCTTCGTCTTCAGCAAGCACCGCATCAAGGATTGCCTTACCGGTATCGAAGTCACCGGTCCGCAGAAATAAGCCCGCCGCATGAAACTCGAGGGCGCGCGACGGTGCAATGGTGCGAAGTGAATTGACTTCGGCGAGAGCCGAGGGATAGTCGCCGGCTTCTTCGAGAATCGAAACGATTTGCACCCGCGCTTCGACATAGCTCGAATCCCCAAGTGGGATCGACGCAAACACCTCGCGGGCTCGCGCAAGCTCACCCATGCTGCGTCGAACCTGCCCAAGCGAATACGCAAACTCAAAATGCCCAGGAAAGTCGATCAGCCCCTGGTCGAGCACGCTCGCCGCTTTCGCAGGCCGTCCTGCCGCAAACTCAAGCGAGGCGAGCCGACGCACGGCCTTTAGATCATTGGGATAGTTCGCCACGATGGCTTCGTAGGTTTCGATCGCGGCTTCAACGTCGTTTGCGGTCACCAGGACTTCAGCCAGGCTCAACAGGCTTCCGTAATGGGTCGGGCGACGTTCGAGCGCTTCGCGATACACATCGATCTCGCCAAGCCGATCGCCGACGGCGCGCTTCAGGCTCGCGAGCCGGGTGAATAGAACAAAGCGGTCAGGATGTTCGACGAGGGCAGCACGTAAGACGCGCTCGGCCTCGTTGGGGTTGCCTAATCTTTGGTAGATCGTCGCAAGCGCCATAAAGCCGTTGAGGATGTCGGGGCGGCTCGCAACCAGGTACTCGGTGATCTCAAGCGCTTCTTCGAGACGGTCGCTTTCGAAATAGACCTGGTAGAGAAGCAGCGCGGCACCGTCACTTACCGGCACTCCCTCGCTGTCGAGCAAAGCGTTCTTCGCACCTTCGACGTCACGAGCGACGCGATACAAGCCACCGAGCAAGATACGAGGCTCTTCGTCTTCGGGGTCGAGTTCGACCGCACGCTTGGCGTGCGCGATCGCGCCCTGAAGGTCTTCCAGGTACGCGTCGACCCGACTCGCCCGCATTTCCAAATACGCGGAAGCAGAGTCCTTCTTGATCGCGCGGCCGAGGGCTTCCTTCGCAGCGGTGTAGTCTTGATCTCCGAGCGCCATCTCTGCAACCAAGACGTCGTAGTCGACCGCGAGGCTGGGGCGGGCCGCTACCTGCTTGTCGCTGGCCTTCGTCAGGAAGGGACCGGGAAGTGATGCACACCCAGTCCCCATCACAACGATTCCGAGGGTCACGATCGCAGTGAAATTCACAGCAGAGCGTCGCCCGGAATTCCGAACTCGCCCTGCTGCGCTCCACTTCGTCACTGTGTCTCGCTTGATCATTTGAGTTCCACCACAACTCGATATCGGTCGCGACGCGTGCTCAAATGAGCGCCATCCGAAAACCGGGGAGCCGCACCCAGATCAAGTGCAACTAGGCCTTTAGATAGCCCTTGTCCTGCAAGAATCCCAATATCTGGGCCACGCTTTCTTCAACGCTCTGCGCGCCCGAATCTACGACCAATTCGGCCTTCTCGGGTGCTTCGTAGGGGGCGGAGATCCCAGTGAAGTTGGGAATTTCACCCGCCCGGGCCTTCTTGTAGAGCCCCTTCACGTCGCGAGACTCACAGGTTTCAACGTCGGCGGAAACATGAACTTCGAGAAAATCGCCGTCAGCCATGATCTCGCGAACCTGATCCCGGTCTTCGCGGTAGGGCGAAATAAACGCGGTCAGCACGATCACGCCTGTGTCGGTGAACAGCTTCGAAACTTCGCCGATGCGGCGAATATTCTCTGTGCGGTCTTCGGGAGAGAAACCGAGGTTGCTGTTCAGCCCCTGGCGGACGTTGTCACCGTCAAGGATGTATGTGAGGCGGCCTTGGTCGCGAAGTGCGGCTTCGGCAGCCACGGCGATCGTGGACTTGCCTGAACCAGAAAGGCCCGTGAGCCAGAGCGTGACGCCCTTCTGTCCCAACAACTCTTCTCGCGAAGTTCGACTGACCTGTCCTTCGTGCCACGTAAGATTCTTCGATTTGACGCTCAACGGTGCCTTCCTTTCATGTCTAGATCGGGTTAGGAGTGTCGCCGCAATACCGTCGCAGTTTTCAGCGTGTGGATGTCAAACGAGCGGTGCTCGTCCGACGGGTTCGCTGATCCGCGTCCCAATCCAAGCTTGAATAAGGGTTCGGGGGCAAGGGCGAGTTCGTAAGGCGGGTGACTATAGCTTGAAATCCTGGCGAGGTCTCTAGCAGACTGACCGAAGGCGCTCGCGATGGCGAAAAGCCCGAGATGCTGGACCCGCGCCGCTTTCTGCCCACGCCGCGCGTTCGGGCTACGCACGCAACTCGCCACGCTAGTACGCGAACCGTGACAAGAGTTCGGGGTTCCCGACCGGTTGGTATGAACCGATTGACAACCTGCCGTAACCTCCTCGCGTGAAACCCGTTCCCCGGGTGAGGACGTCCAACGGTGGCAAAGAAGGGCTCAATCCAGAAGCGCAGCCGCAGTGAAAGAGCCTCGCGTGCGTCGGCCGCTGCGCAATCGCCACCCGCTGGCCCATCGCCCGGTGCGCCCAACCCTTACATCGTGAGCGCCGTCTTCGACTCGTTCTTCTTTATCTACTCTCCGCTGATCGCCGCCCTGCTCCCGTTTGTCATCGACTACAGCGACTTTTGGATGACCGAGACGGACTTGGGGATGGAGCCTCAACCCCGAATCGGTCTTTTCCTCGGGGCGTTCATATACGCCCACTTGGCTCTGGTCGTTTTTCGCAGCCATGGAAACCGCGAGATCTTCGGGTTGTTCCCACTTCGGTTTACCGTGGTCCCGATCGCGCTGTTCGTTGCCATGATGGGCTCAGTCACGATCGCAGTTTCGGTCTCGGTGTTGACGACATGGTGGGACGTCTACCACTCGGGCCTTCAGACCTTTGGCCTGGGTCGCATTTACGACGCGCGCAAGGGCAATGACCCCAATACCGGTCGGCGCCTCGACTACTGGCTCAACCTGCTTCTCTACATGGGACCGATCCTCGCAGGAGCCACGCTGATGGATCACGTCGAAGACTTCGACGAATTCAAAGGCGTCACGACCATTTTCTTCACACAGATCCCCGCGCAGGCGAGCGCGTACTCACAATTTTTGACCTACGCGATCGTGTCAATCGGGGTCCCGTTTCTTTTATACTACCTATACGAACACTGGCGAATGGAACAGCAGGGTTACCACGTGTCGCGACAAAAAGTCGCCTTGTATACGTGCACCGGCTTGGTCTCGATTTATGCATGGGGGTTCAACCCCTTTGGCCATGCGTTCTTCGTCATGAACTTCTTCCACGCGCTTCAGTACTTCGCCATTGTGTGGAGCACCGACAAGAAGAACATCCAGCGGATCTTCCGGCTCGACAACGTTGAGTTCGGCAAGCCACTTACGCTCTTGCTGTTCATCAGCTTGCCGTTTGCGTTCGGCTTCTGGGGTGAAGCCTACGCGTTCTCTGATGCGTCGGTCGTCCTCTGGAACTGCATTGCGATCATGCATTTCTGGTACGACGGATTTATCTGGTCCGTTCGCAAGCAACAGGTGTGAGCCGCCGGAGACCGCCTTGGAATCTGCCCCTGGAATCAGGCCGCGCGCATTCCCTAGACCTTGCGCAGCACAACACCTTCGACAGGCGCCAACAGAAAAGAACCCGCGGACCACGCGAATAGCGACATTCCGCACATCTCGAGAGACTCCTCGACCCAATCGATCATGCCGTACGTAAGGTTTTCTTCGCCATGCAGATCGGTCCAGTATCCGAGGATCATCTCGACACCCAGCGCGCCTCCGACAAATATCGCACCAGCAATCACAAACTGATTACGTGTCTTTTCGGGTAGGTGACGCAAAAAATCGACGTAGGTCACCGCTAGGATCAGGACCAAAATTCCGAACGGCACCACCCAACCGAAGTAGAGAAAACCGCTGGTGTCGGCGATGAGATTCAATCCTTCGTGCAGCTCAATCGCTTCGTCAAGGGACAGATAGGCGAACACGAACGCGAGGCCCCGCCAGTGGCGACGATACTCAGCACCGTGGCCGCTTTCCGAAAACGAAATCAGCGCGAGGATCGACGCAGACAACAGGATCAAATGCGAAGAAAACCATGTCGGGAGGTTCTGCTCGTCACTCAGGCTGACGAGACCGAGGGGCATGTCGAAGGTTTCAAGCGGCCAGCGGTCCTGGGCCAGGGGCACGAGAAACCCCATGAACGACAAAAAAATCACGAGACCCAATAACAGCCGTTTCAGCCTAGTAGTAGGAATGCGAATTTCCACGCGACTGAAGAGCCCTCTCTGAACAAAACACCGACTTCCAGGAGCAAACGCAACACGCATGCACAACGCAGTGTGCCCGAGCTGAGCGCGCGACAGCAATGCCTGCACCGACCTTTATCGGTTCGTACTCTTCGATGTCAGATGCCTTCGATATCCATGGCACAGACAAACATGGCGAACGATCGCGCACGTAGCGTCACCTTCGGGGCAAAGAGTCATGCTCAAGCGGTCTGCTGTCCAGTTTTCCTGGCCGATCCCGTCCAAAACATGACGACGCTCGCACAACCGTGGTCCCATATGGTTTGCTTTTCGTACTCGTACCTCGATCAAGGCATCGACCCTCAATACGTCTCACAAGTAGTGCAAGCCGACCCCAATTCGACAGAAGCCCCGACACATAATTTCAAGTACCGAAGCACAGCCTACGACGGCGGGACGCGATTCGGTGACTGGACAACACCCCGCGAACGCCAGTCCAAGGTAAAAACGGCCTAGACCGGCGGCTGGGCTTACGACGCGAGTGCAAACGCTTCGATCTCCTTCTTTTTAGCGCTTTGCGTGAACCCTGAAATACGCCCCAGAGCCACGACGTCTGTGTTATGACTGCCGTCGATCATGTTTGCCTTGGCTAGGTCATAGATGAGCGAATCTGAGAATTCGCGGGGGCTGTGGGCGCGACGCTTCGCCCTACTCGGGGCGGCTGTCGCGGTGACGGCTGGGTTGCTCTTCGCACTCAGCGACAACCCGAAGTATGCCCTCGGCGAAATGGTACGAGGCTCCGCTCTCGACGCGGGCTTCCGCATGGTGATGGGCGAAATACGCGGGCGACTGCGACCCAGGGTCGATCGATGCGTTGTCAAGCATCAGGCGAAATTGCCAACGAACATCATCCTCATCGCGGTCGACACCCTTCGCGCGGATCATCTCGGCTTTCAGGGCTACGAACGAAACGTATCTCCCAACCTTGATGCGCTGGCGCGAGACTCGTTGACCTTTCGCCAAGCGATCTCGGCAGCCCCCTGGACGACCCCCGCATTCGTCGGTGTGTTTACGGGCTCGCACCCCGGCGCACTCGGTTTCGAGGGCGACCCTTTGTTGCTCCCCAGCGAAGTCCCCGTGCTCGCTCAAGTGCTGTGCGAAGCCGGGTGGCAAACCGCGGGCGTGGTATCTCATTCGTATGTGGGCGTGCGCTACGGCTTCGATCGAGGCTTTGACCGATGGGACGAACGCAACGCCGGCGGTCATACCCACATTTCTTCCGAGAACATCACCGCGCAATCGCTCGAGTTCATCGATTCATTCACCGACGACCAGCGCCCTTTTTTCTTGTTCGCCCACTACTTTGACCCGCACTCTGATTACTTGGAACACGAAGGGCACCGCTTTTCCCAAGGAGTTTCAAGTCCGGCACTCAGCGAGGCGGACAATATCAACGAGTTGATCAAACTCGCATCGGCGGGCAAGCTCGACGCGGCTTCCGTCCAGCAGATCGTCGACAGCTACGATTCCGAGATCGCCCATACCGACGAGCAAATCGGGCTGCTCATCGCGCAACTCAAAGAGCGCGGCTTGTACAAGGACAGCATGATCATCTTCTTGGGCGATCACGGCGAAATGCTCGTGGAACGTCCAGAAAACCTGCTGGGTCATGGCATGGCAGTCTATCAAGCGCTGGTCCACGTCCCGCTGCTGATCAAACTACCGGGCTCCAAACGGATCGGGCGAATGGACACCCCGGTGAGCACAGTGGATGTGCTCGCTACGATCCTCGATGCCATCGGCCACCCGGCTCCCCCGTCGAGCGCATCGGGCGAACGCTCACTGCTACGTGTCGATCGCGATTCACCACGGCCGGTATTCGCGCAAACCCGGCGCGATGGTTTCCGAGACACGGTGCTCCACGGAAAGTGGAAGCTAATCCGAGACACCTCGATTAATGCGTCCGAGCTTTACGATTTGGCTCGGGACGAGAATGAACGCGACGACCTTTCACGTCAGTTCCCCGACGTCGTAAGTCACATGGAATCGCTCTTGGTCGACTGGCACAAAGAACTCGAAGCAAGCCGAGGCGGCATTCGCGCCACTGCGCCCCCGCAACTCACGCCTGCTGAGCGGGAACAACTTCGGGGCCTGGGTTACGTCGAGTAGGCCGAGGGTTCTTCAGCGTTTTCCGCCGGCGCATCCAGCTTCCCCGCGGCCTTGAGAAACCAAAGCGCTGCGAGGACGGGGAGACAGTACTTCTCCCATGGCGTCCATAAAAATGCCATCAGGACGAAGTTGACGGCGATAAGCAACGTCCCTAAATCGAGACGGGCGAATCGAATCACCGTAATGCAAGCGAGCACGAAGTGGATCAGCACGCGAACGACGCCGCCAGCCGTGCCCTCTCCCAACACAAAAACCAGCGTCCGATTGAAGGGCCCGACGCCCTCGGTGTAGTTCGGCGTAAACATCAAAAAACCGACGACCACAAGAAAAATCTTGAGCGCCGTGTTCCAGTCAAAATTAAAGTCAAAGAGACGAAAACGGCGATCGATCACCCACTCAGGCAATACAAAGTAGATCCCCATCGCCGACAGAAAGTAGAGCGAGTAAGCCGGGTCCGCGCTCGCGAGCGAGTTGGTATGCCGCGGCCACTTATGCAGACCATCGTGAGGCCCGATCCCGCCGAAGAATGCGTACCAGCCAAGCAAGGTCGCGGCCGCGAACGCGTACGGTAACCATCGGGAGAACGACAGCCCCTTCGAGCGGAGCATCACAAGCCCTTCGTACGCCACCACGGCGGCGGGAAAGGCGACCATGTATTGGCGGGTTGCGATCGAAAGCGCGAAGAAGACAAGACCCGCAATGTGTTGGTCGCGAACGTACGCCCAGAACCCTAAAAGAACGAAGAGCGCCGCGAGCGTGTCGGTATAGACGAGCATGCTCATCGGCAACCAGTATGGATACGCGAACAGCCCCAAGGCACAGAGCAGCGGCACGGTTTGCTGTTTTCCCGGGGCGGGCTGGCGCAGGCCAATCAAAGCCAGTGCAGCAAGTGAAGCGAAAAGGCTAAGGACCCTGCCAGCAGCAATCCCGGCCCCGAACCTATTTTCGAGCCAAGCCCCTGCAAGAAAACTGACGGGCGTCATCGGTTCGTTGTAGTTCTGAATCTCCGCGACGCCGGGCGGCCAGTTTTTGGCAAAGGACATGACTTGGTCCCAAAACTGGACCTCGTCTTTCACCGGTTCGAACGACAAACCGCCCATATAGGTGAGCGCACCCGCATACGCGGCAACGAGGCCGACCAACATCGCGAGACGAAGCTTTCGAACGTCGAGGTTCATTCTCGATCATTCTCGCGGCAAAGCGGTAGCCCTATTCGAAGACTCATGAATCGCACGCCGCTTGTAGCTGCTGCCACGCTTCCTGAAACCATTCTTCAGTCGCGGTTTCAAGAACTTGCGTTTCATCAATGTCGCCGACCGCAGACACGATCAACACATTGAGTGGACGCGTTCCGTTCATGAGCTGATCAACCGCAAGTCGCAGCCCCGACTGAAGGGGATGTCTCACGGGCCTTCCCCCTTGAATGTAGACATAGCCTTCGATGTAGACCTTCCCCAGCATTTCATATTGGCTCCAGTGAACGGGAACGACATTGCCCTTCACCTTGAACGATCGAACTTCGCGGGGAATGATGTACGCCATGCTGTCGAAGCCAAAACTCATCGGGCTGGCATAAAAGCGAGAACTCGCATAGGTCCGAAACGCCAAGACCTTCAGCGGCTCCGACGCAGCGGTAAAGAGTCTTCCTTCGACACTGATCGAAGTTCGCCTGCGCGGAACGGGCTTTGACATCGACGCGTTCGCGATTTTGCTGGCCAAAAAGAAGGCTTCGGGCTCGCGACACTCGTCGTTCGTGGGCGTCTTCGCAACGTGAAACCAGACCGGCAGCGCCGAGACGATAAACAGTATGGCTGCGATAAGCGCGAGACGCGGAGACAAGTTGATCATGACAATGCCTCCCGCAGCGCACGTCGATCGGACAGCAGCCACACCCCGAAGATCACGAGCAAGAAGCACAGGGTTCCCAGCATGCCGTGAAGGGGCGTGTCGTACTTCCAGTCAAGGCCGTGGCTTGAGCCGATCCACAACAGCGATGCGATGCGCAGACCATTAAAAATTGCGGTGAGGACATACGGCGCGAGCAAGATCGCAATTCGACG
>Ga0209711_10004770_pt1 | contig 10793 bp, 9 predicted proteins | sample ArcticOcean_MG_C_7_FD_187441 | JGI IMG/M metagenome (GOLD analysis project Ga0209711, IMG submission 187441) | Marine microbial communities from western Arctic Ocean - ArcticOcean_MG_CB11_88 (SPAdes) (version 2) | ecosystem: Environmental > Aquatic > Marine > Oceanic | place: Arctic Ocean... | reverse complement strand
TTGAAGCAACAGATAATATATTTTGTGAGGAACGATAATTTTCTTCTAATCTTATTACTTTTGAATTTTTATACACTTGATCAAATTCTAAGAAATTTTTTATTTCTGCTCCACGCCAACTATAAATTGATTGATCATCGTCTCCAACACAACACAAATTTTTATGTTTTTCTGAAAGTAGATTAAGCCATCTACTTTGTATATAATTAGTGTCTTGATATTCATCTACAAGTATGTATTTAAAATTGTTTGAATAAATATTTCTTATGTCTTGGTTTTTTTCTAAAATTTTAACTACATGTAAAATTAAATCTCCAAAGTCACATGCATTCAAATCTAATAATTTTCTTTGATAGATTTTATAAAGAGGAAGTATGGTTCTCTCAAAAATATCATTTTTATTTATAACAACTTCGTCTGGATAAAACCCTTTATTTTTCCATCTATCAATTATTGAAAGAATAAATTTTGGGGCTAATTGTTTTATGTCGATATTTTCAGCTTTACATATATTCTTGATTAATCTTACCTGGTCATCTGCATCAATAATTGTAAAATTAGAAGTTAATCCAGCCGCAGTCGCATGTTTTCTGAGAAGCTTTGCGCATATAGAGTGAAAGGTCCCAAGCCACGAAAGCCCTATAGCCTCAGAATTTAATATAGAACTCACTCTGTTTTGCATCTCTTTTGCAGCCTTATTAGTAAAAGTCACTGATAAGATTTGGTTTGGAAAGGCTTTTTTTTCATTGATTATATGAGCAATTCTTGAGGTGAGAACTTTTGTTTTTCCAGATCCGGCTCCTGCAACAATTAGCAACGGTCCATCAAGATATAAAACGGCTTCTTTTTGAGCATTATTTAGATTGTTTAAATATTCAGAGTTTATCATTCTTTAAATTTCATTATAAGATATTTAACATTTGAACAAGATTTATGAAAAAAATTGTTAAAAACTTTAATAACTTTATTAACAAGACAATATTCAAAGTTGAGAATAAAACAAACGATAATTTTCATATCAGCAACTTTAGTAAATATATAATAGCTATTATTGTTATATTATTTATTTACATTTTTTATTTATCGATACCTCTTTTATATGACAAAAATTGGGTACAAAATAAAATTGTAACCAAATTAAGTGCCGAATTTAATATAAATCTAAGAAATTCATTTGATATTTCCTATCGTATTTTACCAAAGCCTCATTATTTAATCAAAGACACAAAAAATACTTTAGCAGAGATCAAAGATTTAGCTGTTTATATTAGCCAAAATAATTTTTTTAATAAAGATAGCATTAGAATAAACGAAGTAGTTATAGAAGGTGCAAATTTTTCTTTATTAAAAGATAATTTTAAAACGTTTTATAAAAATAGTGAAAATAAATTTTCTAAAAAAAAAATTAAAATTAATAATAGTAATATTTTTTTAAAGGATAATTTAAATGAAGTAATTTCAATTATTAAAATCTCTAATGCATTTTTATTTTTTGATGAGAAAAATTTATTTAATCTATTTGATTTAAATGGTGAAGTTTTTAATATACCTTTTAAACTAAAATATCAAAATACACTTTATTTACAAAAAAAAATTGAGATAACAGCTCCTGATCTTAAACTTAAGTTTATAAATGAACTTTTTAAAAAAGATAAAGACTTAAATAGTGGAATAAATAATATTTCAATTTTAAGTTCATCTGTCAATACTAAATACAATATTAAAGATCAAATAGTAATATTTCAATCAGATGGTTCTAGAGTTTATAACTCTAAAATAGATTATAATGGACAACTAGCAATAAATCCATTCGATCTAAATTTAAAAATTAATCTATATGATTATAAAATTTCTAATTTGTTTACACCAAATTCTATCATCAATGAATTCGTTAAATCAGGTTTATTATTTAATGAAAATATTAGTGTACACACTTCATTAAATATTAAATCTACAAAAAAAGATAAAATTTTTAATGAAGCTAAACTAAAGTTAAGAGTTTTAAATGGCAAAATAAGTTTTGATAACTCGATATTTATCAACAATAATATTGGTTTAATAGAAGTCTCTAATAGTGATTTATTTTTAGAAAATGATAAGTTGTTTTTAACTTCTAATTTATCAATAGATATTAAAGATACTGATAGATTGTTTTCTTTTTTAAACACTAATATGAAATCAAGAAAAAATATTAAAAATATTAAGTTAAATATAATTTATGATTTTTTGAGAAATGAAATTGCATTTAAAAATATTAAGATAGACAATAATGAAGTGAGTGATCAATTTAACAATATAGCTGAAGGTTTTATTGATAATAATTCTAACAATCTAATTAAAAGCAGAAAATTGTTGAACGAATTAATTGATCTTTATGAGGGGTAAATCATTTTTTTAGGATCTACTATTTTCTCATAGTCTTTCTCATCAACAAGACCTGTTTTAAGAGTTTCATACTTTAGTGTTGTCCTATTTTTTAAAGCGGTTTTTGCAATCTTTGCTGCATTATCATATCCGATATGTGGAGCTAGCGCTGTTACTAACATTAATGAATTATCTAGATGTTCTTTAATTCTTTTCTTGTTAGCTTTTATTCCTTTAACACAATAAATTGCAAAATTTTTAGTACTATCTGCAATAAGATCTATCGACTGAAGTATATTATGAGCAATCATTGGCTTAAATACATTCAATTCAAAATGCCCATGAGACCCAGCAACTGTAATTCCAGTATGATTGCCTATTACATTGGCACAAACCATTGTTACAGCTTCACATTGAGTAGGGTTAACTTTTCCTGGCATAATAGATGAACCAGGTTCATTTTCTGGTAATATTAATTCACCATATCCAGCGCGAGGCCCTGAACCCAAAAATCTTACATCATTTGATATTTTCATTAATGCAACAGCACAAGTATTTAGTGTGCCTGAAAAATTTACAATAGAGTCGTGTGCTGCAAGTTCTGCAAATTTATTTGAAGCTGGTTTAAAAGGGATTTTAGTATATTTGGCAATCTCTTTAACAATTTTTTTATCAAAACCTTTTTTAGAGTTAATGCCTGTCCCAACAGCCGTTCCACCTTGTGCGAGAAAATATATTTCTTTAAGTGCAAGCTCTATTCTCTCAATGCATTTTTTTAGCTGTACCTGATAGCCTGAAAATTCTTGTCCAAGTGATAACGGTGTTGCATCTTGCAAGTGGGTTCTACCAATTTTAATAATATTTTTAAATTCTTTGGATTTCTTTGCCAACTCTTTTTCTAAAATTTTTAAACTAGGTAATAGTTTTGATATAGTCTCTTGAGCTACAGATATATGCATAGCTGTTGGAAAAACATCATTTGTTGATTGAGATTTATTTACATGATCATTTGGATGAACTGGTTTTTTTGAACCTTTTTTTCCACCTAATATTTCAATTGCTCTGTTTGCAATTACCTCATTAACATTCATATTAGTTTGTGTACCCGAACCTGTTTGCCAAACCTTTAAAGGAAAATTTTCATCCAACTTTCCCTTAATAACTTCATCTGAAGCCCTTACGATAGAATTAGTAATTTTTTTATTTATCTGCTTTTCTTTATAATGCACTAAAGCAGCAGATCTTTTAATGATTGCTATAGATTTTATTATAGAAATATTAACTAAAATTTTTCCGATATTGAAAAATTTATTAGATCTTTGAGTTGATGCACCCCAATATTTATCACTAGGTACTTTGATACTTCCAATGCTGTCGAATTCTTTTCTTAATTTCATTGATTAATATATAATTAGTAATTTAATATACTTATATATTAATTTTTAAAAAACTTACAGGAGCTAAATGTCAAATTTTAACAAAGTAAAAACTTTCATGGAAACCTTTGGTCAAGAAGTCAAAACTAAGCCATCTTTTAGCACTGATAAGATCAATAGTCTTAGATATGATTTAATAAAAGAGGAATTAGAAGAGCTCAAAGAAGCAATGGAAAATAAAGATCTTTTAGAAGTTGCAGATGCTTTAACAGATATATTGTATGTAACTTATGGAGCTGGACATGCGTTTGGCATTGATCTTGATAAATGTTTTGAAGAAGTACAAAGTTCAAATATGAGTAAATTAGGTGAGGATAGCAAACCTATCTATAACGAATCTGGAAAAGTTATGAAGGGCCCCAAATATTTTAAACCTGATTTAACTAAATTTGTAAATTAGTATAGGGGCGCTCTATTCCTCTGTCCCTATGTAAATACACTATATTAATAATAATTATTGGAAAGTGTCTGCTATAAAGTAAAAATTTATTATGTATCAACCTGTTTAAATTACACATTTTCAAATTTACATTTTACTTTTTAAATCTGATCTATATGGTTAATAATCAATTTATAATTCTAAATAATACTTAGTAATGTTTTTTTTAAAAAGTAAAAAAGTAAAATTCAAAAATAATAATCTAAAAATACTTTCTGGTTATAACTATAGATATAGAAATATTGGAAAAGAGTCAGAAAAAACTATAATTAAATACGCTGATCATTTTAATTTTGATTATGAGATAGATAATAGAAATACGTTTGAAAGACACTTCTATTGGTTAAAAATCAAAATGTTGATAGATAATCTAGAAAATGGAAAACATGAGTATTATCTATGGTTAGATGCAGACACTTTTATATGCAGGTATGAAAATATTCTAAACAATATTGATCAATCAAAACATATTTTTGTTCATAATCAATTTTTTAAATCAAAGCACAAATCTAAGATTCCTAATGTAGATTATTTAACCTGGGGACCAAATGTTGGAGTCTTATTAGTTAGAAATACAAAATGGTCATTGAATTTTTTTAAAAATGTTTGGAATAAAAAAAAATATTTACGACATCATTGGCCTGATAATGCGGCCTTCATGGATGAGCTTGGTTATAAAGCAGAAATTTCTAATTTATCAGACAACAAACCGTCTAAAAAAACGTTAGAAAAATTTTATTTTTTATCTGGCTTATGGAACAGTATGCCAAACAAAAATTTTGATAACCCTCTTAATAATGAAATTTCTAATTTTTACTTTAACCCTATTATTATTCATTTGGCAGGAATTAGACGGAGAGATAGAATTAACTTTATTAAAAAATATAAAAACATATTTCTTTAATTTTAACTAATCTTATTATGGTACCTAATTTTTTAAAACCTTATCACACAAATCTCTCAAATTTGATTAGGCTTGGAAGAAAATCAGATGGTGGATATGTAATAGATAGGCGTATTATAAATAAAACTAAAGCCGTTATAACTTGTGGACTTGAGGCTGAATGGAGTTTTGAAGAAGATTTCCAAAAAAGGAATAAAAATTGTAAAATTATTGCTTTCGATCACACCGTTGATAAAAACTTCTGGATCAAAAGGTTTAAGAAAGACTTTATATCATTCTTATTATTAAAAAAAATTAAACCAAATCAAATAATAGATATTTTTAAATATTTAAAATATCTAATTTTTTTTAGAGGAAAAAATAAACACTTTATTAAAAAAGTTGTATTTAAAAGTAAGAATAAAAGTAAAGAAATAACTATTAAAGAGGCTATAGGAAAAAATAAAGATATAGTATTAAAAATAGATATTGAAGGAGATGAATTCAAGATTTTAAAAGATATTGATAAAAACTTTGATAGAATAAACTTACTTGTAATTGAATTTCACGACCTTCAAAAAAATTTAAGTAAAATTAAAAACTTTATTAAAAAAACTAGACTAAAGAATATACATATAAATGCTAATAATTATTCAGCAGTAGATAAATTCGGTATTCCACAAGTTATAGAAATGACATTAATAAATCCAAGAAAATTTAAGATAAAAAATAAAAAAACTAACAGAAATTATCCCATCAAAGGTCTAGATTTTAAAAATAGAAAAAGAGGAAAAGAAATAAATATCACTTTTGGTTGATATAAATAACTTACAATACTTTAATTGTTTGATTTTTTTAAAACTGCTAAAGCACTTGTGGTTTCTAAATATATAATTATAGTTTTTTTATCCTTAGAGATTATCATATCTCTAACTCTTTCGTTTAAAGGAATATATTTGTGATTAGTAATTTTTTTTCTTTCTCCATCTAGTTTAATGTAATGAATACCCAAATCCTGATCCTGAATCTCATTACCCATAGCTCCAATTAAAAATTCACTATCGTCTTCTTTAAAAGAAATTATTTCACTGATACCGATCGATGGATTAAAGTATTTTGCAGGTTCTTCAAACCCATATTTTTTATGAGATTTTTTTAAGGGTGCTTCACTTAATATTCTTTTTGAATAGTTTTTTGCGTAATGCTCACCGTATGAAGATATGGGCCAACCAAAATTTTTTGCTTTTAATAAAGGATTGTGATTAATATTAATTTCATCACCACCTTTAGGTCCATGTTCTGTAGACAAAATAAAATTTAATTTTTTGCTATAATATAGCCCTTGGGGATTTCTATGACCATATGAAACAACATCTGCTTTTTTACTCTTAATATTAATTTTTAAAATTTTACCAAAATTACTTTTTAAATTTTGTGCTAATGGTCTATTCCTGAAATCACCTGTTGAGAATAATAAGTTTGTTTCATCTAATTTAAAAATTCTCGCTCCAGCACCTTGATGAGCCCAATATCCATGACTATTATTTTTATCAACACAATTTAAAGTTTGATAAAATAATTGAAAATCTAAATTGTTCTCATTTATTTTAGAAGTAATAATTTTAAGATCATAACAATCATTTTTTCTTTTTCCTATATAAGATACGTAAAGATCATCTCCATCTACTAAAATATCTTTAATGCCATATTGTTCATGAAAATAAAATTTTTCATACTTAATTAAAGTATTAATATTTGAGTCAATTTTAGTAAACTTTTCTAAGTTACCTAATTTTGCAAAAGCAAAAATGCCATCATAAGTTGAGATTAAGATTTTTCCATCGTTATCATAAAAATCAATATAAGCTGTACCTATAGCACCACGATTTCCATTAAATAAAATATCATTCGTTCTATACTTTGAAAAAGAATAATCTTTGAAATCTGTCAAATTTTTATTTTTAAAGACCTCTTTAAAATGGATCTCTTTTTGATTTATTAAGTTATTAATATTTTCACCTTTTTCGAATAATTTTTTTTGTATTTTTACAATTTGATTAGTACGTGTTTTTAATTGCTGAACAATAAGTGATATTTCATTTTTCTTTGAAGCTGAACTTTTTTTATTTAAAAAATATCCATAGGCTAATAATGAAGTGAGAATAGATATGATTAAAATATAAATTAAATTTGAATTGACCTTCATGAATGTTTTCCTACACGTTAAAATATAATTTTCAAAACTAATTATTAAAAAAATAAGCGACAAAAAAACATAATTTTCAAAATAAATTTTTGAAAAAATTATAGACAAAAAATTTTTTAAAAGGGGCGTTCTGTTACCCGGTGCCCCAGACCGTGCTTCTATAATTAACCTAAGTTAATTATGCAGCAATAGCGTAACTTTCGTTAGCATTTAAAGTTTAGCCCGTTACGGTGGAACAATCCCGAACGAAAGAATAGCCTTTAGTCACCCGTCGATCCTATTTCACCCCCATAAGTTGTAATGGTGGAGGTGGTGGGTACTGCCCCCACGTCCGTAATGGTTATTACGAAATTCGTTTATCGTCGTAGTTGGCAAGCCAACACTATTAATATAAAAGCATTTGAAAGAGATTCAATAAAATAAAGATTCAATAAAAATCATGAAACTAACTAAAGAGCAAACACAAGAGATCAAAGACCAGCAGAGTCAACAAAATCAAACAAAAAGAGTTACAGTTCCAGCGCTTGAAAATATTCTGTATGAGGCAATGCCAGCATTAGACCATGGTTTTGTTAGAGTTGTTGATTATATGGGTGATGACACATCAATAGTTCAATCAGCTAGAGTTTCTTATGGAAAAGGTACTAAAAAAGTTTCAACAGATGCAGGTTTAATTAAATATTTAATGAGACATTGGCATAGCACTCCATTTGAAATGTGTGAAATTAAATACCATGTGAAACTTCCAATTTTTATTGCACGACAATGGATCAGACATAGAACAGCTAATGTAAATGAATACTCAGCAAGATATTCAATTTTAGATAAAGAATTTTATTTACCAAGTGCAGAAAATTTAGCAGCTCAGTCTTCAAGTAACAGACAGGGTAGAGGCAATGTAATTGAAGGCAAACAAGCTAAAGAAGTTTTAGAACTTTTAAAAAATGATGCTGAACAAACTTATGACAATTATGAGATGATGTTGAATCAAAGATTTGATGGTTCAACAATTGATGAAAACAAAAAAGGTTTAGCAAGAGAGCTTGCAAGAATGAATTTAACTTTAAATACTTATACTCAGTGGTATTGGAAAACTGATTTATTAAATTTGATGAATTTTTTAAGATTAAGAGCTGATAGTCATGCGCAATATGAAATAAGAGTTTATGCAGATATCATGTTAGATACTGTAAAGAAATGGGTGCCTATAACTTATGATGCATTCATGGATTATAGAGTGGGTGGAACAGAAGTTTCAGCTAAAGGAAAAATTATAATTCAAAAGCTTATAAAAGGAGAAGATGTTAATCCAGATAGTTCAGGCTTATCTAAAAGAGAATGGAATGAACTAATGGTTTCTTTTGATCTTAAAGATAAGTTGATTTAATTTTTCTAGCAAAGTCTAAATATATTTTAGAAATTTCGTGCTCAGGATTAGCTTCAACAATTGGCTTTCCTTCATCTCCACATTTTCCAACTTCAGGATTTAATGGAATTTCTCCTAAAAACTCTTTTTCAAATTCTTCAGCAGTTCGTTTAACTCCACCTTCACCAAAAATTTTATATTTTTTACCATCATCTCCAGTGAAATAGCTCATATTATCAACTAAACCTAAAATCTTAACTCCAAGTTTATCAAACATTTTGATCCCTCTTTTAACATCAAGAAGTGCCACTTCTTGAGGAGTTGAAACAATAATTGCTCCATCCATTTTAATTTCTTGAGAAAAAGTTAATTGAGTATCTCCAGTTCCTGGAGGCATATCAACAATAATGAAATCTAAATCTTTCCAACCAACTTTTTGTGTAAAAGTTTTAATTGCACTAGTGACCATAGGTCCACGCCAAATCATTGGAGTTTGTTGGTCAGCAAGAAAACCAATGGACATACATTGAATGTCATATTTTGTAATTGGAGTTAATGTTTGGCCATCACTTTTTGGTTTTTCATTAATATCAAACATCTTTGGAATTGATGGACCATAAATATCTGCATCAAGTAATCCAACTTTGCAGCCAATTTGTTTTAAAGCCAAAGCAAGATTAGTTGCAAAAGTTGATTTTCCAACTCCTCCTTTTGCACTTGATACCGCTATTGTAAATTTTGTTCCTAAAATGGGGTTCTTAGTGAACTTTCTAGGCTCTAATTTCTTTTTCATTGCGTCACTTAGTTCTGGCTTTTTATCTGTCATATTTTTATCATTACTTGTTTTTTATTAGAAAGACATTATATACTTTGTCATATGTCAGATGATTTTCAAGGTAGAGGAGGAAGTCCATGGGGAACACCTCCAGGAGGAGGAAACGGTTCTGGAAAAGGACCTACACCACCAGACATCGATGCATTAATTAGAGATATTCAAAGTAAAATAAAAAGATTTTTACCTGGTGGAAGTTCATCAGGAGGTAAACCAATTGGTTTAATTTTAATTATCATAGCGTTTGTATGGTTAGCAAGCGGACTTTATAGAGTGGGACCCGATGAACAAGGTGTTGTGCTTAGATTTGGTAAGTTTGTAAAAACTACTCAACCAGGATTGCATTATCATATTCCACTTCCAGTAGAGACAGTTGAGACACCAAAAGTTACAAAAGTAAATAGAATTGATATTGGATTTAGATCTGAAAGAGATAGTGGTTTTTCACAAGGTGGAGGAGTTGCTGATGTTCCTCAAGAAAGTTTAATGTTAACGGGTGATGAAAACATAGTTAATATAGATTTTTCAGTTTTCTGGGTAATTAAAGATGCGGGTAAATTTTTATTTGAAATACAAGATCCAGAAGGAACAGTAAAAGCTGCAGCAGAGACAGCAATGAGAGAAGTAATTGCTAAAAGTAAAATTCAACCAGTTTTAACTGAGGGAAGAGCTCAAATTGAAATTGAAACTCAGGAAATTATTCAATCAATTCTAGATGAATACAATAGTGGTATTCAAATTACACAAGTTCAAACACAAAAAGCAGATCCACCCGATCAAGTAATTGATGCGTTTAGAGATGTTCAAGCAGCAAGAGCAGACATGGAAAGATCTAAAAATGAAGCTGAAGCTTATGCTAATGATGTTATTCCAAGAGCAAGAGGGGAAGCTGCAAAAATTATGCAAGCAGCAGAAGCCTATAAACAAAAAGTTGTTGCTCAAGCAGAGGGTGAAGCTAGCAGATTTATATCTATTTATAATGAGTATGCAAAAGCTAAAGAAGTAACTCAAGAGAGAATGTATTTAGAGACTATGGAAAAAGTTTTAGCAGATATTGATAAAGTGATAATTGAAAAAAATGCAGGATCAGGTGTAGTACCTTACTTACCGTTACCTGAACTAGGTAAAAAAAAGGCAAGTAACTAATGAAAGCACAAAAAATTTTATTACCAATAGTTATTTTAATAGGAGCATTAGCCTTCTTTTCCATATTTATTGTTAAAGAGGTTAATCAAGCAATAGTTCTTCAGTTTGGTGATCCTAAAAA
>Ga0209711_10004769_pt1 | contig 10795 bp, 9 predicted proteins | sample ArcticOcean_MG_C_7_FD_187441 | JGI IMG/M metagenome (GOLD analysis project Ga0209711, IMG submission 187441) | Marine microbial communities from western Arctic Ocean - ArcticOcean_MG_CB11_88 (SPAdes) (version 2) | ecosystem: Environmental > Aquatic > Marine > Oceanic | place: Arctic Ocean... | reverse complement strand
AAGCTTTTATTTATAAAAAATGTGCATTTGAATCGCGGTCATTGGAACCGTGAAATTCAAACTAAAAAGTTAATTGTTATTGACTTTTTCTTTTGGGGGATTTTGATTAAAAGAAAACAAAAATCTGAATTATTTCTACTAAAAGTATTTTGAATCGTCAAATCAAAAATTATCCTTAATTTTGATTTTTTAAATAATATTATAATTAATAAACTTTGTCCAATCGTTTTTAAAATGGTTCGCTCAGCCATAAATAAGCAAGTTGAAGATGTCGAAATACAAGCTGTATACAAAAACTGGTGATGATGGAACTACTGGTCTTTTTTCTGGAAAAAGAGTGAGCAAACACCATGTGCGTATAAAAGCTTATGGAACTGTTGATGAACTAAATGCTTGGGTTGGTTTAATTCGAAATGATAAAATAGCCGATGAAACCAATTCGTTTTTAATTAAAATTCAATACGAATTAATGATCATTGCCTCTCAGCTTGCCGACGACACTTCAGCAAAAACTCCAAAATTGAGCGGAAAGATTGTACCAATTGCCTTCGAAAATGTAACTGAAATAGAATATGAAATTGACAAAATTAACAACGAACTTCCCGAACTGAAAAATTTCATCATTCCAGGTGGACATGTATTGATTTCCTATACCCACCTTGCAAGATGTACTTGCAGAAGAGCAGAACGTTTTATCACCGAACTTAAAGGTGAAGAAGAAGTTTCAAGTGTAATTATTGCCTATATAAATCGACTTTCTGACTACCTATTTATTCTGGCTCGGAAGCTTTCTAAAGATTTTGATGTGGAAGAAATCAAATGGATTGCAAAAAAAAACAAGTAACATCCTTGGTTTATTAAGTTAAAAATATATTTTTGCAAAAATTTGAACGCAATATGTATTGGACATTAGAACTTGCCTCCTACCTAAGTGATGCTCCTTGGCCAGCAACAAAAGACGAATTAATTGACTTTTGTATTCGAACCGGGGCCCCCTTAGAAGTTGTTGAAAACCTTCAATCGATGGAAGATGAAGGCGACATTTATGAATCCATAGAAGAAATATGGCCTGACTTCCCAACCGATGATGACTATCTCTGGAACGAAGACGAATATTGATCTTATAAAGACAAAAAAAAAGTCTCCTTGGAGGCTTTTTTTTTGATTACATTTGAAATAAATATTAGAGTATACAAATGAGTTTCCTAAATTCGATTATTAAAACCTTTGTCGGGGATAAAACCAAAAAAGATCTGGCGTTGATCCACCCGATAGTTTCCAAAATAAATGAGCATTTTAATTCCTTTGAATCAATCAGTAATGATGAGTTGAGAGAAAAAACTGCAATTTTTAAAAACACAATTCAGAAAAACCTTAATGAAAATATTAATGGGATCAATGAAATAAAATCCCAAATTGAGAATACTCCTGACATTGATCAAAAAGAACTTTTATATCAAAAAATAGACGGCCTTAGTCTTGAAGGAGAGAAAATTATTGCAAGTACTTTGGAAGAAATTCTTCCTGAAGCCTTTGCTGTGGTAAAAGAAACTGCACGACGATTTGTCAATAATACACAAATTGAGGTTACAGCCTCGGAGTTTGATCGAGCTATTTCTCAAGACAACAGCTATGTCAACCTCAAAGGAAATCAAGCGATTTGGTCTAACTCATGGGATGCGGCAGGTAAACCTATTGTTTGGGACATGGTTCATTATGACGTCCAACTGATTGGTGGCATTGCACTTCATCAAGGTAAAATTGCTGAGATGCATACAGGGGAAGGAAAAACGCTGGTTGCGACGCTTCCGGTTTATCTTAACGCACTTACGGGAAAAGGGGTGCACTTGGTTACCGTAAATGATTATCTCGCCAAAAGAGATAGCGCATGGATGGCCCCAATTTTTGAGTTCCACGGACTTAGTCTGGATTGTATTGATTATTACAAGCCCAACAGCCCGGAAAGAAGAAAAGCCTATCTAGCAGACATTACATATGGCACAAACAATGAGTTTGGATTTGATTACCTGAGAGACAATATGGCGCATTCGCCAGACGATTTGGTACAACCCAAACATCATTATGCTATCGTAGATGAAGTGGATTCCGTACTGATTGATGATGCTAGAACTCCCTTAATTATTTCTGGACCCACACCCGAAGGTGACCGACATGAGTTTGATGAACTTAAACCAAAAGTTTCCTCACTCGTTGCCGAGCAAAGAACCTATTTGACCGGAGTACTAGCACAAGCCAAGAAAACTATTGCGGATGGTGACACCAAAGAAGGTGGTCTTTTATTGTTAAGAGTTTATAGAGGTTTACCAAAGAATAAAAGTCTTATTAAATTTTTAAGTCAAGAAGGAGTTAGACAATTACTTCAGAAAACTGAAAATCATTACATGCAAGACAACAATAGGGAAATGCCTGTTGTTGATGCGGAATTGTTGTTTACAATTGACGAAAAAAATAATCAAATTGAACTTACTGACAAAGGGATTGAAGCATTGTCGACTGACGGTGACGACCAAAACTTTTTTGTCCTTCCAGACATCGGAGGTGAGATTGCTAAAATAGAAAGTCAAGCCCTTGATTCTAAAAAAGAAACAGAACTTAAGGAAAAATTATTTCAAGAATTCAGCATCAAAGGAGAGCGAATTCATTCTATGAACCAATTGCTAAAAGCCTACACACTTTTTGAGAAAGATGTAGAATACGTGGTAATGGAAAATAAAGTCATGATCGTCGATGAGCAAACCGGTCGGATCATGGATGGAAGACGTTATTCTGATGGATTGCACCAAGCGATTGAGGCCAAAGAAAATGTAAAAATAGAAGCCGCAACACAAACTTTTGCTACGATTACACTCCAAAATTACTTTAGGATGTATGAGAAGCTAGCTGGGATGACAGGTACTGCCATCACAGAAGCCGGTGAATTCTGGGAAATTTATAAACTTGATGTAATCGAAATCCCCACGAATCGTCCGATTGCTAGAAAAGACAGGGAAGATTTAATTTATAAAACCAAAAGAGAAAAATACAATGCGGTGATTGACCAAGTAACAGAGCTTTCTCAGGCAGGAAGACCTGTTTTAATTGGTACTACATCGGTTGAAATCTCTGAATTGTTGAGTAAAATGCTTAACATCAGAAAAGTTCACCACAACGTGCTTAATGCAAAATTGCATAAGAAAGAAGCAGACATCGTCGCAGAAGCTGGTAACCCCGGAATAGTTACGATTGCCACAAACATGGCAGGAAGGGGAACAGACATTAAACTCTCTGACGAAGTGAAAAGTGCAGGAGGACTGGCCATTGTGGGAACAGAAAGACACGATTCACGACGTGTAGACCGACAGCTTAGAGGTCGTTCTGGAAGACAAGGAGACCCGGGGAGCTCACAGTTTTTCGTTTCTCTAGAAGACAACCTCATGCGACTTTTTGGGTCAGAGCGAGTCGCCAAAGTAATGGATCGTATGGGCCTGGAAGAAGGAGAAGTTATCCAGCACTCAATGATGACAAAATCCATTGAGCGTGCGCAGAAGAAAGTCGAAGAAAACAACTTCGGAATTAGAAAAAGATTGTTGGAATATGATGATGTGATGAGCGCACAACGTGAAGTCATTTACAAGAGAAGAAAACACGCCCTGAGCGGAAGTAGACTAAAATTAGACATTGCCAATATCCTCTACGATACTTGTGAGGAAATCGTGATAAACAATAAAGCGACTAACGATTACAAAAACTTTGAATTTGAAATCATTGGTAATTTTTCTATCTCCTCCCCTATTGATGAAAACGAATTTACAGAAGCTCCTGAAATTGAGAGTATCAACAAATTATATGAAACCCTAAGTAAACATTATATTTCAAAGATTGAATCTAGTGCTGCTTTAGCTTTCCCTGTAATAAAAGATGTCTTTGAGCGTCGCGGGAATAAGTTTGAGCGAATCGTTGTTCCATTTACAGACGGGGTGAAAACTCTAAATGTGGTAACGAATCTTGAAAAGGCATACAACAGTGCTGGAAAGCATTTGGTTGAAGACTTTGAGAGAAATATTACCCTTGCACTTATTGACGAAGCATGGAAAACTCATCTTCGCAAGATGGATGAATTAAAACAATCGGTTCAGCTCGCTGTTCATGAGCAAAAGGATCCACTGCTTATCTATAAATTTGAATCCTTCGAATTATTCAAATCGATGATCAATGTATTGAATCGTGAAGTACTTTCCTTTTTATTTAAAGGAGGGCTGCCCTCTCAAAGTGAGACTAAAATTCAAGAAGCTAAAAGAGCTGTCGCGCCCAAGGGATATAGAACTTCTAAAGATGAATCACTCAATACCGAAGAGCTTGCACAAAGAAACAGAAGTGCCAGTGCATCTGCTGGTCAGCGACAAAATACGGTTGTAGAAACAATCGTCCGGGATCAACCTAAAATTGGTCGTAACGATAAAGTGGTAGTCAAAAACGTAGTGACCGGTGAAACCAAAACCCTCAAATTCAAACAAGCCGAACCCCTAATAAATAAAGGGGAATGGGTAATCAGTAACTAAACTTATTTTACCTCAACAATATTCTTTAAAGTGAAAAGAACATAAAATTATAATTTGGATAATTCAAAAATGTTTTGATTATGGAGACTTATGCGAGAGTTTTACTATGGATTGTGCCTTTTTTCATAGTTATGATTTTGGTTGAAATCATTTATGGTCATTTAAAAAACAAACAGACACACAATCTAATGGATACGATTTCGAGCTTGAGCTCGGGAATGACAAACATCCTTAAAGACATTTTAGGACTTGTAGTGGTGGTAATCTCTTACCCTTATATGGTTTCAAAGCTCTCTTTTTTCAACATAGAAAGCAGTATTTTAGTTTACATCTTGGCTTTCATATTCATTGATTTTTCTGGTTATTGGAATCACCGTTTAAATCATAAAATAAATTTTTTCTGGAATCAACACATCATACATCACAGCAGTGAAGAATTTAATCTTGCCTGTGCTTTAAGACAAAGCATTTCAGATCTTATTGGTTATGCTGCACTTTTCCTAATTCCGGCTGCCTTCTTTGGGGTTCCGCACGAGGTGATTATTTTGCTCGCTCCCCTTCATCTTTTTGGACAATTTTGGTACCATACCCAACACATAGGTAAAATGGGATTTTTAGAGTATTTTCTGGTAACACCTTCACAGCATAGAGTTCACCATGCCATTAACCCCATTTATATTGACAAAAATCTTGCACCGATTTTTTGTGTTTGGGACCGCTGGTTTGGAACATTCCAAGAAGAATTGGAAGAAGAACCTCCTGTTTATGGAGTCCTAAAACCTGTAAGGACATGGAACCCAGTCGTGATTAACTTCCAACACCTCTGGGGCTTAATTTGTGATGCCTGGCATACGAAAAGCTGGAAAGAAAAACTAACCCTTTGGTGGCGACCTACAGGTTATAGACCACAAGACGTAATTGAAAAATATCCGAGGGAAGCTATAAAAGATATATTTTCAATTCAAAAATACAACCCTAAAACAACTTTGGATCAAAAAATCTGGGCTGTTTTTCAATGGGTTTTTACCACATCCATGTTGTTGTTATTACTACTCAATTATAGTGAATTTTCTAATACTCAAAGATTGCTTTTCGGGGCACTTATACTACTTAGTATTTTCACTTATTCTGCACTAATGGATGGCTATCAATGGGCATTGTTTTTAGAATACACGAGAAACCTATTAGGTCTTGCATTCTTTCTACTTCCCTCTCAAGAGTTATTCTTTATGACGAATATTCCTTTTATTTATTATTTTGGGGTTGCTTATTTTTCTATCAGCCTAGCAAGTCTGATCTGGATGAATGCAAAAAGTAAATTAATTATTAATGAAGTCTAAAAAAAGAATTCTTCTTTTAGGCCCAGCACACCCCTACAGAGGTGGTATTGCAGATACTCAAAATGCATTTGCTAAAAGCTTACAAGAAAATGGTTATGAAGTAATTCTTTTCACATTCAAATTCCAATATCCTAAGTTTTTATTTCCAGGAAAAACTCAATTGACCAGTAATCCAGCACCCACAAAATTAAATATCCAAAGGAAAATTCACAGCTGTAACCCATTCAATTGGGCAAAAACGGCTCGAGCAATCAATCAAATAAATCCTGATGTCGTTTTCTTTCGTTATTGGACACCTTTTTTAGCGCCTTGCTGGCAGGGTATTGCAAAAGGACTTCCGAATAAAATTAAAACAATCGCTTTGGTTGACAACTGGTTGCCACACGAAAGAAAGCCTTTAGACAATTTGTTGAATAATTATTTTGGTAAAAAAATGGATGGCTTTGCAACCTTATCTGGTCATGTTGGAGAACAAATTTCTTCGGTAGGATTCGACAAACCAGTTTGGCTTGGTTTTCACCCAATCGCTGATGACCTTCTCCCTGTCATTTCAAAAGAAGAAGCACGTGATCGATTGGATTGGCCTCAGGGAAAAAAAATTGTTTTATTTTTTGGCTTAATACGAAAGTACAAAGGACTTGACCTTTTGATTAAAGCTTTTTCAAAACCATCATTAAAAGATAAAAATGTCTTGCTGGCTATTGTTGGGGAAAGCTATGAAGACCAGGAGGTATATAAAAATTTGATTTCTAAATTAGAGTTAAACGACCATACCCTCACCGACTTCAATTTTGCTGATATGGAAAAAACAAGGGACGTTATTTGTGCAGCTGACGTGGTTGCTCAAACCTATCGCTCAGCAACACAAAGCGGTGTCACACCACTCGCCTACCAATACCAAACTCCAATTCTGGTGAGTGACATTCCTGGGCTTAAGGCCCCAATATTGACAGATGACTCTGGGAGTGTGTCTTCTATAAATTCAGAAGATATTGCATCAAAAATTGCAGCTTTGATTGAAACAGACCAACTCAAGCATCACATTAATCAAATCAAAAAAGCATTACCAAAATACCGTTGGAAAATCTTTAGTGAAAACCTAATGACATTTATTGAAACTTTATAATATTAAAAATAATCAAATGACTAATTTTATTAAAATCACATGTATTTCATTCCTAATGATTGCATGTAGCGAAACTAAAAAACAAAAAATAACGACTCCCCCAAATGTGGTAATAATCTTTACGGATGATCAAGGTTATCAGGACTTGGGTAGTTTTGGCTCTCCAAATATCAAAACGCCACATCTAGATCAGATGGCGAAAGAAGGGATTCGTCTTACTGATTTTTATGCTGCACAAGCAGTTTGTTCCGCCTCGCGCGCTGCTTTATTAACAGGATGTTATCCCAATAGAATTGGAATTGAAGGGGCACTATTCCCTCATCAAAAAATTGGTCTTAATCCTGAAGAAACTACAATGGCTAAAATGCTTAAAACAAGAGGTTACAAGACAGGAATGTTTGGTAAATGGCATTTGGGTCATCTTCCTGAATTCTTGCCAAACAACCATGGTTTTGATGAATTTATGGGCACTCCTTACTCAAATGACATGTGGCCTGTAGATTTCAACGGAGTACAAGTAGACTCATTGAATAGAAAAATAAAGTTTCCGCAATTACCCTTTTTAAAGAATGGTAAGAAAATAAAGGAAATTAGAACCCTAGAAGATCAAGATCAACTCACCACTGAGCTCACCGAAGCTGCAGTAGATTTTATTAAAAGAAATAAAAACAATCCGTTTTTTCTATATGTTCCCCACCCGATGCCCCATGTTCCTCTTGGTGTTTCTGATAAATTCAGGGGAAAAAGTGAACAAGGAATGTATGGTGATGTAATCATGGAAATTGATTGGTCAGTGGGTCAAATATTAAAAACATTAAAAGAAAACAACCTCCACGAAAATACTTTGGTGATATTCACCAGTGACAATGGCCCTTGGCTTAATTTCGGGAATCATGCGGGAAGTGCGCTTCCGCTTAGGGAAGGTAAAGGAACCGCACTAGAAGGTGGACAAAGAGAGCCTTGTGTGATTTATTTTCCAAGTAAAATAAAGTCAGGAAGAACACTCAGTACGCCAATGATGACCATTGATCTTTTACCTACAATTGCAGAAATTACTGGCAGTCAATTACCAGAAAAGAAAATCGATGGGAAAAGCGTTTGGAATATTTGGACTGGGGAAACAGAAGAAAGTCCACATGAAGCTTATTATTTCTATTATAAATCCAACGAATTGCACGGGGTGCGTTATAAAAACTGGAAACTCTATTTTCCACATTCCTACAGGACATTGAACGGAAGAGAAGCTGGTGCAGATGCTTTTCCTGTAAATTATGAAATACTAAATTTTAATAAAATTGCCCTTTATGATTTATCTAAAGACATTAGCGAAACCAACGACATTGCGTCTGAAAACCCTAAAATAGTTGCTAAAATAAAAATTCTTGCTGATGAAATGCGATATGAATTAGGGGATCGACTCTATGCAATCGAGGGAAGTGAAAATAGACCTATTGGAAGAGTTGAATAATTATTTTATAAAATAAATCAAACTTAAAACTTGATTATTAGATTTAAAAAGTGATTTTAAAAAAATTTATTTTTTTTATATTTCACATATTTTATTATATAAAATTCCCTAATTCTTATACATAATGAATAAATTTTTATTCCTACTCCTCCTTTTCCCTATAATTGCTATTGGCCAAATTCAAGAAGTAAACAGCGAAGAGCTCCTTGGTAAATTGATTGGACAATTAAAAAATGGTTATGGCGACTCTGGGGTAAGCCCTAGAAATAAAAACAATCGCTATGTTTTCACATAAAGAAACCGACGCTTCGATCATTTAACACAATACGGTACTTTTTAATTTAAATGCTCTATGGACGAGCTTGACTTATTCTTCAATTATTTGGTTTCAAATCTTGATAGTGTAAGCAGAAAAAGAAGATTTATTGAGGAAACATTGAAAATTACTACAGGGATTCTTCAATTAAATTTCAATAGACGCTTGGAAAATAATTATGTTCAAATAATACATACTCCAAAAAAATTGATGGTTTAGAACAACTCCTGCCCATAAACAAGAAACAATTGTTTAAACTATTCGGAAAACAAAAGAGCTTTTTAAAATAACTTCTCCAATTTGCATTGGTTAATGTAGTTATGGATAGAGGATTGGATTTAATGGACTATCCATTACGGTATCTACTGAAACACCAGGACACCAAGTTTCCCAATCATTTTGTTAACCATCATTTTCAGGTTTCTTTAGTCGCGTTTCCTTATCCATATAGATCACTGTCATAACCCGACGCATTTCATCAGTACTGTTTGCACCTGCGCGATGAAATACCCATCCGGAATGAAAACTGACTTCGCCTAAATCAAAAGGCTCAGTAATGTGCTTAAAGTCAGTGACTCTTAATCTATTTTCAATTATCTCTTCACTACTGTCACTTATACCCAAATCTCTTCCTTCTTGAATTTGATGACTTCCTGCGCTAAACTCCAGTGGACCTATGTTTTTCGGAATCGCTTGAAGTGGAATCCATGCCGTAATGGTTCGATCGTTGTCCAAAGGCCAATAATATTGATCAGCATGCCAAGGTGTAATACCACCATGAGCTTCTTTGTATAAAGCTTGATCATGATACATTCTAACGTCCTCAACTTCCATTAATGATGCTGCAATTTCAGCCAAACGTTTTGAAAAAAAAATTCTTTTGCCTGTTCATCCTTTCGCCACAAATTAAACAATTGTAAAATGCTTTACCGTAGGTATCTCTTTTTTCCATTGGCCTAGCGTTTTTATTTAATCGATTTACGGCCCTGTCGATGAAACCCCCATAATAATCCAATACTTCTTTAGAAAAAACCTGCTTTAACTTGATGTAGCGGTTTTTTTGATAAAAGTCAATGGCAGTCTGATCCAGAGCATAATGGATATTTAATTCATTAAGAACAGACATGAAAAATTAGATTTGAATCTAAAGTTAAGTAATTTTTAAAGGCTTGAAAATCTCAAAGAATAAAAATGTCTAAAAAACAGTTCAAAATAAATTTGATTAAATTGAGGGTTAAATTTAAAAAAACATGGAACGTAAAATTATTTTAAGCGAAAAAGAAATCCCGGATAAATGGTATAATATCGTTGCAGATATGCCTAACAAACCCCTACCCCCTTTAAATCCCGGCACTCGTGAACCGATAGGCCCAGAGGCTTTAGCTCCATTGTTCCCAATGGAATTGATTAAACAGGAAGTGAGTATGGAAAAATATATTGACATTCCTGATGAGGTGAGAAATATCTACGGCATGTGGCGTCCGACACCTGTTTACCGAGCTTACAATCTTGAAAAAGCACTGGATACTCCCGCAAAAATATATTACAAATATGAGGGAGTAAGTCCAACTGGATCTCACAAACCCAACACTGCCGTTGCGCAAGCCTATTATAATAAGCAAGAGGGGATCAAAAAAATCACCACCGAAACCGGTGCAGGCCAGTGGGGAAGTGCCTTAAGTTTTGCTTGTCAACACTTCGGTATTGAGTGTGAAGTTTTTATGGTTAAACTATCCTATTTACACAAACCCCATCGTAAAGTGATGATGAATACTTGGGGAGCTACCGTCCACCCTTCTCCTTCAAATGCTACTGAAATAGGAAAGAAGATATTAGCCGAAAACCCTGATACAACTGGATCATTGGGGATTGCTATTTCTGAGGCCGTGGAACGTGCCGCAACAAATGATGATACAAAATATGCACTTGGAAGTGTATTAAATCATGTTAAATTGCACCAAACCATTATCGGTCAAGAAGCGATAC
>Ga0209711_10004759_pt1 | contig 10809 bp, 7 predicted proteins | sample ArcticOcean_MG_C_7_FD_187441 | JGI IMG/M metagenome (GOLD analysis project Ga0209711, IMG submission 187441) | Marine microbial communities from western Arctic Ocean - ArcticOcean_MG_CB11_88 (SPAdes) (version 2) | ecosystem: Environmental > Aquatic > Marine > Oceanic | place: Arctic Ocean... | reverse complement strand
ACGACTCAACTGGCCTGCACAACAATTTTAGCGATAAGCGGAACTCAGCAAGCAACTGTTGCGCATGTCGGGCAATCCGCGAGGCAATCCGCGAGGCAATCCGCCAGCATCATTACCGTTGGTGACCCTCTAAAAGAACAGCCACATCACAGCGCTTTGATCTTCAGTTAAACCAATCCTTGCTGTACTTGGCTGTACTTGGCTGTACTTGGCTGTTCTTGGCTGTTCTTGGCTGTTCTTGGCCGTTCTTTGAAAGATCTGGTTTACAATCCCTACCCTCAATAGAGCCAGACAAGGAAGAAGACACTATGGAATACAAAACGATTTTTATCACTGGCGCTGCCAGCGGCATTGGACGTGCCACGGCGGAACTTTTCCATAGCAAGGGCTGGTTTGTCGGCTGCTTCGACGTTGATCATGATGGCCTAAAGGATCTAAACAGGGCGCTAGGTGATCGCTGTTGGACAGCGTATCTAGACGTGCGTGACAAAGAGGCTTTTGACGCGGCGTTAGCGTTGTTTGGGGAACAAACAGGGGGTCGTTTAGACCTTATGTTCAATAATGCGGGCATCACCGTTGGGGGCTATTTTGATGAAATGCCGTTTGACAAGATCATGGACATTGTCAATATTAATTTGATCGGTGTCTTAAATGGCACCTACGCTGCGATTCCGCTACTAAAGCAGACAGAAAACTCACTTTGCTTTACCACATCTTCATCGGCAGCCATCTTTGGCACACCAGGAATGGCGGTTTACGGCGCCACAAAATACGCGGTCAAAGGTTTTACCCATGCGATGAGTGTTGAACTGGCACGATATGGTGTCAGAGCCGCAGATGTCATGCCTGGCATTATTGATACAGCACTGTGGGGCAGCAACAGATACGTTGACGGCAAAGCTGTGGCCACGTTTTCAAAAACACCCAAAAGAAACGCCGACAGAACGGACGCTAGCAGAACCATCGCACCATCTGAGGTTGCCCAGGTCGTGTGGCTTGCCTACCACGGGACGAAACTACATTGGTATGTTCCACCAGAGCTTGAGAAAAATGAGGCAGTAGACTTCGAAGCAAACCGTGACGAGCAGATAGCACGAAGCCGCAAATAGCTTTCAGCGGCACTCGCGCCTTGCTACTTTCCTGCTTGTCGTTGCTTGCCTCTACTTCATGACTCTGCTTCATGCGTCTGCTTCATGACTCTGCTTCATGACTCTGCTTCATGCCCTGCCTTTAAGCGTTTCGCACTGGCGCTACTTTCCCCACCGAAATAAGCGATTCCACACAGTCGCGAATCGAAACATCCAGCGGACGAAATTCCATATCAAGTGTTTCCCGAATGCGATCATTGCGAAGTTCACAGCCGCCCCATATGGCCCTGAATTCAGCCTCTTTCGCTTGTACCTTTTTTAGGGAGCGGGTCTACGAGTTCGGCACCAGCAAATCCTATCTCCGGAAGTAAGCGATCAATACTGGCGCAGACTTCTTCGACATTGCGGGTTTCGATTGACCAGGCAATAAAACGCTCACCCTTGCTCACGTTAACGCTTTCAAGCATCCTGATGTGGGCTTCCGCTAAATCCCGCACATCGACGGTATACCAAGCGCGATAGGCACCTACGACGTTTTGTGAGTACTTACCCAAAAGCATTGTCTCGATGTGGTGTTGCCACGGCCCAGAGTTCTTTTGGTGCGCTGACTGAATAGGACCCACGTTATCACCGGGACAACAGGTAATAGCATCCCAGCGCCCACTTTCATCGGCGGCATCAGCAAAAGCACGTTCCGCGAGCACCTTGCCCATTGAATAGCCCTGACCACGATTGGCGACACGTTTTGGGTTTTGTTCGTCAGGGTATCTGTCTTCATAAAGCACTGGCCGCCGAACCAGTTCTTGCAGATATTGGGGTCGGAGTAAAGTGCCGGGGTAAACGGTCACTAGCCAGCTTGTCACAGGTTACTTTTCGCGCGGGGCGTCGCTGCAGAATGATCAATCTTGATGCCATCTAATGCCAGCGGCTAGCCCCTATCAGAAAATGACTTTTTTACTTTTGCTTGTAACAAAGTCTCAATGCCGGTACCAAACCGAGCTCAATTTCTACCCCCTCAAAGCTCATACCATCAATAACAATTTTTTGTTGCAGGTCGGCGGCTTTTAATAAGGCTTTAAAAAGCGCGTAACCAATGGTGTTTCCTTTCAGGTCATTTAAAGACTGCTCTGTATGTTCGGCCAGTGTTTCGTCTACCGTAAAATGAGGTATTAATTTAGGCGGAACGCCGATCTCAATCTCAAGCTCACCCATGGTGTAGCCAGCTTTAGCAAGATGTGGCAGCGCATCATTAAGATTACCGACAACCTCTAAGATTGCGTCACCAACCTTTCCAGAGGGGTCTCCTACTTTACCCTTAACGTCAGCCGCGGTTTGTCTAGCTTTATCAATAAAGTTGCCAAAAGCCATCGTGTTTCCTTTTTCATCGTAGGATTGTGACGTCGATTAAAACATCGAAAAGCAGTTTCGATTAATGAATTATGATGACTAACGAAAATAACTGAGCCTGGGAAGTGTTAGCGTGCTGATAACTCACTTCTCAACTGCACTACATTAGCGCATCTTACTCACAGCGCCACCTTAGGCAAACATCCCCAATAATTGGCAAGAACGACGGTCGGTCTGGTGACGACCAGTTTTCCCCCCGTGCTACACTTCGATATAATCGTTTACTCTGAACTGTCACCATTGGTCACGAAATACCAAAATGCCGCACAGAATTGCGGCCCTTTGAATTTACGTAGATAGGGCCACAGCCATGTTCGAACACCCAATCAACCAAAACCCAATCAAACTTTGGCTGCTCAGCATATTCACACTCATGTTGCTGATCCTTGCATGGACAAATGCCGTAGATACCGCTGCTATTGAATATGTTAACAACTCATTGGTCGACGCAGGGCTCATTTTTGCTACGGCCCGCGGAATCAATGCCGTTATCTCTGTGCTTCAGGGTACGGAAATAGATGCCCTTTTTATTACCATCACCGTCGGTGAACTACTGGACCCAATCAACGACCTGATAGAAAGATTCTCCGCCATCATGCTCGCCGCACTAGGTGTGTTGGTCGTACTGAAGTTAATGCTAGAGATAGTTGGCCATGACGCTTTTAACATTTTGCTGACTGTGGTGGCTGTGATCGCAATTAGCGCCTTGGCGCTCAACAGACGGGATCTGTATCAACTTGGCGCCAAGCTGCTCATTATCACGATAGTTCTTCGGTTCGGTCTATCGTTTGTGGCCTTTGCAACCGAAATTGTTGATGAAACCTTTTTACTCGACCGAGAAAAGAAACAGCAGCAATCTATGGAAATTTTCCTCGATGAACTCGAGGAATTGGAAACGGCCGTTGGCGCTAACCCGAGGTTCGAAAAACAGATTGAGACGCTCGACGATGAGGTATATTTCCTGAACGAAAGCAGGCTTGAGAGAAGAAAAGCCTCTGATGAGTTGGAGAAAGAACTGCAGAGCGAAGAGGCAGAATTAAAAACGTTGTGCTTCCCCCTCCCTATCCTTGCCTGCAACGAGACCTTCCTGGCTGATGAAAAAGGAACGCGGTTTAAAGGCTTAACATTAAAAATCGAAACCCTGAAGAACTCGATCGAATCGACCCAACACGGGATTGACGAAACCAACGCGAAACTGAAGGTACTTGAGGGCAAACGTGAGTGTCTTCAAAAGAAAACCATCGGCGAAACTTGTGGCATTTGGAATAAGATAAAAGAAGCTTCAACAATAGATATTCGCAGTAAACTGAATCAGCTAGAGGAATACACGGGTACCTTTGTCGATAGTACGATAAATCTTTTGGCTTCTCTGGTCTTTAAATCAATTCTACTGCCTATCGGTTTTCTGTTTCTTGTCGTCGCCTTGTGCAGGCGGGTGTTGCGCCTTAGCCTTTAAGAAATCACAAACAATAATAAAACTGCGAAGTTACCCCAACGACTGTTCCGCACCGATAATAGCATTGCCCCAAGTGGCTTGACTGCCAGGCAAGACTACTTATGCACGGCCAACGATGCCTGCCGTTTAAAATTGGCGCAGATTAGCCGCTGTCAGATAATCCATCGCTGACGTGATCTGTGGGCCCGATCCACTCAACTTCCGTTGCGGGTCTGACCTACGCCACGCCGTGCGGTTTTTTTCATCACTGACTAAGCTACGATAAAAAGTTATGGCGTAAGCCATTAGCGTCTGCCGCTAAGCGATTCAACATGCCGTCAATGCACTGCAGACAACCCCACCCCCGCAACCGCCAGTGTCTAAAACGCTTCGCCTATTCAACGCTAGCCTTAGTCAATTACATCACTGGGAATCCGAAGTGCTTTGATTATTGAGTTTATTGAACTTGGACTCCATCGTGGGGTTGCGCTGGGTCAGCTTTTTGATGGTTACATCCTGCGCCTTGTTGTTTGCAAGACGAAGGTTCCGGTCAGTACCAAGTAATGCGTCCTTCGTTTTCTGCAGATGGTCGATAGACTTATCAATCTCATCGATCGCTGTTTGAAATTTCCTGGATGCAAGGTCGTAGTTCTTCGCGAATGCAGTCTTGAAACTATCAAGGTCGTTTTCGAAATTTGTTATGTCGACATTTTGTGCTTTAACAAGCGCAAGTTCTGTCTTGTATTCAAGCGACTTCATCGCCGCATTACGCAGCAGCGTAATAATTGGTAGAAAGAACTGCGGACGCACGACATACATCTTCGGGTAGCGATGAAACACGTCCACGATCCCTGTATTGTAGAGTTCACTCTCGGGTTCGAGCAGGGACACCAGCACAGCGTACTCGCAACCCTTTTGTGTGCGATCCTTATCGAGTTCCTTTAAAAAGTCCTCGTTCTTCTTCCTGGTTGCCGTGGTGTCGCTTTCGTTTTTCATCTCGAACATGATCGAAACAATCTCGGTGCCAGCTTCGTCCGAGTCGCGAAAAACATAGTCGCCCTTGCTACCAGTACTTGCGTCGTTGTCCTTTTCGAAATAGGCCCTTGGAAATGCTGTTGATCTAATGCGGTTGAACTCTGTCTCGCAGTGCTGTTCAAGGGTTTCACCAACCATCTTTGTTGATAGTCGCGCCTTCATATCGCGTAGCCGCTCAATTGAGTCGTCGCGATCCTTAATCTGCGTCTCGTACTTGTCCTTAAGCGACTTCTCTTCGAGTTGTTTTTCAAGCTCTACCTGCTTAAGGCTGCTCTTAAAATCGTCGCGCTCTTTTTCAACCGCACTCACTGCCTGGGTAACTGCAAGCTTTTGCTTAACTTCGTTCGCGTCAAGCTTTGCGTTTAGCGCCTGAATCTCAGCATCCTTCATTGCGGCCGTGTCTTGTACATCCCTGGAAAGTTTTAGCGCAGCTAGCGTTGAGGCTGCATCGCTATCTTGCTTCGCCTTTTCCAGGGCGTTTGTTAACACGTCTCGTTCTTTTTCAACGGCAGCAAGCGCTTCGGTAACGGCAAGCTTTTGTGCCACCACACCCGCATCAAGCTTCGCCTGCAGCCCCAGAATTTCAGCATTCTTAGCTGCTGCAGCCTTCTCCATTTCGCTACCCGCTTCACTCTTGGCAAGCTCAACTGCATTTCGCTTTTCTTTCTCGGCCAGTTCAAGGCGGTCGCGCAGTTGTTGTTCAAACTCGCTGTCGCGAACCTGCTTTAAAATGTCTGCATAGCCCGCTTCGTCGATCTTGAATGCCTTATCGCAGTGCGGACAGTTGATGTCATGCATTGGTTTTCCCCTTTTGACGAAAGTTCATTTGCGCATGCCCTGTACTATAAACGGTGCCTTACAAGATGGTGTACGGAATTTCATCCGCGTCGTGTTAAATAGCAGAACGTAATCAATCTGTTGACAAAAAAATCGAAAAATATCACATAAGCTAACGGCTGGTTAAGAATAGGCGGGTGTTTATCCCAAGGGTTAATCGCAACATCTATTAAAGTTAAAATATTCGCTTTTCACAGTCACTGTGCCCAGCAGGCTACCTGAAAAACAAAGCGCCTGGATAACAAAGCACCTCGATAACAAAGCACTTGGAAAACAAAACGCCTGGATATCGCCGATACGCGGCTCGTATAAATGGACATTTAACGCCCTTCGTCCCCTTTAGAGTCCGCTTCAGAGCACCCTTTTGAGGGTCTCCTGCAGGCGGTGGGAAAACGCAGGGCCAAGTATTCAGCGCATAGAGCGTTATGGCCTTAAGGCCTAGCGAAGTCGATGCTTTGCGTAGCTGGGTTACTTGCCAAGGATGGCATCTTTGCGGGTTTTCAAGGTTTCTTTTTCGGCAATCTTGCCGAGTTTGGAGGTTGACGCCATACCGTCGCCTTCCGAAGGCGCCTCGGGCTTGTGGGGCGTTGCCATTCAGACGGTTTAACCTGCCAGAGAAAAAAGAACAAAGCGCTGAAGACGACAACGGTTTTTACCACCAAGGCCACTAATGCACACGTGGGGGAGCGCTCTGCCAGGTAACCGGCCACGTCAACGTAAAGCCAATCCGTGACCAGCGCTACGGCGATCGCGGTCAACATGTAAAATATCTTTAACCGATATTTCCGGGCGACAGCCAAAAGCGCGCTAGTGCGTGCGAATCGATACAGCGACATCAGAAGAAGCTAACCCCCGATAGCGCCAGCACGCCCAACAACGAAGTCTGCTCGATTTCATTCCAGACAGATGACGCGGCATCCGCCAAAAGGTATTCCAGATCTTCCTAAGAGATGTCCTCCTCAGTTTTGCCGTCAAGAATCATGTCCTTGCGAACTCGCTTCACGGCCTGCTCTCGCACTTTTTGTTTGATGAAGGGGCTGGTCAGATACCTTTGCAATCTTGGGTTAAACCTGACGCTCTTTGTTTTCTGGATCGTGTTTTCTTCTTCTCTTTTCCACTCTTTCTCTCTCTTTTCCTCTCTTTTCCTCGCTTTTCCTCGCTTTTCCTCGCTTTTCCTCGCTTTTCTTCGCTTTTCTTCGCTTTTCTTCGCTTTTCTTCGTGATTAGCACTCAATCTATTTCTTCAAGATGCGGAGTAGCATCAATGCCAGATCTACAATCTCCGTTTGCTGACTTTGGCACGGCGGTTATGGCGTTTTGTGAGATTCTGGCTCACAGACTTTTAGATAAACGTTACTCTTGCCCTACTCTCTACTCCCTACTCCCTACTCCCTACTCTCTACTCTCTACGATCTAAAAAAGCGATGGTCTTGGTAAATATAATCAATTGTACAAATGGAAAACAAGCGCCCACACTTCCGGCTCTTTATCTTAGATGCGAAAATTGTAATGAAAAATTCCTTAAAATTTTCAATGAAGATCTTCACTGCTGGTTTATTTGCCCTTGCCATTATCCCTCAGGTCGCCAATAGCGACCAGACAATGACCGGCAAACCAAAAGGTTCCGAGGCCGTTGGCCTTACCGTCAATGAACAGCCGCGCACCAATCAGTTCTGGTGGCCGGACCAACTTAATTTGTCACAGCTAAGAGACCATGATGGTCGCTCCAATCCGCTTGGTGAAGCATTCAATTACAAAGAGGCCTTTGATGCGCTTGATTTTGCAGCAGTAAAGGCAGATGTGAATGCGCTGCTCACGGATTCACAGGACTGGTGGCCGGCTGATTTTGACAACTATGGACCGTTTTTTATCCGACTAGCCTGGCACAGTGCCGGCACCTACCGAACCCTGGATGGTCGCGGCGGCGGTGACGGTGGCCAAATGCGTTTCAACCCCCTTAATAGCTGGCCGGACAACGGTAACTTGGACAAGGCGAAAAGATTACTGTGGCCAATCAAACAAAAGTACGGCAACAGCCTGTCCTGGGCTGATCTAATGATCCTGGCAGGTACTGTGGGCCTGGAAAATATGGGCTTTGAAACTTATGGCTTTGCTGGCGGCCGTGCCGATGACTGGGAACCCGATCTTGTTTATTGGGGACCCGAACTTGAGATGCTAGCCAGTGATCGCGAGGACAAAGACGGTAAATTACAGCGGCCCCTGGGGGCTGCCCATATGGGCCTGATTTATGTTAATCCGGAAGGACCCAAGGGCAAACCTGACCCAATAGGTTCCGCGCGCAATATCCGTGTAACGTTTGGTCGGATGGCGATGAATGACGAAGAAACTGTCGCCTTGATTGCTGGCGGTCATACCTTCGGCAAGATGCATGGCGCTCACAAGGCAGGGGACTGCGTAGGTGTCGAACCCGGTGCAGCGGGAATCGAACAGCAGGGACTTGGCTGGAAAAATAAATGTGGCAAAGGTCACTCTGAAGATACTGTCACCAGTGGGCTGGAAGGTGCATGGACCCAGGCACCGACCCAGTGGACAACCTTATACCTGCAAAACCTGCTCAACCTGGAGTGGGAGCAGACTAGAAGTCCGGCGGGCGCTATTCAATGGGTGCCTGCGGATAAATCGCTGCACAGCTCAACTCCTGATGCCCATATTGCAGGGAAGTTCAACGCACCGGTAATGACCACCGCTGATCTTGCGCTAAAGTTCGACCCTGCTTATCGACAAGTCGCCGAACGGTTCCTGGCGAATCCAGGGGATTACCAGTTGGCATTTGCGAAGGCATGGTACAAGTTGACGCATCGGGATATGGGCCCCCGTTCACGGCTGCTCGGAGACGATGTGCCAGAAGAAGAAATGATCTGGCAGGATCCGGTCCCCGCTGTCGACTACAAGGTAGTCAACGACAGAAGCATCAGCAAGCTCAAGGAAACGATTATTGATTCCGGCCTGTCGGTTCCCGATCTAGTCCGCACGGCTTGGGCATCCGCATCAACGTTCCGTTCTTCTGACATGCGTGGTGGTGCCAATGGTGCACGCATTGCGCTTTGGCCGCAGAATAGCTGGTCTGTCAATAGCCCGGCGAAACTGGCGGAGGTGCTGGGTGAGCTTGAAAAAATTCAAACTGTTTTTAATAGTAAGGCGCGCGGCGGGATGCAGGTATCGCTGGCCGATGTCATTGTGCTGGCTGGCGCCGCCGCAATCGAAAAGGCTGCAGAAGACGCTGGCGTGACAGTGCAGGTGCCGTTTGTACCTGGCCGTTCTGATGCAAGCCAGGTTCAAACGGATGTGAAATCTTTTGCGCTGCTGGAACCTTCTGCCGATGCATTTCGTAATTTCTTTGATGCAGAGAAAAGTTACCGCTCGCCAGCGGAAATGCTTGTAGATAAAGCTGACCAGTTGCACCTCACTGTGCCTGAAATGACCGCCCTGATTGGCGGTATGCGGGTACTGGACGCAAATACCGGCGGCGCAAAGCACGGTGTCTTTACGGATGCACCTGGCACGCTCAGCAATGACTTTTTTGTGAACCTGCTCGATATGTCTACGGTTTGGCGAAAGGCAGACGAGGAAGGTGTTTACGAAGGTCTTGATCGTGAGACAGGCGCACTGAAGTACACCGGGACCACCGTAGATCTGATCTTTGGTTCAAACTCGGAACTGCGTGCCGTTGCCGAGGTATATGCCTTTAATGGTTCGCAGGAGAAATTCGTCAAGGATTTCGTCGCCGCCTGGAACAAGGTAATGGAACTTGATCGCTTCGACCTGAAGTTCGAAATCTAGATTCTCAAGGTTGCGCGTTGCGGCAAAGTATTGCCGTAACGCACGACGTTGACGAATCGCCATTTGAGCGGTTTGATCCAGCACATTACACAGTCAATAATCGGGACATCACCCGCCCATGAATGACTGGGTTGGGTTAGCCGTGGTCATCGAGGCTGATCACCTTTCAACGCCTGCTGGCGACCGGCAGGCTAGCTGACCTTTTGTGACGATGCAGTGTACTTACTACGTAATTACATTGGTTCATAACTGCACGCTAATGGTCTCTGCACGCATCAGTACGCCATCACCAAGGTGCGCTCTTCTTGCGGCCTTGAACGCTTCGAAATCGCCGGTAATCGTCTGCCAGCCGAAAAAGAACGCCTGACCGTCGATCATCTGGGGGATTGCGCTAACGCCGTTTGGAATGACAGCAAAGTCTTCCGGGCTACGAGAGAACAGGTGCTTGTCGATAAAATCGAGATAGGTGTCAAATTTGTCAGCTGCCACCAGATCTACAAAAGCCACTGCGGTTTCCTGTTGGGCTCCAGCCATTTTAATGATTTCTGTCGGGAACAGTCCGGCGGTCCAGCGGGCGTTTATTTCAATGACCACGACATCGTCACCATCGATAAAGTAATCGATTCCGCAGTTAATACCCTCGGGTAGCACAAAGCCATGGGCACGTGCGTATTCGCCCACCTTCATCAGCACTTCTTCCTGGGCTTTCGTCAGAATCACATCGGGTCCCAGGAGATTCCCGACCCACAAACCTTCCGAAAACATGATCTTGCGCACGTTGGCGATGGAGATGTCATCCGGCGTGATCCTCAGGTCAACGGTCATCTCTGTAAATCGGTCCAGGTCGAGCCGTTCCTGCAGGATGACGTCCAGGTCAGCGGGGAATTCCTCAACATAGTCCAGGCAATCCTGCTGGCTATTTACCACAGTGACGTTCCTTGCCCCTGAAAGTCCCAGGATCTTCAGCATGATCTGGTTGCCGTGCTTGCTCAGAAAATCAGCAACCTGACTGCCCCCGAGTTCTCCCTTAGTGGTCACCAACGTTTCGGGCACGGGTATACCGAAATCTGGCGCATGCTGCGCGAAAAACACTTTGGAGTTCATGTCCTGGCTGATCCGCAGCCTGTCTGGATCAGCGTGAATGACCTTGTTAGATCCTGAGGTGAGGTACAGCGTAAACGTTTCAGTATCCGGGATATCTTTGGCC
>Ga0209711_10004758_pt1 | contig 10812 bp, 17 predicted proteins | sample ArcticOcean_MG_C_7_FD_187441 | JGI IMG/M metagenome (GOLD analysis project Ga0209711, IMG submission 187441) | Marine microbial communities from western Arctic Ocean - ArcticOcean_MG_CB11_88 (SPAdes) (version 2) | ecosystem: Environmental > Aquatic > Marine > Oceanic | place: Arctic Ocean... | reverse complement strand
CCCCATTACATACTACTGATTGGTATATCAAATGGGTTAGTTCGATTATCTTAATAATTGGTATGGTTTTAGCTGCAAACAATCTTTATCCCTACAACATTATTGTTCAATGTGTAGGCATACTTGGTTGGTTAGTTGTTGCTATTATGTGGAATGATAGATCGTTAATTATTGTTAACGCTGTTGGCGGCGCAATTCTTTTAAATGGTTTAGTTGGGTATTGGTTAAAATTAGGGTAAAATGGAAACCTGCAAATATTGCGATAGAGAGATTGTTGAAGAAGTCCCTGAAAACTCTGGCTATGGATCTTGTGCTGGGTTGAATTGCGGGCATATGCGAGTATACGGCCTAACTAATGAAGATTGTAGACAGGTTATCGTCAGATCAGATATTTCTCCTTATTATAAGAAATTTAAAGATATAGTATACTAATGTGGGATAACATATATGTAAATGGAGATAGCTATAGTGCGCCTTGCGACGAACATCCTGTATATAGCGATTATTTAGATGGGAATGTAGTTAATGCTGCAATACAAGGATCTAATAATGAAAGAATTTTTAGATCCTCTGTTGAGCACTTACAAAAATTTAAAAATACAAATACCCTAGCAATAATTGGGTTTAGTTTTATGTCCAGGCATGAGGCATGGTACACCGGCACAGACAAAAAACTATTACAAATCTGCTATGAAAATAATGCTATGGATTTTCCAATAACCAAGACATTGTTTGACCCTATATTATTAATCACAGCTGACCATCTACTTAACCATGATCACAAGGATGCTCATGCAAAGAGTTTAATTATGTATGAAAACTTTACTCAGGTATTAATAGACTTTTGTACTAAATTAGAAATGTTTACAGGGTGGTTAGAAAATAACAGTATAAAATATTTTATATTTAACGCACCTGATCTTAAAGATTGGAGTTCGTGTAATTGGGACTTTATAAAACAAACAACAGCATATGTTAATCTTATAAACAATAACAACATCTACAATTTTTTTGATTTTAGTATACCAGAGTTCTCTGCACAACATAACAAAGAACCATCTGCCACTGGTCACATGGATGGCCCAGGACATAAAGCATTTAGTGAGTTTTTAAAAGAACATGTTTGATATCTTTTGTATGCAGATTAACGAGTGGCCGCCATTGTGGCTGCAAGAAACTGACGATCCAGCAAACTTGCCAGCACATACACAATACACCAGGTACAATGGAACTCACTTAGATACTATACGTAGATGCGTTAATCGTGCTCGTACTGAGTACGTATGGATAGTGTGTGATTTATGCAACTATGATAATTTTGACTTTACTTGGCAACCAGTGCCCTGGGAAGCAGATCAAATACATTGCTGGGCTAGTGGTGAGCAACAGTTTGGCGATACATTCTTGGTGCCTGTACGAGCTTTTAAGAGCCAGGAAGCAGGGCTTAAACTACTTGAGTGGTACGAGCATATTAACTGGCATAGCGAGCCAACAGTAACTCGGTGTCCCTGGCCTACTGTTAACACGTTAGACGAAATTACTACATCTTACGCTTGGATTAAACAAACACCAACAGATATAGTATATGATCCTAGTTTATGGAAAGAACGCAATCTACACGTTTTTAACAAGAGCGGAAGTGTACTACTAGTGCCCAGGGACTGTAAAACGCATTTTAAAGAGCAATACTACGACTACCCATACATCTTGCGTCATAATACCCATACTATAGCAGAACAACCACTAGATGTTGTATACCTTTCAAATGGTGAGGAAAATGCCCAAAGAAACTGGGAGATACTAAAAGAGTTATGTCCAAGAGCAAAGCGAATTGATGGTATTACTGGCAGAGCAGAAGCATACAAGGCATGCGCAGAAATTAGTGACACTCCCTGGTTCTTTAATGTATTTGCTAAGTGTATTACACTGCCAGAGTTTAACTTTAACTGGCAACCAGACTGGCTACAGGGAGACAAGCACTGGATATTTCATGCTCGTAATCCTGTTAATGGTTTAGAATACGGTCACATGGGTATTATTGCATACAATAAAAAACTAGTACTAGATCAGACTGAGTGGGGTTTAGACTTTACTCTCAGTGCCAAACACGACGTTGTTCCTGTTGTGGGTAGCATTGCAGAGTTTAACACAGACAAACATGCAACCTGGCGTACAGCATTCCGTGAATGTATCAAACTTGGCCTAAACGATGATATAGAAAGTAGATACAGACTGAAACAATGGTGTACTGTAGCAGAAGGTGATTTTGCTGAATGGAGTTTAAATGGTGCAGTTGATGCTGGTATTTACATTGCTGGCGGCAACGACTTACAGGCTACGTTTGAATGGAAGTTCCTGGAAGAATTCTTTGATAGCAAGTATAACCACTAGTAACTCTTCATCTGTTGTATACGGATCACATGGTAGTGCTAAATGTTGGTTACAATTCTTAATAGCACCTGGCAAATTATACAACGGATCCTTGTAAACTAGCTTAGTTTCGATCTTGTTATCTAATAAATGTTTTGCTAGTTGATCTCGTTGATCAGTGCTAATAACAAACTTACTAACTTGTCCTTTATGATCTGTGATAATATCAACATACTTACCGAGTTCTATAGTATAGTCTCTGGCAATCTCTTGTCTTCTTTCCTGCCAAAAAGGAAAGTGATCTAGCTTAACACACATTTCAGCACAATCTCGTTCACTCATAACACTGTGACCTCCTACGTGTGAATCGTAGTATCCATGTCTGCGAAGTAGTCTAACTCTGTCTGCAATATGTTTATGATTAGTAACAACGGCTCCGCCATTGCCAAAATTTGGTAGTGCCTTGGTAGGATCAAAACTATATGCAGCAAAAATGCCTTGTAACGGTGCACCAAAGTGTTGAGCACCATCTTCATATACAATTTTATCTGTGGGTAAAGTTTCTGTATTTCCAAACAATCCAACCCATACAGTGTGTTCTATATTATTGCTAACTTTGTCCCAGTCTAATAATCCATTGGGTTTTACGTCTACGCATACTGGCGCTAGTCCTGCACGTAATATACTATTCTTTGTAGCAACAAAGGTTTGGCTAGGTAATGCTATTGGTCCTTGTATTTGTGATGCGGCTAGTCCATAATAAAGTGCATCACTTCCGCTACCCACAGTAACAGCATAGTCGGCGCCAGCAAGAAGGGCAAGCCGCTGTTCGAATTCCTGTGTGGATTCTCCTAGCATAACTCGCCCTGACTTTAGAACTAATTTTGAAAGTCTTGATAGAGATGGTTCTAGTTCTTGATACAGCCTACTCAGGTTGTGCAGTCGTATCATCTTTAATACTCTCTGGTTCAGGTTTAACCTTTTGTAAATCAAACAATATAGTTTCACGTAATTCTTCAATGTCAACTTCGCCAGTCTCTAGCAACATTAGTGCCTTAACAGCGGAAATCTTACGTGTTCGTGATAATTTAGAAGCAAGTAACACTAGTTCTACTCTTGATGTAATACCTGAACCGGTTAGTACACTATCTGCGTTTAATAACATCTCTGCTACTCCCTGTGTTGTTTGTGGTAACACGCTAATGCCCACAATGTCATTTCTCCTGGGTCTTCAAAACTCATATATGCCATCTTATCGTCGTCAAACCACCAGCCCCATTTATGTTTACACATACTGTACGCATAGTCTAAAGTTAGTCCATTAACACCCTCGCCATTTATGTAGATGTTATGTTTAAACTTCTTATTGTAACCACAATCTGTCTTATATCTCATTATCCTGGAACAACTCATTAGCTAAAGGAAACACGTCAGCAATAACTTTGGCGCATGCTATTGCAATGTTCATGTGTTCTTTTTGTGTTCCGTTAGCACTACGCAAGTCGATATAATGAATCCAACTCCGTAAAGTTCCGTTCATATACAATGTAGTCTTAGTGTTGCCTTCGGGTAATACTTTACGAGCTAATTCCTTGGCAATGCCATTTTCAATAGCCCAATCGTATTTTTCTTTAGCAAGTTTAGCTACTTCTTCTTGAGCTTCGATCCATTGATGATGAAGCTCAACATTTTCAGTATCAACACTATTCTGCCTGTTTTTAGTATCTTGTAACCGTGCTTCACTATACTCAAACATATCGCCTTGCTCTTCAGGATCAGCATAGCGTTGACTAAACTCTTGGAAAGCAAAACTGCGATGTCTTACAATTTGATGTGCAATGTCGCGGGTTGTTTGTATTTCTAAACAAGCATTAACCATTTCTAACGGTGACCAATGAGAGTGTTTAATCAAATACTTAATTAATTTCTCACTGGTTTCCGTGTTCATTTGGTTGCTAGGATTACTGACTCTGGCACAGAAAGCAATCAAGTCTTGAATATTTGCATCATCAAGATCATGTTTACCTAAAAATTCTGTGCTAGCCTTACTATAGCTAACAATCTCTACGTGCATTAAGCAGCAACCTTCTTCTTACGTGGTTTACGGGCCTTCTTAGGTTTTAATGCAGGGTTAAGAGATTGAGCTTCTTCAGTTAAGCGTGTAATCTCAGCAGTTATTGTGGCTACCTGCGCTTGCATACCTTCTGCTTGCCTTACTAGGTTATTAGCAATGTCAGCATCAGTAAGTACACCAGGAGAAGCCGCTTCAGACATAATAGCTTGACTAGCCGCTTCGCCAACTGCTTGTTTCGTTGGGTCAGCAATGCCGTGAGTAGCGTCAAGTTTTGCCATCTTAGCCGCGGCTTCGCCACCTGCTTCCATGCCTCGAACAATCTCGTTAATCTCATCTAAACGAGCGCCTTGGCCTTTTCCGCCTGGATTAAGAATTACGTCTTGAGTACGTACCTTTTTCATCCATTTATTCTCATGAATCGTTTTTAGAATCATCGTGCCATCACCGCCAGCAGTGGTGTGAAGTGCATCAGCTAAATTATTAGCCGCTTGTCCAGCGTCACTCTCAATGCATTTCATGACAGAATCGTGAATGGATTGTGGTAGTGTGTCTGGGTAAATGATAAGAGCCATGTGATCTTCTCCAGGTACTTCTCTGAAGACTACCACCGCATTCTTATCATTGTGTTTGCCTACATGTTTAATCATTTGTTTTCCTCATCAGGTAGCTCTGTTCCTGCTTCTGGATCTGCTCCAGTAGCTGGTGCTTCACGCAATCCAGCACTTACTAGAAATGCGTGTAATTTTGTGTAAAGTTGGCCAACTACGTGCATCTCATTAGCACGAATTGTACCACGTTGTGCAGCAGCTTCAAGCACAGTTGCCATAGTGTTTAAATCAGTTACACTAAGTGCTGATGGATCAAACTCTGGCTCTGTAACTTCTTGTGCCGTTACATTGTCCATTTCCACTGACTCAACTTCTGTAACATTTTCTACTGTCATTTCTTCACTCATGTTTCGTAAACTCCTTTAAGTTTGTAATAAGTAATAGTGTATAGTATGCATATATTATAAGGTATTTTTATTATGATTGCAAGATTTATTTTCGTTGGAATGCTAGTTTTTTCTATGTCGTTGCCTGCGCATGCAGAACCTGACAAATTTTCTAGGATACTTGCACTACTTGACGGCGCTTTAAAGTGTCAAGCAGCGGTATCACTAACGTCTAATTACAATGTTATTTATCGTGCTTTAAACCGCGGTCTTGAAAAAGTGAATCCTCCTGAATATGCTAAGTTTCAAACTCAGTTAGATGAACAATGGAAACTAATTGAGATTATTGTAAAAAAAACTAAGTCGGAACTTGAAAAACTTAACCCAGCAATGGATTTTGACAAAGTAGAACAAAGACTATACATCGAAGCAATTAACTATATAACTACACCCATCAAAGCTCTTAAGGTCAAGGATGATCATATTAACAATTTAATGAAATTAAATTCTTCCTGTTCAACCCGGGCTCCACTAATACTTAAAGACCTTGTAAGGGATTTTCCAGAGGATAATACTACTGAAGATAATATTACTGGTGGTCCTTAAATTTATAATAAGCATAATTACCAAACGGTGGCTTAATAGTATCTGGACCATGTATAATAAACACTGTATCACAGTAGTCTGGATCTCCCCATGAACTGTAAGGATATCCGTCAGTAAACATTATAAACCGTTCTGGGCAAATATCGTTCTCTTTCATAAACGTCCAGTTACAATCAAAATCAGTACCGCCGCCACCTTTTGGCTCGTATGTTAAAATGTCATCAATGTTGGTGTTGTCAAACTCAGCATAGTTATAAACATTGGTATCAAAGCACCATAGTTTAATCTTAAAGTCCTGGAACTGCTCCATGATTCCTTTAACTTCTGATAACATGTCACGGCCCATATCGTTGCTAATACTACCCGACATGTCCATTGCAATAGCGGCTTCAATAGTATTTTCAGGAACCATACCAGGCAACATAAAGTCACTGCCCCAGCCTTTGCGGCTTGGACGCATAAAACTATAGTCGCTCTTAACAGTACTTTGGATACTTGTTTCAAGCAGTTCAGTCCAAGCCATTTGTGGCTCAGTAAGCTCTTGTATAATTCTAGCAACGTCACCTGGAATTCCACCAGCACCGTTACCTGCCTGTTTAGCACTGTTAATAAGAGACTCTTTAATTTCGTCCCGGATCTTTTTACGATCTGCTTTAGAATACTTGGGCTTACTCTTGCTTTTTAGGTTACCATTTTCATCTTCTTCTGGACTGTCACCGCTACTGCCTTCGCCATCGTCACTGTCCAAGTGTTCGTCCAACAACATGTCTGCAAGATCGTCTATGTTAATCTTCTCTGCATTTTCGTAGATATTATCATAAATCTCTTCCATGCTAAGTTTTTCATACTTGCGGTCATATAGTGCAGGTACTGTAGTAATCATAACACCAATCTTGCTGTTAACAAGATCACGGTTTACAGCATAATCTGCGGCAATATTAGCAATGGTAGGATTATGGAGGTTAAACTTACTGCGACCTAAGTGGTCATATACATTGTGCAAAGTTTCATGCCCAAACAAGAACTCAATCTCTTTAGGTTTAAGCATTAAGATAAATTTGCTATTGTAATAAAAATAACGGCCGTCAGTAGCCGCTGTAGGCAACCATTCATCTGCATTAACTAGCGGAAGTCTAGTAGCCATGTTGCCAAAGAAGCTAGCCTTAAGGAGCAAGGCTACTCTAGCAGTTGTTAGGGCTTCACGAGCAAGCGCATCTTCTGCAGGATCTGTCTCAAATCCTACTGGAAGTTCTATGTCTTTAGTATTCTCAGTTGTTGCAGGCAATGCACTTCTCCTTAATTAACTTATACACCATAGTAGCACAGGTTAACATAATGTCAACCAGAACAGCAATAAGTTAATCTTTCAAAGCCGCTGCACCTTCCATACGCTCACACAATTTACGCAACTCACGCATCAACTTACGACTAGAGTCGTACACAAACTCTTGATCAGCAACGTCTGCATCGTTAATAGCTAGAATATAGCCGTTACTTGCACGACGGATTTCAATAGTCTCAATCATTTTTTTTCTCCAATGTTACATCAGAAACTGGAACGACTAGCGTCCATCCCTTTTCAGTATCTTTAATCTCATAAAGACCCTGCTTAGAATCTTGAGACATAATCTTACCCTGACGTTCAAATACTTTATGGCCTGCTACCGGAACATCAGCAAGGCTGTATAAACCACCAATGCAATTCCATTCATCAACAGGAAATTTATAACTGAACGTGCAAGGATGATCTTGCATTACTTTTACTTGTTCTTCCATTTTTCTCTCCATTAAATTAACTTATACACTATAATAGCATATCCTAGTAGATAGTCAACCGTTTCTGTCAAAGAAATAGGCGTAGAACAGTTAAGTCCTACGCCTATCGTATGTTCTATTAAGACTTAACTTTTTTAGATAGATGCTTGAGCAACAATCCATAAGCTGGGAGGAACAAAATAAGTCCTACAGCAATCTTAATTAACACCTGCGAACCGGCAATTTCTGTCCAGTTTGCGGCCATATATTCGTCTGCCCCATCTGCGAATGCAACATAAAAGAATACATACGTATCAATAATGTTTGCAACAACTGTACTAAGGGCTGGTGCAATCCACCACATGTCTGACCATTTTTCACGAATGACTTGGAAAACATATACGTCTAAGATAGTACTAACGCCATATGCAGTTGCACTTGCAAAGCCAATACGTATAGCTACACTTTCTGGTGCGCCTTCGAGCAATACTACGCCAATTGACCCAAGAATTGCTAGTGGATATGCCATAAAGATCGTTTTACGAGCAATACTCTTGCCTAGTAATCGAACCGTTAAGTCTGTTGCTAGAATAACTAACGGATACACAAATGCGGCATAAGTTAATTTTATTCCAAATAGTTCTACTGGAATTCCAACAATTGCGTTGGAAACGGTAATAACAATAACGTGTAGAGCCACCAACTTCATTAGCATTGACTTGTCTACGCCTTCAAAAAATTTACTCATTCATAATTCCTTTCTTCTGCTTCTAGTCCTATTATTTTACTATTTAACCTTAGTCAAGTCAACTTAGTTATATCTCATCCTTAAAGATTACTATTTTACCATCATTTTTCATCATTTTACCACAATATTCATGGTTAAATGTGCTAGCGTTACTAACATCTTCAGCAGACAGCGTATACTTACCCTTAACGCCTCCAGCCCAGGTACTAGCTTCAAAGTACATGATACTAGACCAAAAGTTGTACTCCTGGCTGTATGCTAGCAATAAATGATAACCTCCTTTGGGGTTGCTACTAGTCCATCCGTTGCCCTGGGTAGTCTTAACTTCAATACAGGCTGCAATCTTGTCACGCTTGTTATAAACATAGATGTCATACGTAGTATTTTTAACACCTACTTCTGCATGATACTCTGAATTAGAGTTTGTAATTTCGTCTGCAAAATATGCCGCGGCCGCATAATGTACATTACTACCAATAAACTGCGGATCTGCAACTTCAAAAGGCCTAACATCTGGAAACATGTTATTAGTTGTTTTTGTAAGAAGTTGTAACTGCGCCTTTACGCCCCTTACAAATTTATCTGAGATATTTTCTAATAGTTTATCTAATGCAGGATCCTGAGGATACGAACGATTCTTAGGATTATATTTCATGTCATGATCTTGTTTCTGCATGTTATAACATTGTGTTATGCTATACCCTTTGGTTCCTTGTTCAAGATCAGTAATAAGATGAGGAACGGGCCTTACAAATTGTCCTTTTTTGTTTGTATAGCCATGTTTTAGTCCACGACATTTTGAGTACAGCAGATAGGATAAGCCAGCTCGCCCACATATGTCTTCTATATCGGACTTTGCTGTCAAATGCATTTCATCAACCATTGTTTCAATGGAATAAAATTTGTTTATATCAGGAGTTTCAACACGTGAGTTGTCTGATAAATGAGACTTAACTACAGAAATATCCCACTGATTTTTACCATCTAGGGATCGATCCCATATTACAGGAACAAATTTTGCACCATTTGTTTTAAGAATCTTAGTTCGTGTATGTCCTCCGCTAACTTTAATTACATTTGTATCATCGTAAAAAACTTTGGGTGCTTCGTTTAACCCATCAACTAGTATTTCTTTTTCTAAAGAATTATACTTTTCTTTGCTATCCGGGGTTACAAATTTTCGATAATCCTTGTTTAAATCGTGCTCGTATAGATCTCCTATTGCAATGAGATCGTCATACTTTCCATTAAACTTTATAGTAGGACCATTAGTTGTTTCAATTTCGATACTCATATTAATATCTCCATACAATTAAATTACTATACACACAGTAACACAAATACTCTAGGTGTCAACCTTATCTGTAACGATCTCGTAAATCTCTTTCCAGTTTTTTACAAGTGGAATTTCAGTAACATGCATGTTAAATCCATGCTCTACTAGCAACGGCTTTAACCCTACTTTAAGTCCAGCAATGGCATTCTCTGGCTTGTCTTCAATCCACCATAGTCCACTGTCTGCAAACTTAGCAAGTGCTCGATCTTTGTCAGCACCAGTGGGAAGGCAAGTAATCTCTGAGAAAGTTCCTTTACCAAATAGTTTAGCTAAGTTTTTAGAACGTAGTTTCTTAGCATACTTGTTGGTGCTCAAACTAGTAATAGCAATAAAGTCCCAGCCTTCGTCTGCTAATTTAGTGACGTATTGCACTGCATCACGCAACGGAGGCAAGAACCCTACTGCGGCACTGTCATTAAAGATCTTAATTAGTTTACGACCTTGCTCTACATCAATTCCATATCGTTCACCAATATTATAAATGGTGCTGGATTCCTTAACTTTGGTATGCCCATGCTCTTCCATAAAACAATCAAATGCATACTCCCAATTAAGAATTACACCATCACAATCTACCAATAACGTTTTTTTCATTTATATCTTTTCCATATCTGTTACAGGGAATTCTGCAAACTTTGAACGTCGAATACCAGTTGAACTACGGCCATGTCGGAAGCCAACTGCCTTGCCATTAGCAAGTTCTACCCAGTACTCAACATCACGCTGTTCGCCGGGCCATCCGTAGTTACTAGCGTGTCGCATTACAATCTTAATTTTTGAGTACTTCTTAGCTTCAAAGTCACGTCCTTGGTATTTCTTTAGTTTCCACCAAGGATCAAAATCTTCTGCAAGGGTTAGATTAGCTTTCATTTGGATGGCCTTTCATTAATAATTGAAGGTGTTGTTAAAGATTGGTTCTGACTTCTTTTTGCAAACGTTCCGTTATTTTTCTGTATAACTTCAAATGCGCCACACCCCAGGGTGCATTT
>Ga0209711_10004755_pt1 | contig 10815 bp, 5 predicted proteins | sample ArcticOcean_MG_C_7_FD_187441 | JGI IMG/M metagenome (GOLD analysis project Ga0209711, IMG submission 187441) | Marine microbial communities from western Arctic Ocean - ArcticOcean_MG_CB11_88 (SPAdes) (version 2) | ecosystem: Environmental > Aquatic > Marine > Oceanic | place: Arctic Ocean... | reverse complement strand
GATTCAGGAGAAAACATTAGAAAAATACAAAGTTCTAAAATTCAGGAAGCCGCAGAAAAAGCGAAAAATGCAGACTATGCAGTTGTTGTTGTGGGAGATAATTCTATGCGCTACAAATGGAAAGATAAAACTGCTGGTGAAAATATGGGGCGTGCCAACTTAGATTTATTTGGCAAACAATTAGAATTAGTTCAGGCTATTGAAAAAACAGGAACACCAGTAATCATTGTTTTGGTAAACGGAAAACCAATTTCTGAACCTTGGCTTCAAAAAAATATTCCTGCTATTGTAGAATCTTGGGAACCCGGAAATTTAGGCGGTCAAGCAGTTGCTGAAATTTTATTTGGTGACGTAAATCCAAGTGGTAAATTGCCTTTAACTGTTGCAAGAAGTGTTGGTCAGTTAAGAATGGTATACAATCACAAGCCCTCTGCTTATTTTCATAAATATGCCGATGAGAAAAATACACCCTTATATCCTTTTGGGTTTGGTTTAAGTTATACTAAATATAGTTATGGCACACCAAAACTATCAAGTACGACATTCAAAGAGAACGAAGTTGTAGCCGTTACTGTTGAAGTCACCAATAGTGGAAAAATTGATGGAGAGGAAATTGTTCAATTGTATATCCGAGACAAAGTTAGTAGTGCCACAAGACCCGTAAAAGAACTAAAAGGCTATCAACGTGTGGCCTTAAAATCAGGGGAAACAAAAACAGTAAGTTTTACCATAGATGACGAAAGTTTAGCGTTTTATGATATCAACATGGCATATTGTGTAGAACCTGGTGAGTTTATTATAATGACAGGTTCTTCTTCAAACGATAAAGACTTAAAATTAACTACTTTAAAAGTCAATAATAGGATTGAACTATAAAATGAAACATTTTAAGTTAGTGGGCATATCATGTCTTTTAATTCTTTTAAGTTGTAAAAAAATTAAGAAAAAAAAGACATTATATACTGTCAAACAAAACGTATTATTTTTAATCATGGATGATTTACGTCCTGAATTAAGTGTGTATGGATAAAGTCAAATTAGTAGCCCCAATATTGATACTCTGGCCGAAAATGGAATTCCTGCAGAAGGAAAATGGCTTACAAGCACTTTTTGTAGCTAAATAGAATTTAAACCATTACCCCCTACTAAAAAAACATTTCACCCCCAACTATTTTAGGTATAGAGCTAATATTGTGGAGTTAACCAATTAAAAACGTACACTATTATGAAAAAAATTACACTTGCTTTGTTTTTTATGACATTGCCTTTTATAGGATTTACACAAATTACAAACGGAACTTTTGATTCTGATGTTGCTGGATGGAAAGGATTTTCTGGAGGGGACATTTCTTGGAATTCTGATGGATCTCTGAAGCTCGTTGCCACAGCAGCAAACAAAAAAGCTCAATCCGATCCAAACGCAGCTCCATCTGAAGGAGCGGGAAATTATATTTTGTCCTTTAAAGTTAAAGGAGTTGCTGGCAACATAGTGAAAGGAATAATTTATCAAGGCGCTCAATCAGCAGGAGTTGCTTATACAATCCTAGCGGATAATGTGTGGGAAACGTATACTCATACTTTTGATGATGTAAATGCAACTACAGCAATGAATATAAGACTCCAAGCAATTACTGCTAGCACGCTTTATTTTGATGATGTTACTTTCGTGAAAGAAGCATGCACAGGTTATGCAATTACTGTTGAAACTGATGGAGGTGGAACCAATACGATAACAACTCCTTTGGCATGTTATCCAACCGGTGAAGTAATTGAATTTACAGCTGCAGCATCCTGTGATAAATTTACATTTACTCAATGGGAAATTGATGGTGAGGCCTCAGGAATAACAACTAACCCTTATACATATACTTCAGGGTCTGCGGATGCTATTGTAAAAGCTTTGTTTGCTTCAACCTCTGACTCTTCGGACACTAATTTTGATACGACTGCAGAGTTAGAAGAATGGATTGGTGCTCAGCATGCAACGGTTACAGTTGATAATGATGTTTTGACATGGGAAATAACTGGCGTTTCAACAAAACTAAAATATGATGCTTGTTCATTTGCTCCTACTGCTTGGAATATAAATGCTCTAAAAATAGGATATACAAATGGTACCAATAATACAAGAATACGTCTTTCGCATCCTAAAGATGGAGGGAATGAGTTTATAAGCTATGATGATATGGCAATTTCTGGAGACGCAACGAATGGTGTTGGTGAAATTGATACCTCTTTACTGCATACATCATGGATTGGTAATCTTTCACAACTAGAATTATATATACGAAATGACAATGCTAATGCCGGTTCAACTAACGGAAATTTTACAATAAATTATATTGAATTTTACTATGCTGAAACTGCAGGACTTGCTGATAGCAACCTTAGTGATGAGAATAGTATTCATTTATTTCCTAATCCTGTAAAAGATATTTTATCAATAAAGTCACTTTCAATACTTAAGAAACTAGAGGTGTTTAATGTGTTAGGCCAAAAAGTAATGGGTAGAGAAAACACAAATAGTTTAAATGTAACTAAATTAAATTCCGGGGCCTATATTCTAAAAACTATGAATGAGAATGGCGCTGTTTCAACGAAAAAATTCATAAAAATTAATTAAATTTTTAATACTAAAAGAAATGAAAAAACTAATTGCACTTATATTATTCTGTGGTTTTTTATCTACAGCGAATGCACAAAAACAGTCGTATCAAGAAAAAAAGGCAACCACAAATGCACAACTTATAGCCGATACCATGGCTTTAAATGACAGTACTAAAACGCTACTGTATACTATTTTGTTGGGTAAATATGATGAAACTTCAAATCAAATAAAAGGCAACGATTTGTCAAATGAAGAAAAGAAAATGATTTACAAGAAATCCTTTAAACAAACCAATGATAAATTATCGGTTCTATTTTCTAAAGAAGAAATTAATACGGTTAATGCCTTGTTGAAAGAACAGAACAAAAAAAAGGACAAAAGTTAAAAAGCAATAAATCAGTATATTTATAAATATTAAAATAAGGCCATTGCACTCGCATTGGCCTTGTTTTTAAAAATGATGTGATGTTAAAAAATAAAGTATTATTGTGTCTAGCAGTTAGTCTAATGCCTTTTGTGTTATTTTCTCAAACCTCTTCATATGAAATGGTTAAACAAATGGGAAGAGGGTTAAACTTAGGTAACGTTCTTAGCGCTCCAGTAGAAGGAAACTGGGCAGCAGTTGTTGAACAGCAATATTTCATGGATGTTGCTGCCGCTGGTTTTACCAATGTTAGAATTCCAATGGACTTTTTTGGGGCTCGAACTACAGGAGATACTACTGGTTATTCTAGTGCCGCTGGAACTGCAGGAAATTATACTGGTACATCTGATGATTATGTAGTGTCCTCCACCTATTTAGGTAGAATAGAGCAGGTTATTGAATGGTCTTTAAATCAAGGTCTTGTAACCATCATTGATTTTCATGGATCGAATTTAAAATCTGAGTTTATCTATACATTTGACTCTGAAGAAACAGAATACACCCACCCAACTTCGGCAAAAAGAGCTGCAGACTATCAAAAATTTATAGCTATTTGGGCTCAGATAGCAGATCGCTTTAAAAATCATTCCGAGAATTTATTATTTGAAGTTATTAACGAACCTTATTTTCATATGACTAAGTCAGATATGGATGCACTTAATACGGATGTCTTAACAGTTATAAGAGCTTCTGGAGGAAGTAATGGAACTAGAAATGTGATTATTACAGGAGGCACAGGAACTTCACATGAAGCGCCTTTGCAAATTGAACCTTCAATTATTTCTGGCGATACTTATGTAATAGCAACCTTTCATTATTACCAGCCATTTGATTTTACAAGTTCTAGCGCAGATGCTAGGGATAATGAATCTTGGGGGTCAGTTCAAGATAAAGAACTATTAACAAATAGATTTGATATAGTTTCTTCATGGGCTACAAGTAACAATATACCTGTTTTTTTAGGTGAATTTAGTGCTGACAATACTGGCGGATATAAATACAGTACAGGAGATTTAAATACTATTTCAGGTAATGCTACTGGTTTTGCTGATGGAGGCCCAGATAATGCCTCAAGAGTAGAGTTTCATAGATTTGTAGCAGAACAGGCTATCAATAGAGGGTTTTCTTTTTCAGCTTGGGATTCTGGACCAAAGTCTAATAAAACAATCCATAAGAGAAGAGATAATTCTGGTACGGTAAATTTTAACATTGATAACTTTTCAGTAATAAGTTATAATCCAAAAAACACAAATATAAGCACCGTTGTAGATACCTCTATTTGGGTAGAAGATGTAAAGGATGCTTTATTAAGTTCAGGAACATGGCCGCCATGTTACGGTCCTGGCCCAGATCCTATTATTTTTAATCCTAATTTCGAGTGTGGATATAGTTCTGGTTGGGATTTAAAGGTACTTACAGGCTCAACTGCAAGTATATCAGATTCTGGCGCTACAGACGCTTATAATGGAGATATTGCGGCAAAAATAGTTGTTGAAACAGCTATTGGTTATAATAAAGTGCTACTTGAAAATAATGTATTTACGAATGATTTAAATGGAAAAAATATTGCAATAAAGTGTTTTGCAAAATCTGATGATGCTACTAGTTTTAGGTTTCAAATTAAGACTATTTATACAAGTGGTACCACCAGTACCACCAGTTATTTTACATCACCAGTTTTAAACCTTCAAACAGTATATAGTGCTTATGAGTATACTTTTGATTTAACGGAACCAACTACTTCAGTACAAGTTAAGGTTTTGTGTGGAAAGCAAGCAGGTACTTATTATTTTGATGATTTCGAAACAACAATTACAGACAGTGAAAGTTTGTCAATAGATGATGATGCATTGGATACTAAAATAGTATTATATCCCAATCCAAGTAGCAATTTCTTAAATGTTAAGCTATCTTCTTCAGGTAAAAAGATAAAACATATCAGAATAATTGATGTAAATGGTAGAATTATTAATGAATATGCGCCTAAGCATACTAATAGTATAAAATTAAATACAAATAATTTGGAGAATGGTGTCTATTTAATACAAATTACAACAACCGATAATAAAGTTTTAAGGAATAAAAGGATTGTTGTAGCTAAATACTATTAAGTGGTGTTTTTGTAAAGAATTAATAAAACCTGCTGCATTTCCTTATCTTTGATTAAATTATAGTCGTACAATTTGAGAGCCCATTATGTCTAATTTATTTAAATATTTTTTTTTAATAATCAGTTTATATAGTTGTGTTTCTTTGCACGCACAATTGCAGTTAAACAAAATATCAGGTATTGAAGGACTTTCACAAAACACTGTAAAAAGCATTATTCAAGATAGTAATGGTTTTATTTGGGTAGGAACATACAATGGCATTAATAAATACGATGGCTATTCTATGGTCCATTATAATTTTTCAAATGACGTTAATAGTCTTAGTAGTAATATTATTATTAGTCTTTTTGAGGATAAAGATGGGTATATATGGGCTGGAACCACAGATGCTGGATTAAATAGAATAGACCCAAGGACAGGAAAAATAGAGGTTTATTTTGACAATCCAAATGCATCTGATTATGCAAGTGAGATAGATCATATTTATCAATCATCTTCTGGAGTTCTTTTTATTAATACATCTAAAGGTATTAAATTTTTTAAGGTAGCCATTGATGGTAGCTTATTATTTGAAGAAGTAATGAATGTGGCAAACAACTTTAGTTTGCGTATTAAAACTATTATTCCTGCAGTAAATGGGAAGCATTGGTTTTTTACTCCTGAAAGAAAAATAATACTGCATCAAGTAGCGGTAAACGAAATCTCAAATGTGCCAGATATTAAAATTCAAAGCACAGACATTAAGTGGTTTGAATTTAACTCGAGTTATCCTGTAAATTTTATTGAATACCCAAAGAACACAATTTGGGTGATAAGTAATAGACTTCAACTCCTTAAAATTCGATTAAACGATCAGCTTCAGGCTATTGATAGGGAGTTAATAAGGCTTTCAGATAATAGTTCAGGATTTTCCGATAAAAATTTCAAAAAATTAGCCATTGCTGTTGATAAAGAACAGCATATTTGGATTGCTGGGAATGGTATATTATTAAATTATAATACTCAGACAGGTGAAAAACTTAATTTAAATTCAAATCATAGAAAAGAGATTGCTATTCAACAAGCGCAACAATTAATGATTGATAACACCAATATTCTATGGTTAGGAACCCTAAACCATGGATTGTATAAAATGGATTTAGAAAACAATACATTTTTGAATTCGAACGAATTTTCAAACAATTCTGAAAAGCAATCTCCTGTTTTTCATGAGTACCCCATTCTTACAATGTGCGAAGACTCTAAAGGAGACATTTGGCTAGGTACGCAGGGTAAAGGTGGCTTAGCAATACTAAAGGGTAAGGAAATTGAAAGTACTTTGCTAAATAAGTTAAATAAGAGTTGGGACTATAATTATCTTGCAAAAACCAATAAACAATTTGATGATGAAGATTTCTTTGAGATTAAAAGATTGATGAATGATAGCGAAGACAATATTTGGGTAGGCGCAAGAACAGGGTTAAGCAAAATAACCTTTAAAAATAATTCAGAAACATTTGATATTCAAAAATTTAATGATATCAAAGATAAACAAGGTAAGCTTATTAAAAACTCAGTCTTTGCTATTGAAGAAGACAGAATGGGAAATATTTGGGTTGGATATTGGAAGAAAGGCATCGCGAAAATAACTTTTGATAAACAAAGCGAAACGTACACATCTATTAATTATCAAAATGAATTTAACAATATAAATAGCTTATCAAACAATTTCGTTCGAGATATACTTGAAGATTCTAATGGTGATATTTGGGTAGGAACCATAAGAGGTTTAAATAAATTAAAACAAGATGATGCCGGTAATATTGCTTTTACAAGTTATCTAAATGACTCTGAGAATAAAAATAGTTTAAGCAATAATTATGTTTTAGATATTTTTAAAGCAAGTGATGGTCATTTGTATGTTGGTACATTTGGTGGAGGATTGAATCAAATTGAAATTTCAAATAACACATTAAATTTCAAACATTATACCACAAAAGAAGGACTTCCAAGTGATGTAGTTTATCAAATAAAGGAGGACAAACAAGGGAATATATGGATGATGCATGTTAGGGCAATTTCTAAATTGAACCCAACAACTGGAGAGGTTACCTATTTTGAAAACCAAGATGGAATTAATGTTAGCGAGTTTAAGGATAATGCCATGTTGTTTACCACCTCTGGGATGATGCTTTGTGGCGGCGTAAACGGCATTACATTTTTTCAACCTGACAAGCTTTCTGTAAATGAAATAAAACCGCAACTAATTATTTCAGGTTTTAAACTTTTTAATGAAATTGTTCATCCATTAGAGGAAAGAAACGGAAAGGTAATTTTAAAAAATAGTATTAATGAAACTAAAAAGATTGTATTGCCTTATGATCTTAACTCTATGGAATTTGTTTTTTCAAGCTTGCATTTTTCCAATCCTGAAAAAAATCAATATAAATATATATTAGAAGGATTTGATGAAAAATGGCAATATTCTAAAGGAAATGAGCGACGGTTTGCATCCTATACGAATGTACCGCCAGGAAATTATATATTTAAAGTTTATGGCTCTAATAGTGTTGGTATCTGGACAGATGAACCAACAGAGATATTGGTGGTGATAAATAAACCTTGGTATTTAACAACCCTAGCTATTTTTCTTTTTTCATTGTTAACGTTTGCTATTATATATAGTTTTGTTAAAATTCGTTTAAATCAGATACGTTTAAGGAGTAAAATGGATATAGAAAGTGCTAACCACGAAAATTCTGAAGAAATGAATCAGATGAAGCTTCAGTTTTTTACAAATATATCACATGAATTAAGAACACCTTTAACTTTGATTGTTGGTCCCTTGAGTCAAATCATGAATGGGCAGGTTAATACCAAAGATGTTCCGAAGTTAAATTCAATAATGTATAAAAATTCCAACAGACTGCTCAAGCTAATTAATCAACTTTTAGATTTTAGAAAAGCAGAGTCTGGGAATTTAAATTTAATTGTTCAAAATGATGAACTGGTATCCTTTGTAGGGGAAGTGTTTACAGCATTTGAAGATATTGCATTAGAAAAAGATATTAAGTTTTTGTTTTTATCACCAAAAAATGAATTCGATGCTTGGTTTGATAATGATAAAATTGAAAAAATATTATATAATTTATTGTCTAATGCCTTTAAATTTACCCCGAAAGGAAAAAGTATTACAGTAAGTCTTGAAAAAGAAACGATAAACAATGAAGACTATGCCATTATTAAAGTAATTGATTTTGGAATAGGAATTCCAAAAGATGAATTAGTGAGCATATTTGATAGATTCTATCAAACCAGAAAAGAAAATAATGCTATTAATGAAGGCTCAGGTTTAGGATTAGCCTATATAAAGCATTTAGTGGAAATACATAAAGGAAAAATTAATATCCAAAGCGAGTTTCATAAAGGAACAACATGTACCGTTACGATACCCATCTCTAAAACAGCATACTCTAATAATTCTATCATAGAATTACAACCTCAAAAATATGATTTTAAATACACTAAAATTGGAGTTGATGTTATTAAGGAAAATCAATTGCTTCCAAAAAAACCTATTAAGAGTACCAAAGAACATTCTAAGGAAACACCATTGCTTTTAATTGTTGAAGATAATAGAGAATTGCAAGACTATTTGGTAACATTTTTTAGTTATGATTATAGAATATTAACGGCAAATAACGGTAAAGAAGGTCTAGAGCAGGCAATTAAAAACATACCCAGCGTTATTATAAGCGATTTAATGATGCCCGAGATGAATGGTATTGAGATGTGTAAAAAATTAAAAACGAACATTAATACGAGTCACATTCCAATACTTATATTAACTGCAAAAGCTGGACTAGAAAACGAAAAAGAAGGGTTAGAAACTGGAGCTGATGAGTTTATCTTAAAACCTTTTAATATTGAAGTTTTAAAGTTAAGATTAGATAATATTTTACGTACCAAAGAGCAATGGATTCAAAAGTTTAGAACGAATTCGAGTTCTAAGTCTTGGAAGGAATTATCCAATAAATTGGATCAGAAATTTATAGAAAAGTCAATTAACATAATCAAGAAAAACCTTGATAATACAGAATTTTCAGTTGAAAAGTTCGCTTTAGAAATAGGAATGAGTAGATCTGCACTATTCTTAAAATTGAAATCAATAACAAGACAATCCACATCTGAATTTATAAGAACAATTCGCCTTAATAAGGCTGCAAAGCTTATTGAATCTGGAAAATATTCCATCACCGAAGTAATCTATATGGTAGGGTTTTCTGATCCAAAATATTTTAGAACCTGCTTTAAAAAACACTTTGATTGTACACCAAGTAGTTATTTTTCTAATTTCAAGAAGGTTGTTTCGTAAACTACTCATTAAATTTATCTAATACTCCCAAACCAATAAACATTAGTCCCTTAAAACAAATTAAATAAAAGTAGAAAAGCGAATAGTAGATTTTGTTCTTTTTTTTATAATAATTGTATGTATTCGTTTTAAAATATAAAATATTTGCTGCTTTGCATCATTTGTAGTGTATAATAACTCAAAAATGATACTGTAGGTTTCTGTAAATAAATATTTTTGTAATCATTAAACGACATATTTCAATTTTGTATTTTAATTTTTTATGTACTTAGAACTGTTGGCTCATATTAGGCCCTATACTTTAAACCCTCCTATCGAGAGAAATTAAGTTCCAGTTTGGTATGAGTAGTATTTTATTGATGTAAATTATTATGCTTTAGGAGTTTATGTTTTAAAAACAGAAACACTGACTAGAGCAAAGTATTTTAAAAAGTTATTCAATAACTAATAAATAGTAGAAACAAATTAGTATTTTAAATGAACGTAAAAACTTTAATTTTTTGTTTTTTAGCTTTTATTTTTTCTTGTGGATTAGTCGCACAATCAGAAACTCAAAAGCCTAATATCTTGTTTATCGCAATTGATGACTTAAAGCCTACCATTGGTAGTTTTGGTGATAAATTTGCGCAAACTCCAGTAATGGATGCCTTATCTAAAGAAGCGACTATTTTTTTAAATAATCATACGCAACAGGCAGTTTGTGGACCCTCTAGAGCCAGTCTGATGACTGGTAAAAGACCAGACTATACCAAGGTAAGAGACCTCAAAACTAAAATGCGAGATATCAATCCAGATATCCTCACGATTCCAGAACACTTTAAAAACAATGGATATCAAACACTAGGAGTTGGAAAAATATACGATCCCCGTTGTGTCGATAAAAAAAGAGATGAACCCTCTTGGTCTGTTCCCTTTGTAAAAGAAAATCAACTCGAATTTTCTTCTGAATACGGTTCGCCAGCAATGGGATATTATCAAAATAAAGACATTAAAAATAAGGTAAGACAGTTAAGAGCCGAAGCGAGTTCTAAAGGAATTAAAAATCTTCACAAATATGTGAGGGACAAATATAAACCGCCTTTTGGAAGTGCCAATGTGCCCGATGAAGCTTATACAGACGGTGCCATCGCTTCTCGTGCGAATTTAATGTTACAAGATTTAAGCCAAAATCAATCGGCTCCTTTTTTCTTAGCAGTCGGGTTTAAGCGACCTCATCTTCCTTTTACAGCTCCTCAAAAATATTGGGACCTCTATGATAAAAAGGATATTAAATTAGCTGCGTTTCAAAAGAAATCTGTTAATGGGCCTAATCTAGCCT
>Ga0209711_10004749_pt1 | contig 10819 bp, 10 predicted proteins | sample ArcticOcean_MG_C_7_FD_187441 | JGI IMG/M metagenome (GOLD analysis project Ga0209711, IMG submission 187441) | Marine microbial communities from western Arctic Ocean - ArcticOcean_MG_CB11_88 (SPAdes) (version 2) | ecosystem: Environmental > Aquatic > Marine > Oceanic | place: Arctic Ocean... | reverse complement strand
GTCACACCTATCTAGATTCTCTGAGGAAATTATAATATGGTGCTCTTCTATGTATAACTTTGTTGATTTAGACGATAAAGTCTGCACAGGATCATCTATTATGCCTCAGAAAAAAAACCCAGATGTTTTAGAATTAATTAGAGGGAAGACTGGTTCAGTTTATGGGCAGTTAATGAATATTTTAACTATTATGAAGGCGCAACCATTTGCTTACAATAGAGATAACCAGGAAGATAAACCCGCATTGTTTAGTTGTGTAGATACAGTTCTGATGAGTGTGCAAGCAATGAGTATTTGCCTTGAGAATTTAACGTTAAACGAGAATATGGCAAAATCTTCAGCAAAAAAAGGTTATTCGACAGCTACAGATTTTGCAGACTACTTGGTCAAAAAGGATGTGCCATTTAGAGATGCCCATGAAATTGTTGGGAAAGCAGTAGGGTATGCCTTAGGTAAAAAATTAGACTTAGATGAGCTAACGATAGAAGATTTTCAATCTATGTCAGCAATAATCGAGCATGATATATTTGATTTTTTAAATATCGAAGGATCTGTAGATAGTAAAAATACTATTGGCGGAACATCTGTTAATGAGGTAAATAATCAAATAAAAAAAGCAAAAGATATTATTAAAGAATATGAAAAAAATTAATCATTTTACACGTCTCGCAGTTTGCTTTGTAAGCCTAATAATATTCGCAGGATGTGGGCAAACAGGCGATTTATATATGCCAGAAGACGCTAATAATTTAATTGAAAAATATGAATATAGAGAATAAAAACGGATTATGTAAAATTGATGGCATCTCTGTCGAGGAAATAGCTAATGATTTTGGCACACCTTGCTTTGTTTATTCAGAAAAATCAATAACTGAAAGCTTTAAGGAAATAAAAGATGTTTTTTGCAGCGATAGAAGAAATGTATTTTATTCTGTTAAAGCAAATTCAAATCTAAGTATTTTGAAGTTATTGTCAGATATGGGCTCTGGATTTGATATTGTTTCAATTGGTGAGCTTGAGAGAGTATTGAAAATTGGAGCGGACCCTAAAAAAATTATTTATTCTGGAGTAGGTAAATCTGAAAGTGATATCAAGCGATCTATAGAGGCAGACATATATTGTATTAATGTTGAATCCTTTCCAGAATTAGAAAGAATAAATAGGATTGCTTCAGAATTAGAAACTACAGTATCTGTTGCAATTAGAGTAAATCCAAATATAGACTCAGGATCACATGAATATATATCAACAGGGCTAGAGTCTACAAAATTTGGTATTAATTTGAAAAATATGATGGAGGCTTTTGTATACGCAGATAAAGAAAAATATATAAAATTACTAGGAATTGATTATCATATTGGTTCCCAGATAGAAACTCTTGATCCCTTTGTAGAAGCAATTTTTTCAGTTGCAAAAATAGTTGAGCAATTAAAACTAAAACAAATAAATATTGAGTTAATTGATATGGGTGGAGGATTAGGAATAAGCTATGAAAATAATTTAGTCCCAACAATCACTGAATATGGAGAAGCTATAAATCAAGCTATAAAAGATAGCGATCTAAGTAAATATAATTTAATACTAGAACTTGGTAGAAGCATAATTGGAAATGCTGGGTATTTATTAACTAAAGTAGAATATGTAAAAAAGGATAGTAAAAAAAATTATGTGATAGTAGATGCAGGAATGGATAATTTAATAAGGCCGGCTTTGTATGGTTCATATCACAATATAATCTGCGCTAATCATTCTCATGGAGAAAAAGAGATATTCTGTGATGTAGTTGGGCCTGTTTGCGAATGTACTGATTTTCTAGGAAAAGATAGAATCTTATCAGTAAAACAAGACGACATAATAATAATTAGTTCATGCGGCGCATATGCATCATCAATGGCAAGTAATTATAATTCTAGACCAAGGCCACCAGAAGTAATGGTGAAAAATAAGAATATAAAATTAATTAGTAAAAAAGAAGCCGTAGAAGATCTGTATGCAAGAGAAATTATAATATGAAGAAAATAAACTTCACAAAAATGCAAAGCCTGGGCAATGACTTTGCAGTAATAGATCAAACAAAAAATATATTTAAATTAAACAAAAAATTAATAAAAAAAATTTGTGATAGAAATTATGGAGTTGGTTGTGATCAAATTTTAATATTGGAAAAATCAAATAAAAAGAATATTTGCTTTAAGTATAAAATATATAACTCAGATGGGTCGGAGTCAGGTCAGTGCGGTAACGGAGCAAAATGTATAGCTAAATACTATTTTGATACATATGGAAAGAATAAAAAAAATATACAGATAGAGACCATAACAAATAAAATGAGTCTGAATTTTATAAAAGAAAATTTGTATGAAGTTGACATGGGTGTGCCCAGCTTTAAATATAAAGATTTAAATATAGATGAAACAAAATATAAGTTCAAAGAAGACTCAGATATAAATAATCATTTTAATTATAAAGGTAAGAAGTACTATTATAAGTTAGTTTCAATAGGAAATCCTCACGCTGTATTCATGTGTAAAGGAATAGAGGGAATAAATTTAGAAGATTTCTGCATGAATTTTAATAAAAAAAATATTTTTTTAAAAGGCGTGAATATAAGTATATTTGAAAATATAAAAAATAATCACTGGCTAGCAAGAATATATGAGAGAGGATCTGGGGAAACAAAAGCATGTGGTTCAGCTGCATGTGCTATATCAGTATGTCTAAAATTTTTTACAAATACACAGTCAAAGAATCATTATATACACATGCAGGGCGGGAAAGCCCAAGTAAAGTGGTCAGGGAAAAAATTAGAGCCAGTATATCTACTAGGGACTTCTTCATATGTGTTTAATGGAGTGTATAATATATAAAATTATGACAGCCAAAGATGAAAAAGACGAAAAAAAGAAAATATTTTCAGAAGAAAATATTTTAGAGTATTTGGTTAAAAATCCAAACTTAATTAACCATAATATTGATTTATTTAATAAATTATTTTCTCTTGATAAAAATAAAGGAAATATAATATCTTTTGAGGATATAAGAATAAAATCGTTAATAAATGAAAATAATATTTTAAAAAATAAGTTAGAAGACATAATTAAGACTGCAAAGTCTAATAATAAAATACAGGAAAAGCTTTCTAAGTTTTCAAATGAAGTTATATCAATTAGAAATATTGAATTACTAGTAAATTACGTTGAAGACTTTATAGAAAAAGAATTCCCTGATTTAAAAATAAAACTAAAAATAATAAAGTTTAATGGTTTTGATTGCGTTAATAAAAAATATTTTGCTAAAGGAAAATTAATAGATTTAATTAATAGTGCATTTTTACAAAAAAAATCAACTCTTTCATCTAAAGAAACAATTTCTAAATATTCATTGGATGAAATATTAAAAAATCAAGGTTCCGTGGTATTAAGCCCATTAGGTATTGAATATCCAATAGGATTGATCCTTGTAGGGTACAAAAGTGAAATGATGGGCATTGATCTTCAGTTTGACTTGTTAAACTCATTAGCAGAAACAATATCTTATTCATTGGAGCAGTATATTCAGAAATAATGACAGAAAATAAGCTAGAGAATTTTTCGGTAGATTATATTTTTCATATTGAAAAAATTCTAAATTATTCTCCTCATACAGTTAGCTCTTATAAGAGAGATATTAATTCATTTGCATCTTTTTGTATTAAAATAAAAGTATATAACATAAAAGCTATCGATGAGAAAGTTGTAAGAGATTTTTCTTCTCATCTTTACAGAAATGGAATGAGCTCTAAATCCATCAAAAGACATCTCTCAAGCTTGAGAGGTTTATTTAATTTTATGCTAAAAAATAAAATAATAAAAAGAAATTTTGCTGAGAATATTAAGTCCCCAAAGAGCAAAAAGCTTTTGCCAGAGATTTTGCAACACAAGGATATTGATCTACTGGCTAGCAATAATACAAAAGTAGAAGGTTATTATAAAAATAATGATTTATTAATTCGAGATACTGCAATATTCGAGTTATTTTATTCTTCTGGCTTAAGGTTAAGTGAGCTTGCGGGTATTAAAATCTCAAATATAAATTTTAATGATTCAATGCTTCGAGTTCTAGGTAAGGGAAGGAAGACACGACTAGTTCCTGTAGGATCAAAAGCTATTAAAGCCATGAGACTGTGGATGGAAGTGAGGGGAAATTATATACAGGATCCCTTAGACTCATTATTTATAGGACTCAGAGGTAAGCAATTATCACCAAGAAATATACAACTGAGAATGGGTATTCTAGCTAAAGCCTCTGGCTTACAGCAAAAGTTATACCCTCACAAGTTAAGGCATACAGTTGCTACCCACCTACTAGAATCCTCAGGAAATATAAGAGCAGTACAAGAATTCCTTGGGCATGAAAACATAAGTACGACACAAATATATACACATTTAGATAATCAGTATCTGATGACTGTTTATGATAAAGTACATCCAAGATCTAAGAAAATATTGAAAAAGGACTAAAATATGGCTACAAAGATACCTGAAGAGATAAATCTACACCAGCAATCTGCTTACTTGACTCTTAAGTATCCTGAGGCATCTTATGACTTATCAGCTGAATATCTAAGAGTGCATTCTCCTTCAGCAGAAGTTACGGGACACGGGCCAGGACAAGAGAAACTTCAGATTGGAAAAGAAAATGTGTCCATACAAAGTATTGTGCCCGTTGGAAATTACGCTGTACAAATAGTATACGATGATGGTCACGATACGGGAATCTACTCATGGGAATACCTATATGAATTAGGTTGCGAACATGCTGAAAGATGGGGTAGTTACCTTGAAAAACTAAAGGAAGCTGGTTATGAGCGAGTTAAACAATAATAAAAATAGCGCCAGTTTTGGATTTAAAAAAGTTACAGAAACTGAAAAAGTTTCTTTAGTTGATAACGTTTTTACATCAGTGACAAAAAATTATGATCTAATGAATGATTTAATGTCATTTGGCTTACATCGATCTTGGAAGAGCTATTTTTTATTGTGCTCACATATTAAAAAAGGTGATAAAGTTTTGGATTTAGCAGCAGGTACTGGTGACATAACAAGATTGATTAGCAACACAGTTGGAGATAGCGGTAAAGTAGTTTCGTGTGATATAAATTACTCGATGTTAAGTCAAGGAAGAGATAATCTTATTGATAAGGGAGTATTAGGTAATGTATTGTATGTTCAGTCAGACGCACAAGCCTTATCATTTGAAGAAAATAGTTTTAATCATGTGACTATGGCTTTCGGACTCAGAAATACTGCAAATATCGGTAAGGCACTAAAATCTATATATAGATCACTGAAACCAGGTGGGTCTCTTCAAGTTTTAGAGTTTTCAAAAGCAGAAAAGATTATAGAAAAACCATATAGTCTGTTTTTAAATAATTTCATACCATTCCTAGGAAAGCATGTAGCAAGAGATGAAGATAGCTACAAGTATTTGGCAGAGTCAATTAAGATGCATCCATCGCAAATAGAGTTAATGGAGCTTATGCAAGAGAATAATTTTCAAAACTGTACATACAATAATCTTTCACTAGGTGTAGTTTCAATTCACAAAGGTTATAAAATATAAAATGGTTATAGAAAAGGTAAATCAATTTATTTCTTTAGCAATGGAAAATAGTAATTTAGATATAAATGAATTCCTCCCATTACGTGGAAAATATATCTCAATTATATTAAGTAATACAAGCACTGTAATAAATCTAACTATTTCAGAGAACACTTTTATTCTTATTGAGGATATAGAGGTAGAGCCCGATTTAATATTAGAAGGAAGCCCCATAGGATTTCTGAATTATATTAATAATATTGGCGAAGATCATTCAATAAAGATATCAGGTAAAGCAGCACTCGCAGAAAATTTTTCAAGCATCATGTCTAAAATTAATATTGATTGGGAACAGATTATTGCAGAATACACTAACGACAGCATAGGATTTTATTCAGCTAAAATATATAATTTTTTAAATCATAAAAAAATAGAAATGGAAGAAAGTCTTTTGAGAAATGTCAAAGAATACGTTCGTGATGAAACAGATATAATTCCTTCAAAAGAATCAATTAACCATTATATTAAAGATGTTGATAGTTTAAGAAATAAAATTGAGCTAGTAGATGCAAAATTAAAAAAAATAAAGTAATTATGAGACAGATAACAAGATTAGTAAAAATTTATATTATAATAATGAGAAACTCATTAGACGTCGATTTATTTAATTTTAAATATTTGTGGTTGATGAAATTTCTTAGAATATTTTTTCCTAACTTGTGGTTTAGAAGTAGCTCTCTTCCTAGAGGGGTGAGAATAAAAAATACTTTCGAAGAATTAGGGCCAATATTTATAAAATTGGGGCAAACAATCTCGACGAGAAAAGATCTTCTTCCAGCAGATATAGCAGAAGAATTAGTGAAGTTACAGGATAGAGTAACTCCTTTTCCTGGTATAGAGGCACAAGACGCAATAGAAAAAGCTCTGGGAGATAAGGTAGATAATCTATTTGAAAATTTTGATATAAATCCTCTTGCATCAGCTTCCGTGGCGCAAGTCCATGCTGCAACATTAGATAAAAAGCACGTAATAATAAAGGTTTTGAGGCCCGGTATAGAAAGTCTAATTAGAAGAGATATTAACTTAATGTACTTTATTGCTAAAAACATAGATAGGTTTTGGGCTGAGTCAAAAAGATTAAAACCTCTAGAGATAGTAGGCGAATATGAAAAAGTAATATTTGGTGAATTAGATCTAGTGAAGGAAGCCTCAAATGCAAATTTACTAAAAAGAAATTTCACTGATTCTGATTATCTATACGTACCAGAAATATATTTTGATTATACAAGAAAAAATGTACTAGTTATGGAGAGAATTTTTGGAATTCAAATTAGCAATACAGAAGAATTAAATAAGAATAATATAAACATTAAAAGATTAGCAGAAAAAGGTGTTGAAATATTCTTTACTCAGGTTTTCCAACATAACTTCTTTCACGCAGATATGCATCCCGGAAATATATTTGTCTCTTATGAAAATCCAGAAAACCCAAAATATTGCGCTGTAGACTTTGGCATCATGGGCTCGTTGACAGAAAGTGATCAAAAATATTTAGCTTTAAATTTTCAGGCTTTTTTTCAAAGGGACTATAAAAAAGTTGCTGAGCTTCACGTTGATTCAGGCTGGGTGGGAGAAAATACTAGAATTGATGAGTTTGAAAATTCAATAAGGAGTGTATGTGAGCCTATATTTGAAAAACCTTTGAAAGATATATCGTTTGGTAATTTATTACTTCAGTTATTTTCTGTAGCAAGACAGTATGACATGACAGTGCAACCTCAATTAGTTCTTCTTCAAAAAACTTTATTGAATATTGAAGGTCTAGGAAGAGACTTATATCCAGATCTTGATTTGTGGGTAACTGCTAAGCCTTTTTTTGAGAAATGGGCAAAAGATAATATGAGCTTATCTTCTGTGATAAAAAAACTATCAAAAAATAGCCCAAAATTTATAAATGAGTTAACAGAGTTTCCAGCAACATTATCTCTGATTAGAAAAAAATTAGAAGATAATAGTGAGATAAAAAAATTAGAAGAATTAAAGTCTAATATACGAAATTCCCAACTTAAAAATATGATATTATTTATGCTTCTTTTTGCAATGATTTTATTTGAAATAATTCAATAATAATGAGCTTAAACTATACTCTTAATAACCTAAATGAAGCTCAACGTGATGCTGTATGTAACCTATCTCAAAATAGCTTAGTAATAGCTGGTGCCGGGAGTGGTAAAACAAGAGTACTTATACAAAGAATTTTATGGTTGATAGAAGACAATGATTACTCTCCTTACTCAATATTAGCAGTAACTTTTACAAATAAAGCCGCAAAAGAAATTAAAAGTAGATTAATGGAAAATCTAGACATTAGTATTGAAAGTATGTGGGTTGGGACCTTCCATGGAATATGCTACAGAATTTTAAGAGCTAATTATCAAAAAGTATCTCTTCCAAAAAACTTTCAGATTATAGACACTGATGATCAAATTAGAATAATCAAAAGAATTATGAAGGATAATGAGATTGATAATTCGCAAATTATGCCTAAGCAAGTAGCCTGGTATATAAACAAAAAAAAAGATCAAAGTGTTAGAAGTAAAAGTACAAAAGACGATGATTTCATTAGCATTCAGTACAATAAAATATATAAAATATATGAGCAATATTGTAACAATAGTGGGTTAGTAGATTTTGGAGAAATTATATTAAGGACATTAGAGTTATTTCAAAATGACAGCGACACAAAATCTTATTACCATAATTTGTTCAAGTCAATTTTGATTGACGAGTTTCAAGATACAAATACCATCCAATATCAGCTAATTAAAATTATGACTAGTCAAGACACTACATTATTCGCAGTCGGTGACGATGATCAGTCTATTTATGGTTGGAGGGGTGCAAAAATAGAGAATATTGAAAAATTTCAAAAAGAATATAAAGATACTAAAGTTTTTCGATTAGAGCAAAATTATCGATCAAGTGGAAATATTTTGAATGCAGCAAATAGTGTAATTTTAAATAATAATTCCAGAATGGGTAAAAATTTGTGGACAGAGGATAAAAGTGGAGACCTAATCAAGATTTTTTCTGCTACCGATGAAAGAGATGAAGCAACATTTGTTGTTGAAACAATTCAAAGTCATGTTGCTGAAAATTTTAAAAGAAGTGAAATTGCAATACTATATAGATCAAATGCTCAGTCTAGAATATTTGAGGAAAAACTTATCTTGAAAGGTATTCCTTACAAAATATATGGAGGCTTTAGGTTCTTTGAGAGAGCTGAAATCAAAGATGTTATTGCTTACATGAGATTAGCAACAACAAATAATGACGATAATTCTTTTGAGAGAATTGTGAATGTACCACCAAGAGGGGTTGGTGAGAAAACTAAAACATTGCTTAGAGAATATTCTAAAAATAAGAATATCTCTCTTTATGAGTCAATACCTTTAGCAATAGAAGAATCAATTTTTACAAACAAAGCAAGGCAATCTTTGATTGAATTCTATAATTTAATAGGTCTTGTTAAAAGTATTCTTGAAAAAGATGATCTTCCCTATCAGATAAATGAAATTATTAAAATTAGTAATATAAAATCTATTTATGAGAAGAATAAGACAGAGCAAGCTACATCCAAACTAGAAAACCTTGATGAATTAATATCTGCAGCACAAGAATTTTTAAATGTTGATTTAAATGAAAATGAAACTGTTATAGATGCTTTTTTAACCCATACTTCTTTAGAAGCTGGTGAAGGACAAGGAAGTGAATGGGATGATTGTATACAGTTAATGACATTACATTCCTCTAAAGGCCTAGAGTTCCCAGTAGTATTTCTAGTTGGGTTGGAAGAGAACTTATTTCCAAGTAGAATGTCTGTGGAAGAAGATAACCTTGAAGAAGAGAGAAGGCTTTGCTATGTTGGCATTACAAGGGCAAGAAAAAAACTCTATATGTCTCATGCGCAAATGAGAAGACTCTACGGTACTGAAAATTATTGTTTGCCATCAAGGTTCTTAAGTGAAATCCCAAAAGAAGTTATTGAAGAAATTGGTTATAATCCAAAGAAATTTTTTAATAAAAAAAGACCAGTAACTGTAAAAAGCACATATAAGGAAAATTCTATAATGGGCAAAAGAGTTATGCATAAGAAATTTGGAGAAGGTGTTGTGATAGCAGCAGAAGGATCAGATACAAATACTAGAGTTCAAGTATCTTTTGATATAGAAGGTGATAAATGGTTGATTTTAGCAATTGCAAATCTTGAAGTTATTTAAAATACAGAAAAATATGAAAAGAAGAGAGTTTTTTAAAAATTTTAGTAGTGCTGCTTTATTAGGAGCATTCCCCACTATTGTAACAGCAAAAAATAGTAAACCTGAGTATCGTTGGAAAATGGTCACAACATGGCCCAAAAATTTTCCAGGGTTGGGTACAGGTGCACAATACTTAGCAGACACAATACAAAAGTTATCTGGCGGTAGAATAAAGGTCACGGTCTATGGAGCAGGAGAATTAGTTCCTGCATTTGAAATTTTTGATGCAGTTTCTAGTGGCGTTGCAGAATTAGGTCACGGATCTGCATATTATTGGAAGGGAAAGAATGATACTTTTCAGTTTTTTTCCACAGTTCCTTTTGGTATGTCTGCCAATGAAATGAATGCTTGGCTATATAAGGGAGGCGGCATGAAACTATGGGAGCAAGCTTATTTACCTTTTAATTTAATTCCGATGGCTGCTGGCAATACAGGCGTGCAAATGGGAGGGTGGTTTAATAAAGAAATTAATGCTTTAGCTGATCTAAAGGGTTTAAAGATGAGAATACCCGGGCTTGGTGGCGAAGTTTTGAGAAGAGCAGGAGGTACTCCAGTAAATCTTCCTGGGGGAGAATTATTTACAGCTTTAAAGACAGGCACGATAGATGCTACAGAATGGGTTAGCCCCTATAATGATTTAGCATTTGGCCTTCATAAGGCAGCAAAGTATTACTATTATCCTGGGTGGCATGAACCTGGAACCACGCTCGAGTGCTTTGTAAACAAAGATAAGTTAAATGAGCTTCCTGAAGATTTAAGAGAAATAGTACTTGGAGCTTCTAAAATAGCTAATTTAGATATGTTGTGCGAATTCATCTCAAGAAATAATGCGGCTCTAGAAATTCTACAAAATAAACATAAAGTTGATATTAGGCCTTATCCTAAAGAGGTATTAGAGGAGTTGTATGAAATTTCTAAGA
>Ga0209711_10004746_pt1 | contig 10828 bp, 6 predicted proteins | sample ArcticOcean_MG_C_7_FD_187441 | JGI IMG/M metagenome (GOLD analysis project Ga0209711, IMG submission 187441) | Marine microbial communities from western Arctic Ocean - ArcticOcean_MG_CB11_88 (SPAdes) (version 2) | ecosystem: Environmental > Aquatic > Marine > Oceanic | place: Arctic Ocean... | reverse complement strand
GGGGTTGCGGATTTCGTGGGCTATTGAGCCGGCTAGTGCTTTGTATATTTTGGATCTTTCTTCTTCTTTTATGTTTTGTTGTTTTTGTTTTAGAGCTTCTTTGTAGATTTTTATTCTTTCAATGGCTGAACCTACTTGGAAGGTCAGATTGTCAAATATCATATTGTCGCTTTCGTTAAAGCTGTTTTTATTATTTCCTCGACCTTGGAATAAAATAAAGCCCAATACTTTCCCGCTAAAAATGAAAGGCACGAAGCATTTTGAGGAGTTATTGTCTAGCAGCTCTTTTACTTTATTGCTAGATATCTCATAAAAACTCGCCTGTTTTATTTTTGAGAATTCGCTTTGATATTTTTTCAAAGTGACTTTCTTAGACAGATCTGAATCGGAATATAATATTTGATAATTCGCATCTTTTTCTTGCTCAATCCAGTTATTGTCGACCACTATCATAGACGGAGTCAGATGGAGTTGGTTTTGGAACATTTCTTGCAAAAAATTAACTATGTCTTTTGACTCATATGACTGAGACAATTTTTCGTCAATCTCAAGAGAGAGTTTTTCGTAGATATAAGGCTTTTTATTAAAGATGTTTTGTTGGACGCTTTGGAATTTCCTGATCAGGAACTGATATAATTCACCAACCATTAGGAGAAATATAATATTTAGGAAATTCTTCTGCAAGAAGGCGTTATCTTTGGGGATTATGAAGTCGAATAATGAGCTTAGAGAAAAATATAATAATCCTAGAGTAGCAATAGTGAGGATTCTAGCTACCGATTTACTGATGATTAGGGAGGAGTTGAAAACTTTGTGTTTGGTTATTCCGTAGGCCATGAAGAAACAATAAATAATGACAGTATAATTTCCCAGAGGCGGTATTGAGATATTGATGAATGGAAACAATATTGTTGAACCTCCCATGAAGCCTATTAGATATCCTATAAGAACAAATTTAGCTTTTGGGTTATCTTTTGTTGCTTTAAATAATACTACATGAGTACAAATAATGTTCCCAACATAGTAAGAAATAAACAAAATTCTAAATAATAGAGTTGTATCTGGTGAATACTGTAAGTAATGATAAGTTTGTATGCCCTTAATAAAGAATGAAGAAAAATTAACAACAACAGAAAATATTATTGCCAATAATATATTGCAAAAAACGAACTTCTTATTGAGTTTTATTCCTGAAAACTCACAAGCAAAAACTAACGAACAAAACGATAAGCTCAACGCTACACTAACACATATACCAGAAAGTAACAAAGCCGTTTCAGAGCTATTAGTATTAAATAAAATTGAGTAACAAATATAAAATGATGAAACTAATAAATTAAAAGTAACAAAACTTTTAAATCTATTACCAGCTAGATAAGAAAACAGTGCAAGGCCAGCACAAAATACGATATTTAGAAATACTGAAATCTGAACTAAATTGGAAATTGTCATAGTCATTATTTTAGTTATTTTTTATAATTAAACTTTGCTACTTCTTATTTTTATCCCCTTTTCCTGAAGGAACGGACTGAGTAACTATATCCATAATCTCATTATCGAGGTTTCTTAAAGCATCATTGATCTGATTATTCACAATATTAATTGCATTTAACGGGTTTCTAACTTCGTGCGCAATTGAACCGGCCAAAGTCTTATATATTTTCGATCTTGCCTCCTCCTTTATGTACTCCTCTTGTTTTGCCAACAGATCTTGATATATCCTTATCCTGTCCAGGATCATCCCGATCTCTCTGGTAAGAGAATTAAATAAGTCATAGTGCCAAGATTCCAGATTTTTATCTACGCTCACTACACAAAAACCAAGTATTTTTTTAGCAAAGATAAATGGAACCAAACAATGCTCACCTTTGATATGCGGAATTAATTTTTTAAACTCAGATTTTAAAAGGTAAGATTCTTTATTAAGAATTTTATTATATAAACCCTGCGGAATCAGCAAAGTCTTTTGCAGATTGTTTTTCAATAATAATTCTTCATATAGGTTGCCATTTTCTTTAGATGTAGACTTTAGTGAGTAAAATGAATTTATCTTTATTTGAAACTCTTCGGCAAAATATTCCTGTAATTTCAAAGCAACATCTAAAGACAGGTAAAGGTTTTCTAGACTTGATATAATACCATTAATAGCACGCTCTTTTTTTCTTGTCTGAGTAAAAACCATATCAGAAATCCCTCTAATCTTACCTAATAAAAAAGAATAAGTCTCACAAGAAAACACCACCAATAATATAGCTATGCCAAAATTTCTTAAATTGTCTGGCAGATATGAACCAACAAAAAAAGCATGACCAATAATAAAAAGTAACAAAAACAATAAGTAAATAATCACTTTTGACAACGCCGCACTAAACAACACCCCAATATCCAACAGGCTGTGGCGAACTATCGAATAAGATATTATTGTAAGGCTGATTGTGACAAAAATGAATCCTGGAGGCGGAGGTAAAGTAACAACGCCATATGTCACTAGATAATCTGTTGCAGCAAATAGATAAATTAAAAATCCTGCTATGCAATATTTGACCTGAGATCTCTTTTTATAATCTAGTTCTTTTAAACTTAACAATGCTAAATAAAGGCCTCGAGAAACAACCACAAATGTCTGTGATATATGCAAAGCTTCTAGTACACCAGACCTTGGATAAAACCCCCAATCCATACTATACGTTGTGGATATAACTAAATTAGTTAATATATGGACCACCAACAAAATAGCAGAATATATATATGAATAATACACAAACTTATTCTCCTGTTTCTTCCCAGACAATATAACAAAGAAATGATAAATGGTGGTAGGCAAAAATAATATAGAGCACCAACCAATTTTAAATAACAAATAAGCAAACTCTTGATTCAAAGAATTATACGCAAAAGAAAAAGGATAGTGCCAACAAAATGTAGACAAACAAACAGCGAAGAAAATTCTGGCTAGGGGATCTTTAGCGTTATTTTTTATAACAAAAAAACCAACTATCAAAAAATAAAAGGCACATAAGAGTGGTAATAAAGGAAACATAGTTTTTTGGCTATTTTTTAGGTTTATTAGTTTGGTTATCTATTATCTCATTTTGTTTTCTTGCCTCGTTAACGCAGTCCTGCATTTCATTTTCAAGATTTTGCAGGGTTGAGTTAATTTGATTACTCAAAACATTAATGGTATTAAGAGGGTTTCTAATTTCATGAGCGATTGAACCAGCAAGGCTTTTATAAACCTTGGCTTTTTCCTGTGCCAGAACTCCTTTCTTATTACCGTAGTCAAAGATAAACCCTGTAGCTATAGCGAAACTAAGCACCGGCAGATATGTATATAAGAAATAATCAGAGTCAGGGAAATCAAGACCAGAATTTTTGATATAACAAAATAGAACCGCCAGCACAACCCCAGAAATATAATTTAGGAAAAACAGAAAATAATTTTGCATCATCATTATAGTAAGATACAACGAGCAAAAAACCACCGAGGTCCAAAGAGCTGAAAAACCACTATCTATTGTATAAACCGTGAAAAAGAACGGACAATTATACATTATTCCCAAGAACCAGTAAACACTAAAATATCTCTTTAATTTTGATGGCCACTTTTTTCTTACTAGAAACAAAGCACAGCTAACTACACCTATTATTCTTATATAAATATTTTCAAATGGCTGAGGGTCGACGAATGTCCACCACACCCAGTATAGAGGATGTGCAATTAAACCAAGATACCCAATACAAGCGGCATTATAATCAAGTATTTTTAGGTTCTTTAAAAAATAGCTATTTAGGTTTATTTTCATGGTCGTGGTTTTTATTTTTCTTAGACATAGATTGTAAGTCTTGCTCAATATCCGCGATGATGTTATTAATTTGATTATTAATAACATTTATAGAATTCAATGGGTTTCTAATTTCATGTGCAATTGAACCGGCAAGAGACTTTAAATATCTAGACTCTTTTAAGAGCCAACTTTTTTTGTTAACCCATACAAATAATGTTCCAAATATTATACAAAATATATAGATAACTCCATATCCTAGAATGTTAAAAGATGTTATGTCTAGTGTATCTATCTCGCTAGCTGGAGTGGACAAATAATACAAAGCAACAGCCAGAATATTTGCAAACACAACACTCACCACAACCATAAACCAATTTGAAATAAATACAGACGTTAGCATTACACAAAATATACCCCAATAAAGAAGTATCTCATTAAAATTATTTTTTAGCAAAAAGAATGTGCACTGCAGGGGGAGACCTAGGATTATTGTAGCATACCAATAAAATGGGAAATACTTCTTTTTAAAGTTAGATGGCAAATATTTGTAAAAATAAACACACAAGCAGATTAGAGAGATAAAAACCCTTATTTCCAAATTTGTATATTCCAAATTGACAGCGTATTTATGAAAAAAATACACAAAGAAATGACACACTGGCCCGAATATAGCAACGGCCATAATGACATAGTCTTCCAACTGAACTCCTTCGTAGAAGGATCTTGTAATGAAGTTTTTAATTTTACGATACATTTGTAGTGATGTTTTGGTTTTTTGTAGCTAACTACAAAATCTTCTTAATCTCAAGCTCTAATTTTCTATAAGATTTTTGCAAATTATCTAACCATTTTTTATCAGACGGAAGTTTTTTTGTATTAACGCTTTGTTCAATCATTTTAATTTGTGCAGACAACTCCTCTGCCCCAATATTTCCGCATATCCCTTTAAAAGCGTGCAATGCTAAAGACATCTCCTTTAAATTATTTTCTTTAACATTTCTTGTGATTTTCTTGATCATTTCTTCACTGTCTTTTAAGAAAGTATCCAGGAAGTCTTTTTTATCATCTTCACTGAAATATCTTAACTTCTCTGTGTTTAGAGATTTCGTACCCTGTTTTACTTTGCCGCTAGTCCCTACCTTGTTATCTTGTTTTTTATTATAAAATATCTTCTCCGGAGTCATGTATATTACAAGCAATTTAATTAAGAACTCTGGATCCTGACCTTTAATATAATAGTCCGTCATACCACACTCAAAGAAGTGATCTATATCTTCTTGCTGACCATCTCCGGTTAATGCTATTATTGGCATCATTTTGGTATAAAGTATTTTATTTTTCTGCTCTATGCTCCTAATAACCTTGGTAGCATCGTCTCCATTAAAAGGAGGCATATTGATGTCTGTCAGTATTATATCAAATTTTGAAGACTTATCCTTCTTTAAACTCTTTTTGTACTTATCTACCAATTCCTTACCATTTGAAACATCAGTAACTTTCATGCCTATTGTTTCTAACTTCCTGATAGTGATTTTTCTATTTATCTCTTGATCATCGGCGAACAAAACATTCTTTCCAACTAATTCAGGTAAATATTGCTCTCTTTCTCCCAAATATGAACCGTCATCTTCATGCATTGTTAACTTAGCAATGGTTCTATGCAATATATGGCCAGCCACTGGCTTATTAAGATAATAACTAAAGCTCTCAATCTTATGTTTAATATCCTCATATTGTAAAGAACTTAACCCAACAACTGGTAGATCTTTATTAATTGCCTTAATCTTATTAGCCGCTTCAATACCATTCATTTCTGGCATCTGAATATCCATCAACACCAGCTGATATTTATTAGCCTTAATCATGCTAATTGCGTCTGACCCATTCTCTGCCAAATCACAAGAAAATGCTGAATTCTTCTCAATTTTAGATTTTGTTATGATTAAATTAGTTTTTTGATCATCAACGATTAAGATCTTCTTACGTCTTTCAGCCTCACCAGCTTTTGCCAATTCTTCTGCAGGAATTTCTGGAAATAACAGGCTGAATTTAGTCCATTCACCAACTTTAGATTCACAAATAACATCCCCACCAAAGGACAACATATTCCTCTTGCAAAATGCCAATCCTAAACCTGTCCCATCTTTCTTACCTGAGGTATAAAAGTCTTCAAATAACTTAGGCAAAGCCTCTTTCGGAATTCCTGGTCCGGTATCGTGAATAAAAATAGTTTTATATTTTTTATCTTTAACAGTCTGCTCCCCTACTCCAATTGTTACCATAGAATCTGGATATTCATTTAAATAGAATAAAGCGTTCTTAAGTAGGTTAAATACAATGAACACAAAACGATCCTCTACTGCCTTAAATATGTATTTATTATCTTCTTGCTTTATAGCCTTTTGAAGTGATTTATCAAATCTAACTTTTAACCTTTCTGCTTCAGTCCTATAACCATATTTATCCTGAATTTCCACCAACACTTTAACAGGATCAATGTAAACAAAATCATCCGGATCAACCTTTTTCTCCTTCAGGTCATTGAGGATAATATTAATTATATTATTAGCCGAATAAATTGACTCAGATATCCTGGAGGTTAAATGAAGTAATTCTTGTCTATTATTTGCATGTTCTTCATAGCTAACTTTACCCTTACTCTCCATATCTTCTTCTTTAATAAGGAGTTCATCTATTTGAGCACCTACTAGATTAATAGTGTTTAGAGGATTTCTAATTTCATGAGCAATTGAACCAGCGAGAGATGTTATAACTGTTATTTTTTGTTTTTCTCTTATTTCCCATGAAACTGAATATCCTTTATTATTACTTAAACTAAAAATATACGCAGCTATTATAGTTAAAATATAAAGAGGAATATGCTCAATAATTTGATAGTTAGACTCATGGTTTAGATATAAGGAGTTAGGAGCAAGTACATAACAATATAGAATGGCAAAAAATACTCCTATAAATATTGCTAGTAGTGATCTAACTAGATCCGTTAAAAAAAGAATTACCACCATAATCATCGTTGACTGCGCTGTAAACCAGACTTGGTCAAAATTATTCCTAATTAACATCACCGTAAAAAAGAATGGTAGATTATATATAATAGAGAAGAGCCATACAAATTTATAAGCTTTGCGAACACCTGTCTCAAAATTGACGATCACTACAAGAGCTACACATGTTATCAGGCCAAACACCCTAAGCTCAATACCTTGAAAAACGAGAGGATCTATATACCTCCAATAGAATCCAAAAACCAAATGACCAAGACCGGCTACCAAACCTAATGCAAGGTAATTATATTCATTTGACTTAGTTTTACCTTCAAAATCAGTTTCAATCAAAAAAGCTCTGATTTTTTTTAAAAGATTCATTTAATTTACCTTACAAAAGGATATTTTCATTTCATTAAATTTAAGCTCATCTTTAAACACAATCCACTTAAAATAAAGTATTTCATCTATTTCTTTTATAAAATCAACTTTCACGGTCACTTTTGCATCAGTAGATATAGGCAAAAATACTTCCATAAAAGCTTGATCAATTATAAAGCTATTTCGTTGATTGATTTTTATTGTTTTAATCAATTCTCCTATTAAATCTATTACCATATAAGCACTAACTCCCACTGGAATCATCGGGTATTGATTAAAATGACCTGCACAGAATTTCTTATCAACAATCGGCATTTCTGCTAATAAATATTTAGAATTTACTTCTTTAATTTCAAACTTTGGTATTCTTCCGTAAGGACTTTCTTCTATTAAACTTGTTGAAAATTTGTAGGAAGAAAACACCCTTTCAAATAGTTTATAAGGCATTACTTGATAAGTAACTCGGAATGAAAAAATTAGCTTATTATTGCAGAATAAAAAATTCTCAGACACTGCAAATGATCTATCTATAGATACTTTTCTTGAAACAATATAAAACTTTTTTTTCAAGGGAATATCTAAATAATATTTATCACCTTTTTTATAATAGGAATTAAACTCTGCTTTTGAAGAAAGATAATATTTTTTTTGATTCTCTTCCATCGCTATTGCGCATGATCCCAATATAGCCATATGTCTACTTGCTTCTGCTGACGAAATTAATTCAAGCTCAAAATCTATCTCCTGCTCAGGCTCAACTTGAGCTATCAGCATACCCTGATAATTAAATATTTCTGTAAATGAAAAATACGGTGGAGATACACAGATTTTATTCAATACTTCATCTATTGGAACACTACTTGACTGAGAAATTATGCGTTCAAAATCTATACCACTTTTCATGCTCAAAAGATTATCACACGACAATCCTTTGCCTGCGATAACTGGTACTTTAGCGAAGACCTCTCTCATAAACAAAATTTATTATGAATTAAAGAAAAATAAAAAATAGAGGACTTTTACGGCAATAAAACAATCTATTATCTACTAACAAATATCACGGCATAACAAGCCAAGTCATTAAAAAATGAATGACTTGTTATTACCAAGTTTAAAACTCCTTCTTAACTGCTATAGAGTATAAGTTAACCTTTGTATCAACATTAGCGTTAACACTATTAACACTATTGCTCAGTACATTTGATGCTTGAGTTGACATGTTAACATCGTCAAAGAACATATGAACATAACTGGCATCTACTGAAAGTCCGTTGCCCAGTTTATAGTTAAAACCTAAAGCTGTCCAAATTCTGTCTCCAGCTGGCAATCTTGGTTCTCTGTTAGCATTTCCGATTGCAGCTTTTTCATAAGCTGTCCCAGCTCTTAAAGTTAGTTTTTCGTTAGCTTTGTGACTTACACCAATAGAATGCAAGAATGAATCATGCCAGTTCATAGTAGTTGTGTCATCTGGAAGAGTGTGGAAGTTTCTTACCACTAGACTGTTCACTCTTGACCATCTTGTCCAGACCATATCGTAAGCCACTTCAGTTTTGTCATTTACTTTGTAGCTTAAACCTAAATCTAGTGACTCAGGTGTTGTCGTACTTAGATTAAATGGCGTGAACGTGGATGCTGCTGGTGCGTTTGTGGTTCCTGCAACTTTATGATCTATTTTAGATCTATATCCTAAACCTAATTTAATATTTTTAGTTGGTTTATATAATAATCCTAGATTATATCCATAACCCCAATCAGAACCATGCGACTTAGAAACAACATTGTATAAATCTTTAGTTAAAGTAGCTTTGTAATATTGCGCTTGAACACCTGCGGCAACGTTTAATTTATCCGTTACCTTATATGATATTGACGGGTTGATATTATGCGTTGCAATTTGGCTATCAAGAGCATTTCCTGATCCTATCCATCCTTGATCATATTTAGTTGCTAATCCAAATGGAGTTGTGATTGCTAGGCCGAATGTTGTTTTGTCGTTTATTGGTTTAGCGAAATATAAAGAAGGAACAAATCCATCCTCACCAGCGTCGGAAACATCATTTGCAGAAGTTTGTGGAGTTCCTGATGAATTTGAACCTGATATGTTGTCCAAATCAATATCTAAGTCTAAATAACTAACTGAAATAATTAACTCTCCTTTTTCTAGTTCAGACAACGTTGCAGCGTTGAAGAATGAGTCACTTGAGTCGTGCATTCCTGTGGCTGATCCTGCGTAGGCAGTTGAGAGGCCAGATGTAGAGTACATGTTGGAAGAATATCCGGCGGCGAAAGTTTGGGTGGCTGTCAGAGCTAATGTAGCTAGTGAGCAAGCAAGAATTTTGTTTAATTTCATAACAAGTTATTTATTTATAAATATTGGTACTTGTTGTGGTGTGTTTTTCGATTATGTTTTATAGTAAAAGTAATTTTCAACTAAAATGATTCTAGTTGGGTGTGTTTTTAATGGGTCTTGTTTCAAAATGAGATTGGGCTAGTATGATGGGCTTTATTGATTAGTATGTTTTGTGCTTTTGAGGTGCCTTGTGTTGGTGTTTTGGGTGTTTTTACTTTTTTGAAAGTATTAAAAAGACACATTATTTGGGTTTATAAGGTGAAAATGTCGGTGATTGTGAGTAGAATTGAGGAAAATAGGCAAAAAAGAGTAAGAAATAGTAGGGAAATTAGGATTTTGCCTTTGGAGTTGGTCTTTTTCTGGATCGTTTGTTCTTTTATTTTAAATAAGAAGATGATTGTGCTCAGTAATATTATTACGCCTGAGTGGATGATTGATACTGCGCCGGAGTTTTGGTAGTCTAGCAGGGTTAATGCTGCGTATAATAGGACTACCGGGATTAGAAAATTGATGATGACTTTTGGGAGTTGGCTTTGTTTCATTTATATGGCCCTGCATTTATCGGCGACTACTTTGACTATTGTTTTGCTTTTATTGCGTCTGCTTGTGGCCATTAATTTAAATGAGCATTTATTTGCTAGAGCGCTTGGTCTTCTTGGCTTTGTTTTATTGTTGGGGTAGAGGAAAATATCCTTGCTGACTACTACACTTTCGAAGTCATCTGTTTCGTATGTTTCTTGGCTGGTTATGTTGTCTATTATTTTATAGTCGCTGCAGTTGGCGGGGGTTTCTTCAAAGACCACGCCTATTTTTATCTTGGTACATTTAATGGCGTATTCGTCGATTTCAATTGTGTCTACTTTTGTTGCGTTGATGCGGGTTGTTATTTGGGATGAGGTTATCTTTTTGGTTTGGCGTTTTGATTGGGTGTAGGTTTTGTATATTTCTTTGACTGATTTAGCTTTGTTGAATGTTATATTTGCGCAGAAAGCTACTGATCCTATGATTAGGATTGTGAATATTATTGATTGGTTGGTGTTTAGTTTGTCTTCTTTGCTCCAATATGACAATAATGTGGGTAGGATGAGTAATGGGATGATTATGAGGGTTGAGGGTCCTGAGTCTGTGTTGTCTACTGCTAATAGTGGTAAAAATGATTCTAGGAGAAGATAGCATGAAGCTGTGATCACGAATAAGATCCAGATTGTTAGGAAGATGTTTAGTAGAGTGTTCTTCATGATTTGAGTTTTATGTTGGGGTTGTTTCGTAATTATTTTTATATGGTTTAATTTTTGTGGTGCAAAGGT
>Ga0209711_10004745_pt1 | contig 10829 bp, 9 predicted proteins | sample ArcticOcean_MG_C_7_FD_187441 | JGI IMG/M metagenome (GOLD analysis project Ga0209711, IMG submission 187441) | Marine microbial communities from western Arctic Ocean - ArcticOcean_MG_CB11_88 (SPAdes) (version 2) | ecosystem: Environmental > Aquatic > Marine > Oceanic | place: Arctic Ocean... | reverse complement strand
GAGTCAGATACCTAATTGCAAACTACAACTTATAGTTGGTTCTAAAAGTAAGACGTATTATCTAGTCTTTAGAAAAAATGTAAATGGAAAGGCTAATAAGAAACTAATTAAGCTAGGGCAATTTCCTACAATGGATTTAAAGTTAGCCAGAGATAAATATTTTGCTGAAGCAGTAAACATTGTTACTGATGAAGATAAGTTTCTATCAATGAAAAAGAATGACGGAATAGATATTAGTGACATGATTGATTTTTACAATCAAAGGAAGGGCATTAAGACTTCTGAATCATTCTTATTTGAAGAAGTTAGAAAACATCTTGGCAAGACACAAGCTAAAAATCTAACTCGTTACATGGTTCAAGATTTCTATGAACCCCAAATACAAAACAAGAACTTTCATTCAGCTAACTCTAGAAGAGAGATAGTCCAAAGGATATGGAATTTCAACATTGCTAAAAACTCTAGCTGTGAATTCTTGGAAGATAAAAAAAACCCAGCCAGTTGGAAGATAGATGAATTCGTTAAAGTAGCTTCTGATAGAAAGATTGAAAAGTACCAGATAAAACCTTTATTCGAATCTATAGAGCAAGAAGCCCATGAAGATAAGAAGGATTTGCTAAAACTATTCTTTTATCTTGGACAGCATCCCTTCACTGAGATTTGTTTAATGCGTTGGAATCAGATTCAAGATGATAAAGAATATCCAAATACTAAATGGTGGGTAATGGAAGAGGGCTTCCATAAAGTTAAGAACATTAAACACTCTGTCTACCTGCATCCAGAGGTATTAAAGATTATTGAGAAGCAAAGGGGTAAGGATGATACTCATATATTCACTAGTGAAACTAATAGAGACGTAAACAATAAGAGGTTGCCCTATGCAAGGTCTGGATTCGTTAAACAGATGAATAGGATAAAGACTCACTTAGAGACTCAAGATATCGATATACGTTGCTTCAGAGCTTCTATAACGACACATTTAAGAGAAATGAATAAAGGATATGAACCTTCTTATCTATTAGGACAGGCTCTTACAGGTATATCTAACAGGGTATATACAAGGTCTGAATTTAAACCCCATAAGATAGAAATGACTAATGCTTGGATGGACTTCATAGAGGGTTGTAGATAATGAAAAAGTTAGAAATGGATAGACTCCCATTCATTGATTCAGTTGCACCCAAGTTAAGACCGCAAAAGATAGACGAATCTTATAAGGACTATAGGGACTATTTAATTATTGAAGTAAGGGACGCCTTGCTTGGAGCTAATGTGGAAGTCCCATATCAAATAGAATTCAATACAAGCCCTCTATGGCAACTAAAGCTTCTGTTAGAAGAGGATATAAATGTCGAATCTATAACTAATATAGAAATGTTTATTCATACTATGAAAACTATAAGGTTGGGAATGGGTCAGATGAAGGACATTGATGAAAGAATTAATTTTCACAAATGCTGGATTCTTTATTACAACGGATTATCTTTTCCTGAAATCTACAAACAAACATTAACGCCAAAGGGAAAGCCTAAAATTTGGCTTGGTACAGAAACTACAGTTATTAGAAAGATAAAGATGTGGGCTGTTAAGTACAATTGGAAAAGAAAAAACAGCATATAAATAAATATAATAAATCGAAATTACCCTATTTAAATATTAAACACACTAGGAAAAGACTGAACTGTACAATAACCCACTGAGATTTAGGTGAAAGAACCTAATGTCTCCCAAAGCCTTTGTTTATATTTTAGTTAAGTTCCAGAGATTTATAAAATCTCCTAAAGTTGGTAATCGTTAGATTTAATGAATATCTATAAATTTGATATAGTTTAAAAATGATAGAGATGATATTAATAATACTAATTAAAATTATTTTGGTAATTTGGGGCTTAGTTTTTTATATAGATTTGATGAATGATTTCGATATATTGCCATGGCCTAGGCTCAAGTTTTTGGAAAAAGCTTTTGACCCTCTTATAAAGCTTAAAGAAACTAACCCTATCCTCAGTTGGATATTAATAGCTCCATTGCTTCCGTTCGTTCTTGGATGGGCATTGCATCCAATTATATTATGGGTTTTCTTATTTGCTCCATGGCCTGATGGTTTACTTTCTTAAGCTTTAAATCTACCCATCACAAAAGGAAACAACCATATACCCCCTTTATAGGGGGGTAATGTTGTGTTTCTTTCTATGTGTTTTGGGAAACATTTTAGAATCATGTTTTTTTTCCTGTTTCATTTTTTATTTCCTGTAAAAGAGGGAAGGTTGCATATAGTTAATAAAACCGAAGAGATATGACTGGAATAAGTCTTGGAATTTGGAATGCTTATTCTTGGCAGGAAGTCTTATTTCAGGTATCAATGATTATTGTAGTTCTTATTATAATAGTCCTATGGCGCGAGAAAAGGTAAGTAAATTTATTGATATAGTTATTAACAAATACTAATAAAAAAAATGTTCACGCATTTGACCAGTATTAAAAAGTTCATCACACACTTCAATGAAAGCTTGTCTTTTTGTTCGTCCATTGGTAAATCGTGTTTTTATTTTTGCTGCAATTATAGTAGGTCTCTCAGTTTCTTCATGAATTTTTTTATAGACTAACTTGTCTCCTAATGGGGACAAATTTGATGCAGGTCTTGAAAACTTTGCAGCAATACAATCACTAACACCAACTATTGATTGAGCCCCTGAGCTTAAATTGCTAGTGAATCCAGTAGAGGGAAAGAGGCCATGTTTGTTATATATGTCCTTAATTAAATCAAATGATGTTGGCTCATTATTCATTACTTGCGGATATTGTCCAAGTTCTTTAAGGGAAGCAGACTCTTCTCCATCATCAAGAGGATGTCCTGCACGCATCATTGCAAAAAGTTCAGGATGAGCTAATTCAAACACATCATATGATTTAGAATCAGGCGTTTGTAATGTAAAAGTTAGCAATACATCAATTTTACCTTTATCAAGCAATGCAAAATCTTTACCTATATCAGTATGGACCATAGAGATTTGTAGATCTGGATATCTAATCGCCATAATGCTTATTGCGCGAGGAACGAGTGACCACATAAATACTTCTTGACAGCCAACTACTAATTCACCGCGAAGACTATTAGAACCTGAAAAGTTATTCTCAATTGACTCCATGTCGTCTAATATTTTAATAGCATGTTCCTGAAGAAAAATTCCATCAGGGGTAAGTGAAAGACCCTTGGACGGGATGCGGACGAATAAGCTCGTATTCAATTGCTCTTCAAGTTTATCAATTGCATATCCAATGGATGTTGGCGATATATGCATTTTAGAACCAGCCGCCGAGAAACTACTTTCTGAAGCTGCAGCTAGGAAATAACGAAGATGATCTACTTTCATTGATTCATTCCTTTAATTTTTACATGAATAAGAACCATTTATTCTAATTTTCAAATTAACACTTTTGTGAGAATCTATCAAGTAGTTAAATTATTTTAGTAACTAGTTACTAGGGGGAGTCTTAATTATGTTAATAAAAAAAGTAAGATATTTTGTTAGTTTGTCTATTGTATTTTCAATGGGATTATCTACTCATATATATTCACAAGATAATGAAATTAGTCAAAATGCCACAAACATTATGATAGAAGAAGTAGTTGTTATGGCTACAAAAAAAGCAGATGCAGAGAATGTTCAAGATGTGCCTGTTGCATTAACAGCATACAATGACAAACAAATTGAACTCTTGAAAGTAAGAGACCTACAAAGCTTGGCTTATTCATCACCAAACGTAGCTCTTGATGATGTTGGTACAACTAAAGGCGTAGCAAATTTTTCAATTCGTGGCTTAGGTATAAATTCATCTATTCCATCAATTGATCCAACTGTTGGAATTTTTGTTGACGGCATGTATTTAGGTATTAATGCTGGTGTTGTAATGGATTTATTTGATCTTGAGTCGATTGAGGTTTTAAGAGGGCCTCAAGGAATTCTTTTTGGTCGTAATACTACTGGTGGTGCTGTGATGATTAATACAAAAAAACCAGGTAATGAAAAAGAATCAAAAATTAAAGTATCTGCTGAGAGTGGATTTCGTGGAACAGGTATTAATTACTATGCCATGGGTTCTTTTACTACTCCTCTGATCGAAGACGTTCTTTCAGCAAAACTTGCTTTTTATCATAACAATGATGGTGGCTGGCATAAAAATATTCTTCCTGGATCTGATATTGAAGATCGTGTTGCACAAGCTGGTGGATTAGCTGCAGACTTATTAGCCGCTGGACTGCCAGTTGCAAAAAATACAGCAGATGGAAATGAAAATTTTGGTAAATCTGAAACTACAATGTTTAGACCTTCTCTGTATTGGACACCATCAGATAATCTTGAGGTTACTGTGAGGTATGAACATGCTGAGGTAGAGGCTGATGGTGCGGTAATTCAGAATCATCCAGCAGCAACAAATGGATTAGAGAATCCATATTTTAGTGTTAGTAGAGATAGTTTTGATGTTTCTAATGATGAAGTGGGATTTCTTGATAATGAGTGGGATCAATTAATAACAGAGGTTCGCTATGATTTAGGTGATGCAGGAGTTATTACTAGTATTACTGGTTGGCGAGATTTTAGTTCTTTAGGTCGAAGTGATATTGATGGAACACCAATTTATGGATTTCATGCTGACCTAGATGTTTGGCAAGAGCAATTTTCTCAAGAAATTAGACTTAACCGCAGCTTATCTGATTCAGTCTATTTGACTCTAGGTCTTTACTTTTTTGAACAAGATATGACTTACAACGAAGATCGAGTATTGCTTGCTGGAGCTATTGCTGTCAACGGTGGTGGTGTTCAAAATCAAAGTACCAAAGCTTTGTTTGGTCAAGTTGATTACGATATAAACGATACACTGACATTAAATTTTGGAGCAAGGTACACATATGAGGATAAGGATGTGGTCATATCTTCACTTATAAATGCCACAGAATGCGATCCGCGAATACCTGGTTCTTGTTCAGAAGATTTTAAAGATAAAGAGTCATGGAAAAACCTTACTCCTAAGCTTGGATTCCAATGGTCAAAATCTGATAATGTTAATGTCTATGGTCATTGGACTAAAGGGGTTAGATCTGGAGGATATAACTTTAGAAATGGCAATCAGTTAATTCCACCTGGCCCAACTAATGAAGAGATAGTCGACGCATTTGAATTAGGATATAAGGCTCAGTTACCTGATAAAAAAGGAACCTTTAATGCATCACTTTTTGTAAATGATATTTCGGATATGCAAAGAGAAGTGCTTGTTGCCGATGAAAATTTAGGTACATCACAAGTAATACGTAATACAGCTGATGCCCGTATTTCAGGACTTGAAATGGAATCGCGTATAGTTTTGAGTGACAGTCTCGTTATGCAAGCAAGTTTAGGTTATTTAGATGGTGAATATCAAAAAATATTATTTGATATATCAGGTGATGGTGTGGTTAATAATGAAGATAAGTCACTTAAATTACCAAGACTGGCTCCATGGACTTGGGGGCTTGGCTTTATACATTCAACTACTTTATCCAATGGCAGAACTCTAGATTCATCCATTAATTATAGTCATCGACATAGCTCTGCTTACACTGATAATAACACCGGTTATTTGAATGCAGTAAATGCAGTTGATGCCAGCATGACATTACGTAGAGATAACATCACCATGTCTTTATATGGCAAAAATCTTCTTAATGAGGTTAATCATGGAACTGATACAAACCTTCCAGGGGTATTAGGCTTTGGTTCTGTTGGTACTTTAATGAAAGGTCGTGTTATTGGTCTAGAACTAAATATTGAGTTTTAAGTGAAGAGACTTGTATATTAGAGCAGCCCCTGACTCTGATTTTTTGCCCCAGTTAATCTGGGGCAAGCAAGCACTTAGCTAAAACATAATTTAATAAACTGTAAAATATCAAAAGGATAAAGCATGTCAAATATAATAATTAATGGTTATGTAGACCTGTCATTTGAACCAGTTAAAGAGGTATTTGATAATAATTTTAAGCAATTTGATGAATTAGGATCGGCTTTCAGTGTTAAACATAATGGGCAAACAGTGGTTGATTTAAAAGCTGGGCCTATAGCCATCGAGAGTGAAGTAGATTGGTCTGACCAAACATTAGTTAATGTGTGGTCTTCAACTAAGGGTATTGTGGCTATCTGCTACTGTATTTTGGTTAGTCGTGGATTAATTTCATATCAGGATAAAGTTTGTAAATATTGGCCTGAATTTGGTGTTAATAATAAATCAGATATCACTATTGCTGATTTGTTATCTCATAAAGCTGGTTTAGCCGCCCTTCATGAGGGAGCAACGATCCATGACCTTCTATCAATAAACGCAGTAGATGAATTAGCTAATGCCACTCCTTTATGGGCTCCAAGCAAGACAAGTGGCTATCACATTTTAACTTATGGAACTTTAGTAACCGAATTATTTAGACGTATCGAAGGTCGTTTTTTAAAGAAATTTATTGAACAAGAATTTTATAAAGATAGAGGTTGGGATATCCACATTGGATTGCCAAGTGAAAGAGAAATTGATGCAGCAGAAATTTCTGTTTCTCACACTCTTGATCTATCAATAAAAAATAATGCATCTGAATTACAGCATAGGGTTTTTACAAGCCCAACACTTAATCCATTGGATGCAAATTTACAAGAATGGAAGAGCGCTGACCTTCCATCTGCAAATGGCTTTTCAAATGCCAAGGCTATAGCAGATATATATGCTGCATTAATAAATTCTTCAGATACCTTAGTTAGCAAAGAAGCACTCAGTCAAGCTATAGAAGCTCAGTTTGAGGGTGATGACATTATAATGGCATCTTTTTCTCGTTGGGCTTGTGGTTTTGTATTGAACACTGATGGAGTTTTTGGACCTAACCCAAACTCATTTGGTCACTCAGGTTTGGGTGGCTCTCTTGGCTTTGCTGACCCTGATAACCAAATAGCGATAAGTTATACACCAAACAGAATGGGTTATAAGCCGAGATCTGATCCTCGCGCTATAGCTTTAATTGATATGGCATATTCATGTTTGGCTAAATGATAAAACTATTTAAATATATGATGTACGATATTATGAAGCAAGAGCTCATTTTATATACTTTTGACTAATACATATGAAGCCAGTAAAGCATTTAGCCTCAGATCTTGATACAACCTCATATAGGGCATGGGTTTTATTTATGCTCGTCGTTGTTTATATTTTTAATTTTATTGATCGTCAAATTATTGGAATCCTTGCAGTTCCAATTCAGGCAGAATTAGCTCTAAGTGATACTCAGTTAAGTTTGATGGGTGGTTTGGCTTTTGCATTATTTTATACAATTTTAGGGATTCCTATAGCATGGCTTGCAGATCGTAAAAATAGAACATGGATAATGACAATAGCACTTATAGCATGGAGTTCAATGACTGCTTTATGTGGTTTTGCGCAAAACTTTGTACAACTCTTTATTGCTAGAGTGGGTGTTGGTGTTGGCGAAGCAGGTGGCGTAGCTCCTGCATATTCACTAATATCTGATTATTTTCCATCGAACCAACGTTCACGAGCCCTAGGCATCTATGCATTTGCTATACCTATTGGTTCAGCTTTGGGGATGTTAATAGGTGGGGTTTTAACTAATTTAATAGGTTGGCGTCTGACATTTATAGTTGTTGGGGTTCTTGGTTTGGCAATAGCTCCATTATTTAAAATGACTGTAAAAGAACCTAAAAGAGGAAGATATGATTCTCCATCTGCAGACTTAAGACCTGTATCTTTTTCTTCTGTAATTAAAACTCTCAAAACAAAGAAAAGCTTTTGGTTCTTAGCATTAGGAGGAGCTAGTGCATCTATGATGACTTATGGTTTGCTTTTCTGGTTCCCTTCTTTTTTGGTTAGATCTTTTGGTCCTGAGCTCATAACATTTTTTTCTTGGCTTCCAAATTTTATGCATTCTTCTGATTCTTCTCCAGTTCTTTATGTATCTTATTTTTATGGAGCCATCTTGTTTATTGGTGGTATTGGTGGAATATGGTTAGGAGCAGTTGTTAGTGATAAATTAGGTGAAACTGATAAAAGCATTTATGGTCTTGCTCCAGCATATTCTTTTATTGGTACTGTTCCATTTTTTCTTATAGGAATTCTAAGCAACTCACTAACGGTTGTATTTTTTGCTTTTATGACTATTCAGGCACTAAGTTTTGTAATGATGGGGCCATTAATATCCTCATTACAGCATATAGTTGGTCCCAATATGAGAGCTACCGCCTCAGCCATTGCTTTATTTATAAATAACTTAGTAGGAATCGGCCTTGGCAATTTACTAATTGGAATACTTTCTGATTTTTTGTCTAAGCAATTTGCAGATGAAGCTCTTCGTTACTCAATCGCATCTGGAGTAATTTTTTATTTAATTGCATCAGCTTTATTTTTTCTTGCTGCAAGACATTTAGAATCAGATTGGCAAAACTAAATTTATATAAATTCTTTTAAAAAGCCCATAACAAAGCCAACAGCTACATAGATATAATCTAAGTTAATAAAACTCTAGCCATTTACTCGTTACGGGCTTTGAACAGGACTAACCATTCAGAAGCTTCGCTACAGGAGAATAATCTTCAGCTTTTACCCCAACTGCTCAAAAGCAATTATCGTTAGAAGTTTCAATCCTTTCACAGAAACGAGCTTATATTTTAATTGATTCATACTTGGTTATACGTTTTGAACCTTTATTTCTTCATCTTTATGGTTAAGCAGGTTAATGGGTTATCCAATTTCTATAGAGGTGCAGTCAGACGTCTATCATTACCTATTTAATACTTATTATTAGTAATATGCTTAACCTAATTAACCTACGTTGAACCCACAATCTAAACGAGGGTTAAGCTCCATCAAAAAGGTTAAGTATCAGCTTCACCTTTATCAAATTGATTCAATTTGTACTCTGGATTAATCCAAAGATACCTATTTTGTCCAATAGATTTTTGTTCCCAGCCTAACTCTCCAATTAAAAATTGTTTTAAGACTTTGCATTGATGTTGATTGGGATTATCGATTCCAGAAGTTTCAGTAATTAACTCTTTTGTAAAATATTCCTTTTTATAAAGGTCACCTTTTTTTATTAAAAAAGATTCACAAAGAGGGTCAAGCTGTCTGAATTTTTCTGCTTGTTTCTTTTGAAGCTCCTGAATGTCATCTTCTAGCCAATGCTTAGTATCCACATACCTAGCTTGATGAATAAAATCAGCCCAATACTGTTGCATATCAATCCCATGCTCTGGATTAATGTTTCCTGTCTCGATAACCAAGTACCTTCTATTCCCTGTATCGTCCACTAGGAACGAATCATTATTTACAGTCGCACAAAAGCTTGTTTTTCTTGGAATCCTGTCCTCTGTGTGTGCATAGGGTCTCCTAATATCATCATAAGACCGGGATAAGTATGCTTTTAGAATCGCATGGTCAATTTTGCGAGTCATGCCATCAAACTCACCCAGTTCATTAATCCAAGTTGAATTAGCTTCTAATACTGAATCTTTATCTTTAGGATTTATCTGGAGTCCTGTTTTAATAAACTCATTAGGTGCTAATGATTTGACCCATCTAGTTTTTCCAGCTCCTTGACCGCCTTTAAGGATTAAAACTAATTCAGAAGCGAATCCTCTATCTCCAACCAAGCACTTTGCAGTTTGAATAGACCAAACTCTTAAATACTCTCTAGCCAATTCTTTATCAGTCTTAACGTTTAAGCTTTTAAATAATTCATCTAATCTATCTTCAGTATCCCATCTATATTCGTCTATCCATTCTCTTGCTGGATGATACTTAGAGGCGCCCATTAACAAATAATCATAAACAGGGGATAGAGGAAACTTCTTCTCTCTGCAGACCTCTCTAATGACTGCTAAACGTTGTTCTTCTTTTAATCCTTCTATCTCATGGTTTTTAAATACATCACCGATATATTCAAGCTTATGAGTCATCTGGTTATATTTAATTTTTATCTCTGCATAATTCATTAAATACATGAAATTAATAAAGCTTACTTCTGGTTTCTTATCGTTCCATGAATTAACTTCAATAAGTGCATTGTTTAAGCGTTCTAATTTTATCTCTTCCGTATCTTTTGAATTACGTCTTTTTCTTAATATCTCTTTGTCTTTTTTCATTTTGTGAATCGTTTTCCTGTAGTCGCATGACAGCTCTAATAAATGTTGCTTCTTGCTGGGTTAATAGGGTTAGTCCTTGTTTTGATTTATGACGGAATACCTCTTGATATTGCTCATCTAATCTTTTTTTGTAATCAACTTCTAGATAATTGCTACGAGCCATAATGAGACCCTAGGTTATTTACATAGTTATCAATATCAGCTCGTTTCCATCTGAGAGGTGATGAATGAGAGTTACCTAATCTTATTGGTTTTGGGAATTCTCCAGTCTTAACTTTCTTCCAGATAGTAGTTCTTTTGCCAACGCCAATCTCAATGACATCTTCCATTGTTAATAGCTTTTCCATTTCTTCTCCTTTTATAGTTACTAGGCTAGAGGTTTGATATTTATAAATCTCATGCCAAAGTTATTTAATTGAACATGATTATTAATCAATGAAGATGTCTCGCATAGTGGTGACCTATGAAAAAAGAGGGAAGGGATTAGTGTAATTAATTTGTACTATAGAATGTACTACAATATATAAGAATATCGATTTAAAAGGGTATAAGAGGGGGTTATTTAACCTTCGTAGCCAAGTACTCTATCCAGCTGAGCTACGGGCGCTTATAAAAAAGTAATTGTAACCTAATGGTTAAAAGAGATGCTTAACACTA
>Ga0209711_10004742_pt1 | contig 10835 bp, 6 predicted proteins | sample ArcticOcean_MG_C_7_FD_187441 | JGI IMG/M metagenome (GOLD analysis project Ga0209711, IMG submission 187441) | Marine microbial communities from western Arctic Ocean - ArcticOcean_MG_CB11_88 (SPAdes) (version 2) | ecosystem: Environmental > Aquatic > Marine > Oceanic | place: Arctic Ocean... | reverse complement strand
TAGGGCGGCCTTGTTCCTTTTCGCGAAGATGAGCCAGGATGCTATCGATAACGTCCTGGTCCTCAACACAGGGGCTGATTCTAGCAATTTCTAGCCGAAAACTTGTTGGCAGCCTTATTTGGTAATAACAGTAGCCTTTGCGCGACGAGGATATAGTTTCCCCTGGGAATAGTAATCGACGATTTTGTCACGATAGAGTATAAAACGGTCAATAGCAGAGATATTGTCGATATCTGTCACTGCGTTGAGAAGCCCATAAGCCACAGCGAGGTTGCCCATCTCATTCCAGTGACCATCATTCTCAAAATAATTATCGTACCTTCGGAGAAATTTAATTTCCTGCGTTCTGGGCAAATCGAGATACATGGATTCTACTTTCGTGTCGACAATGAGTCTCTGCAGTAACGCTCTGTCTAGATCACCGTAAACCGGTGCCACTATAAATTTCGCGCCATCAGACTGGACCATCTCCGCCCATCGCTACAGCAACAATCGGAATTTATTAACGATTTCGAGCTCGTCCGGACTAGCGCTGCCGCGGAGGTAGTGTTGAACCAAATCGTCGGCATATCCACCTTTAAACAATCGACGCCACTCTCGTTCACTCTGCGTGTCGTCATCATGCAGTTTGCCCGCCAGTAAACTTGTATCGCGGTCCTGCTTGTTCAAAAATCTGTGCCTGATGGCATTCTTGGATTCCAATAGAAAGTACGTAACGTGTAATCTGGATATTATGCGTATGAATAATTGGCGCACCTTTTCATGCGATGAAGCCCTCTGAGCGAGCGTATTTGTGAACACGCCCTCCGACTCAAGCGCACCCGGATCGAACAGCGAGACTTCATAGGTATTACGAATGTCATTCGCGCAAAATATATATACGACTGTCTCGATATCCACGGACTCGCGCAGATTGATGTAGCGCTGGATGGATTGTTCTAGCCCAAAGCCGTTGACACCGAAGTTGGCCACCCGGTTTTCGCCGAGTATATCGTTAATTATCGCGTGGAACGTAAAGCGAACGTCTACCTGGCGGTTCTCGGTATAGCTGTCGCCAAAAACAGCAACAAGATTTCGCCATTTCGAGACGTCCACATCACTGTGATTCCGAGCCCCCAATCCGTCGTACCTCAGAACGATCGGTATCTGGAGATCCGGGTGTCTGTCAGTATCCTCGGAGTTTGGGTATCTGGTCCAAACAGTATTTGATGCACGCAGGTCCGCACCGGCCAGACCATCAAACTTGCCGTTAGTCCGAAGCCAGACCTCCAGGCCAATCAGAAGAACGCCGGCCAGCGCCAAAGCAATGACAACATTGTAACCAAGGACCTTAAGCCACCCCGATAAAAGCTTGTTACGCTCTGTCACTACTATCCTCTTCACAAATCGAGCAATACATTCCATGGTATTGACAAGTTAACTTGAGGCCAGGGTCTGAAGCTACACAGACCGGCCCCTACGGGCTAAATAGCTTAGCTGGCGCCACTTTAAAAGTATAGGACGAATAAACAGCTCGATAATTGTGTGTCTATTGCAAACCCCGACCAGACGCCTTCTGCCATCAATCCCAATTGCGGTGAAGTCTGCGTGACGTCCGGTTGTGCTGGGCCGATTTATGAGATTCACTGATAGAGGCAGCTTAGATAGGCTTTGCAACAAATGCGCAACAAAGTGTCAAGTATGGAAAGCCCCAGGCGAGGAGCAAAGCAGCAAGCGAAAACAGCTACAGCCACATCAACAGAATTGACAACCTTCACGCAGCTACTCGCCGACTTGGTAGACCCAGAGATTCTGGGGCCACCCGCAAGAGAGTGCATGGCCTATTGGGTCAGCTAATCTCTGAGCTATACCTGGCTGTGTGGCCGAAGGGATACCATGAGCATGAAGCAGCGATTCTAAAGCGATTCCCACAGATACCGCAGGGCCTGTTTGACACCAGTGGGAAAGGAAGAGGTACGGGTAACGGTAATGGGAAAGTTTTTATTGTCCGGTATAGGCTGAACGATGATGTGCTAGCCCTTAAAGCCAGAGCAAGTATAGGACAAATAAACGGCCTATTGAGATTAAATTTCCTGACTGATGCCCCTAACTGAACGGGAGAAATTCGCGACATACCCGCCTACTGCCCTGAAAAGTGGTTCGCTGAGGTGACCGTGCAATTCATATTCGTCCATTCCTGGGCGAGAACCCGCAGCAGTCCGTGCCATGGGGTTTTCAGTGGCCTGACAGCGGTAAACCCCTTTGCGCGGGTTGTGATGCTCGATCCCCAGCAGATACCGGGAGCTGAGTTAGCGTGGGAGATCAGCATAGATAGGACTCGTGAGGCGGTTGCTCCTTCTGAATACGCTGAACTTGTTGCTGGGGCTGATTTGATGAGCCTGGATCTCTCTGACCATCAGTATCACTATCTGACCGCCAATTGACGTGAGCTAGTGGCTTCAGCTGCACCGTCGAAGTTATAAAAAGGTACGCATACAAACGCCAGTGCTTTAGGTCCGGCCATCCAGAGAGGGCAGTCGCTAGAGTTCGTCCGCAAATACAACGCCATCAAAAAAGCACTTATCAAACGGCAAATCCAGCACTCCTTGACGAGGATGCGATATCCGATAAACATTAATCCGTTCAGGGAAACGGGTCGGGTAATAGTTCATCTCGGCAATAGTATGAGCTGCGCGCGTATTCAAATCCTGGATGGCAGCGAGCCTTCGCCTCGAACTGCTCGTCAAACACTCGACAATGGCTCGATCAACCTGCGCTTCGTCGTAAAAAGATTCAGAAAAAGCAGTGTCGGAATTATTCGTGCCTGGCGTCGGGAGATCGCCCGACCGCCAAAGCGAAGCTTCCTGGCCATAAGGGAAGGGGTCGATTGGTTCGCCGTTTAGCCAGGTATTAAAATGCACGTGGGGCGTGCCAAAAGGGAAAGTAACGAGGCTGTCTAAACCGCTATAACCGGTAATGGCGATCGCCTGGCTTCGCTGAACGACTTGGCCCTCCTCGACGAGCGCTCTGGCCAGGTGTGCACAGCAGGTCATTAAGCCCTGCCCGTGGTCGATGAATACTTTGAGACCACCGCGATTAAAATCAGACTTAATCAGAACAACTTTGCCCGGCGCGGCGGCCAGTAAGGTTGTACCAATAGGAATCGCAAAATCGGTACCATTGTGGCTGTCATACGTCAGTTTACGCTTACGAAAATCCTCTACTTGAGTAATTTTTACTGACCACCCTTGTTCGATCGGGGTTTGCAAATGGTTGAAGCAATTAGTGATGATGACTTTTCGTTCTACTTTCTGTTTTCCCAGCCACAACGGGATAGCGATGCCGGGCTTTAGTTGTTTTAGACTACTTAAATTGTATTGTGACGCCGGTACATCCTCTTCGCCTCGCAGCGCTATTTTGGCTTGTTGCATGCGTAGCGAAAATGGATGCAAGCCAATGGTTTCACCCCAGAATTTGATCCGGCCCGTGTGATAGAGCTTGTTATGATTTTCGATTGCGCTGTCTTGTAACTTCATAGTGAGGTCGCTGATTCTGAGGGTTTTTCCGTCACAGACTTTCTATTGCTAAGGCTTTTGTGAAGTATAGGACAGATAAACGGCCTATTGAGATTAAATTTCCTGACTGGTGCCCCTAACTGAACGGGAGAAATTCGCGACATACCCGCCTACTGCCCTGAAAAGTTGTTCGCTGAGGTGACCGTGCAATTCATATTATGATGACAGGGTGATTCGTTCAGGACCGCTTTTAAGGTAATCACATTACGGTCACCCTGCGCAGGCGCGGCTGGGGCTAGACCCAATACATAGCCATCTGGTATACCGACCAACAAAAAACCCGCACTAGGCGGGCTTGAGAAGGCTCAGGCTTTACCTGGCTTAAGCGATGCCCAGAACGATACATCAAATCTAGTTAGCAGCCAGGCGGCGGTCCCTAAAACCCGCGGCTCTTGTCTCACCGACTTGGAACGCCGGAACGCCAGTGGCGTACACCCTATGCCGCGAATGAGCGCTATTGCAGTATCGGCACGTTAGGATGCCAGTCCCTCAACCCGCACTCTTTAGATGCCGCTGCTGCTGGTGGCGTTGCATACCGGGCTGCGGGCGGGCGATCTGTTCAGTTTGGAATGGTCGCACATCAATCTGGAACGCGGCCAAGTGACAAAGGTCATCAATAAAACCCGCCGCAAAACGGTCAAGCCGGTGACGCTGCCGCTGCGGAATGACGCTGTGGCGGTTTTAAAAGACTGGCGGGCACAGAGCAGCGGGGGAGGGCTGGTATTTCCTTCCTCGGTTACAGGCAAGAAAATTGGGTCGGTCAAAACCGCGTGGCGCAATCTACTGGCTGCGGCAGATATTCAGGATTTCAGATTTCACGATCTGCGGCACACGTTCGCCAGTTGGCTGGTGATGGCTGACGCTTCGCTGTTTACAGTGCAGAAACTGATGACGCATTCAACCGCCGAAATGACGCTGGTCTATGCCCATCTGTCAGATGACCATCTGCGTCAGGCGGTTGAGTTGCTGGGCTAGGATTTGGCGTGTTTTTTGCGCCAGAATGCTATCAATGACGTCCCAGCCCTCAATACAGGCGATGACCTTTACCGAACCACCGCAATGACCGCAAACCTCGATAGCGATATTGAAGACCCGCTTGAGTCGCTGGGCCCAGGACGTCGCGACGTGCTGTTAGCGGGTGAGCGAACGTCAGTATTGCGATTCGCTTCGCGCCTTTCCCGCGTTTGGCCGGTATAACGCGCCTACGCCAGCGGTGATTGGGTGCCAGCACACCGTGGTAGCGCTGCACGATAGCTTCTGTCTCTGTCAGTGATTCTGAAAAATCAGTCCAGCACAGCCGGTTCTCTCACGCTCATTGCCCATTTTTACCAAACACCATACTGTATTTTTCCTGTGGGAAAGCAATCAGATTAGAGTAATCTTTCTCATATAAGACAAACTTCGGCTTATCATACGCGTTACTATTAAAATATTGAGATTGAATGCTCGAGCCTAGGGCACAAACATGATAGCCGTCTGGAAATAATCCGTACAATGTTTTAAGTGACTCGAATTTTTTGTGCGATTCTTTACCCATAAATTCAAACATTACTATTGGCCTGAATAACTCGAGTGTTTTTCGAAGCCCCACAATCACTTCATACTCGTAACCTTCGACATCAATCTTCACAAAACTAAGTTTAGTCAGCCCCATCTCTTCGACTACGGCATCACCCCTTCTGAGCGTAAGAATGTTCGCTGTAGCTGGCGTGACAGGGGCGCATTCCTGTGTGACAAAAGTGCCTGCTCCAGGGTTCGCTGCATTTGAATAAAAAGGTAACTCTTCGTCTTTGTTTGAAATGCCGCACTTAAAAAGTGAAACATTTTCTATGTTGTTCCTCTCTAAATTGGCTTCGAGCTTTCTAATCATTATTGGATTTGGCTCGAACGCTATGACTTGCTTCGCCAGTCGGGCTACTGGCAACAAGTGATTTCCTATATTGGCACCCACGTCCATGTATACAGGGGTCTCTATATGAGACAGTATCCGGCGCATCAGGAAAACCGTTCGATAATCGTACACTCCATCAAAATAGGCGCGAAACTCTACGTGTTCATTAAGATCCAGATTGTAAGACAAACCAAGATATTCGGCTTTCAAGGTCGGATAATTCAGCTTTGAATAATCCTTGCTATCGATTGGGTCTAACGGCAGCAATATATTTGTTAATCGTGCTGTGAATTTACGCGGTAAAAAGGCGGAAAGTCGTAGTTTCCTTAAAAAAAAAATAGTGTGTTCATGTCTATTGAAAGGGCTCTATTGTCAAATTGTTAAGTAAGCGGAGTTCAACGCTCTGCTTTGGCGAGGTAATCTCCTATCAAGTATAGGACAAATAAAAGAGCTATTGTGAAAAAATAGCCTCATCAATACGCGTTACGGCGTCTAAAAACATCAAGGCTTAGGACGCCAGCACGTCTGCGAAGTAACGCCAGATAGATTGACTAGAGCGTTCTCACAAGCACGCGAACGATCAGGTTACAAAAAACCCGCACTAGGCGGGCTTGATACGGCTCAGGTTTTACGCAGCTTCCTGATGCCCAGAACGATGCCTCAAATCTAGTTAGCAGCCAGGGGCTGGAGCCACGGGTATAACCGGCGCACTGAATGCGGATGCTGGACTGTCTCCTATATCGTTGGTCGCTGTTACTGCACAGGTGTACGCCTCGCCGTTGGTAAGGCCAGAGACTGCGATAGGTGAGGTTGGACTCGCACCGAAGAGTAATCTGTCGCCGAAACAATAGGCATTGTAGCCAGTAATCGGTGAGCCACCGTCATCGGCCACACTGACGCTGATGGAAACCTGTGCGTCGCCGGGTTCGATGTTAGTGATCTGTGGCATGGAGGGCGCGCCTAGCTCGGAAATGGTGACGGTGCCGACATCGATACTGCTGCCAGTCGGTAGCGGCGCACCACTCACTTCCCCGAGTGGGAATTCTTTATAGGTCACGCGGACGTCGTAGCTGCCAGCCGGAATATCCTTGAACACGAATTCACCGAAGGCGTCCGTGAAGACGGGATTAAAATTGGTCGGGGCCCCCGATCCGCTATGGACTAACACCACATGTGCTCCGGAGTCGTCCGTATGGGCCGGATCGGTGGTGACGATCTGAACGCGACCGGTGATTTTCCCGAGGTTTCCGGACGGTACAACCCTGATGGAGTCGTGATAGACACTCGAGCCATTGCCGCTGGTATCGAAATACTGCACGAACACGCTGGCGAGACCATGCGGCGCCGGGCTGGGCGATAGCGACCACGGGACCACCTCTGCATACGCCTGCAGCACGGCTCCCGCGAAATTCGACCGATCCGAGATCCACATATTAACCACATCGCTATCATCGGCCTTGAGCTGGAGATCGACATTCACATTATCGGTAAAGGCTGCGCCGCCTGCGATGCTTACCCTACCCACTGGGGCATAGGGATCTGCTTGCGGAGTTCCGCTGAAGATATGACTCCAGGCGCTCTCGGTCCCCAAGGCGCCGATTCCCTGCACGCGATAATAATAGGGCGAGCCTATGGCCACGGCGGCGTCGACATAAAGCGTCGGGGTGTTGGGCGCGATTTCGGCCAGCACCGCAAAGGGTCCGTTCGGAAGGGTGCTGCGCCAGATCCGAATGCCAGTATAGGCGGAGCTGCTCGGATAGCGAATCACGTTGGCGCCGGGCACCAGTACGGAGCTGTCTGGAATATGATCTGGGATATGTGTGATGACTTCAGGATCCGTCGGCCGAGGCATGGCGTCGTCACTGCCGCCGAACGGATTCGCGCCGCGCGCCACCTCGGACCCGTCGTGTTCGCCTCCAAGATCCGTGTCAATATTGCAGGGATTGATACCGATCCGCCATTCATCTAGATTATTCAAACCATCAAAATCAACATCATCTAGCGAATCGTCGATGCCTGAATCGAGGCAACTATTTTCATCCTCGTAGACATCCGGCATGCCGTCGGAATCGCGATCTTCTGAAGTGTTCTCCTGAGAGACGAACACCTGGAATGAGGCCTTTCGAATGCGATCAAAGGATTGGCCGTCGCTGGCAAAGCCCGAAGCCCGCACGGCCACGTTATAACTGCCCTTGATGGCGGGCGTTGCTGACCCGTCGATCTGCCCGGTGGGGCTGCCCTGGGTCGTTCGACGATAGAGCGCGCCATAGACACCATCGTCCGGATTGCCATCGCCGTGGCCGCCGTCATCGAAGAGTTCGATCACGATCTCTGAACCATCAGGATGCTGCACATCGGCGCTCACATAAGATTCGGACACGCCACCGCTAGTATCGGTCAATGACACGACCAAGGGCATCGAGGCACCCCAGGCAAAGGTGCCACCTGCTGCATGTACCGTAGAGTCGATGGTCTGGCCAAAATAGAGCGCCATATTCACACCGTTGATCGCGCGACCGGACAGAATGCCGATATATTCTGGCGTTCCAGCAGTGGCCTGCAGAGCCACCTGATAATCACCCACAGATAGTGTTGGAACATGGATCTCGATATGAGTATCCGCGGAATGAATCCGCACACCGTTCACTCCATTTTTCAGTTCTGCATGGAAGGGATCGGTCACGATCACCGTCATCGCATTCGCAGGATCGGCCCAGTGAAAAGACCAGAGAGCCGACTCGACGCCGATTTCCTTGATGCTCACGAGATGAGCCGCCGCGCCGCCCGTACTCAGGGTTCCCCATTCTTCCCAAAGGCGTTCACTATCATGAGCTGCTTCGGATGCCGCCAGATACGCATCGCTGAGACGATTGGCCACATGAGCGCTAGGCGAGATCTTCGCCGTTAGACGATTGGCCACATGAGCGTTAGGCGAGATCTTAGCAGTCGTCGTGGTCGTGGTGCCGACATCGACGTAGTAGTAGGTGCCTCCGGTATCCGTAGCCACCTGCTGGAGCAACGCCTGGTTCGACTGAGGACCCAATGCGATGGAATGAACCTCCACCCCCAGGGCCACGAGATTAGGCAACACGGTCGATACATAATTGCCTTCGTTCTCCATGCCGTCGCTCATCAGGATGATGACATCTTCACCGAGTAGACTCCCCCGGACTACGAATTCGACCCGGGCCTTCTCAAGGCCATCACCAATCGATGTAAGCACCGATGTATTGGGAATCGAAATCGCGCTAACCGCAGCCCGAGCAGAAGCTCGCTGGGCATCCGTGGCCGAGCCAAGCATCCACTCGAGGGTGGCATCGTCATTCACTTCATTGTTATCGCCCCCAAAGCTCACGACACCGACCTGATCGTCGTCGTTCGTGGCATCCACAAAGAGACTCGCAGCGCTCTTGGCCGCGTCAATCTTGGGAAATCCTGCCGGAGAGAGCATGCTTCCCGACCGATCGATGACTAACATCTCATCGAGCACCTTTTTCTCGTAGAGCACGCTACCCACCATCGTTGCCGAGGCCAGAGACTCCAATTCGACCGTTAGGTCGTAGCTTCCATTGAGGACCTTGCCGGGGGCCTGAACGACCAGCCAGTATTCCCCCTGTACCTCTGCCCCGGAAAGCACGACGGCTGCATTGGCGGGATCTACAGTGCCCACGTAGACGTTAAAATAGGATGGGTCGAGTCCCTGTACAGTGGGCACTCCAAGCTCGGAAGGCCCGGCCACGACCAGTCGGATCATGAAACGCTCGGGCGTTGCCGGCTCGCCTGCGTAGGCGAGATAACTTAGCGTTGGACGGACGATCTGAAGCGAGGGCTGCCCGCACGCAAACGCATAGTCGTAGTCGACCTCATCATCGAATCCAGAAACGACGGCTACTAATTTCGAATAGGGATCGGAACTCGGATTGATCAATGATTTCGCAAAATTAGTGGTGCGACCCTTTGAGATGCGTTCCACCTCGACGCTCGATCCTCCGCTGGCGCGTCTATCGCGAATGGCCAATAGGCCGTATCCAGCAGCAGTACCGTTCAGGGTATCGGATTTAAATCCGACGATACCCGTGCAATCGAGGAGCGTGGCCTCATAATACTTGGAACCCCAGCGAGATACCGTCTCAAGGGCATCGACCTTATTAGGCACTATCGCGCCATCCCAATCCCTGGCCACGTTTTGGTACACGGAGCCGCTGCCGTCGTTCTCATCCTGGTAGCGGTATTTTATGGCCTCGGGCAGCGCGCTCACGTCGAATTCCCGAGCGATATTTGCAATCGAAAAATCGAGATAGACGTCTTCCATGACGGCCGTGTTATCGAAAAGCGCGATGCTCTCACGAACCGTCTCAGGGGTATTGGGGCTGGTATTATTGGCCTGCGCGCGCTCCCAGAAGGTACGGATGAAGTCCACGCCATAACCAGGCTCGGCCGCGGGCGTGCCGAATTGCTCACTCAGATAATTCCACCAGAGCGCAGACGTATAAGAAGAAGCCCAGACATCCCGATCGGGGTTGTTCATCCAATCTTCCACCGCGCCGAGGTAGGTAATGCAACCGTCGTCGGCATCGAGATCGGAGTAGATCTTATCCTGCATCATGCGAGCAGTTCCCTCGACGGGCGTCGAACCCCAGCTCACCCAATTTCCGAACGAGATATAGGCGTATTGCGTGTGATGAAAGAGTTCGTGCCCGAGGACTAGGCGAATACAGGGATCACTGGCGCAGATATAGGTAAACGCTGGCAGATTGATGCTCGCCTCCGGCGCATTACCACTGTCACAGCCTCCATGAGGTGAGCAGTCTTTGACATCCGTAGGCCTCGAGCCGTCGCCGCCCGCAAAGGACGGAGCGAGGAAGCCCGCGCCCGCGGTTCCCGCGTGATTGCCGTTGGGATTGCCCTGTAGGTTGGCGTTGTCATTGTCGAGGCTATTCGCAGCAATCGTCGCCTGCCCAGTTGGAAAATAATTGGCATCCGCGCCCACCGGTCTAGAGCAAAAGCCGTCACCGTCGGGATCCGGGTTGTAGGGGCTGTTATCCGTGTAGTTGATCGTATAGCCAATATTTGGCGTCGTGATCGCGTCGGGAAGGGGCGAGGGGTGGTCAGCCAAAACCGCACCTGTCCACAGAAATAACAGGGCGCCCAGGCACAGCGAAAGGCAGACGCGAGAATACAAGAATTCCGGTCGAGGAGTCTGTGCCATGCATACCTCCCAGCAAATGCGAGTACGATGCTTGCAAAATAATCGTCTCACAACGCTATTTTTTTTGCACCAGAAAAATATAAAAAAAGGACTATATCTCTGTAACCATTTGTTTTAATTAGAGAAAATAAGTGGGATCGAACCGCTGACCTCAACACTGTCAGTGATACGCCCCGATCCC
>Ga0209711_10004738_pt1 | contig 10842 bp, 10 predicted proteins | sample ArcticOcean_MG_C_7_FD_187441 | JGI IMG/M metagenome (GOLD analysis project Ga0209711, IMG submission 187441) | Marine microbial communities from western Arctic Ocean - ArcticOcean_MG_CB11_88 (SPAdes) (version 2) | ecosystem: Environmental > Aquatic > Marine > Oceanic | place: Arctic Ocean... | reverse complement strand
CAATCTCAATTATATAAATAGACTATAATTTATAAACTCTATTTATAATTTTACTATTAATTAAGTATGTATTACATATAAAAAAAAAGGGGAGGAAATCAATGGCTAATATTCTTACGTCACTTGAAAAAACTATTGGGGCAGGTATTGCTCTTACTATACTATTTATTCTTTATTATATTTCTACAGGAGGAGCGCTTGATACTGCATTTTGGTCCTTAATCTTAAGATATGTTCATGTTCTTTCTGGAGTAATGTGGATAGGATTACTATGGTATTTTAATTTTGTACAAATACCAAATATGCCAAAAATTCCAGATGAGCAAAAACCTGCTATCGGGAAAGTAATAGCACCAGCTGCACTATTTTGGTTTAGGTGGGGAGCAATGGCCACTATAATTACAGGCTTATTAGTAGCACATGTAAATGGTTACTTAACACAAGCTATGACTTTAGGAATTATGGATGGCGTTGCTAAGCACACTGCTATAGGTATAGGAATGTGGTTAGGTATAATTATGTTTATAAATGTATGGTTTGTTATATGGCCAAATCAAAAAAGAGCATTAGGAATGGTAGAAGCAAGCCCTGAGAAAAAAGCTGCTTCAGCTAGAACTGCAATGCTTTTTAGTAGAACTAATACTCTACTTTCTATTCCTATGCTTTTTGCAATGGCATCTGCACAAAATATATGGGGATAATAGTTATCCTGAAAGAGGTTATGCAAATAACCTCTTTCAATTTATAAATTTAAGCGTGAAAACCTCTAATTACTTTTCCTGGAAACTCGGTCTTATTTATTAAATTGCCATCTTCTAAAACTCTTTGCCCATTGACCCAAACACCTTTAATTCCTTGTCCATCAATATTTAATCGACTCCCCCCTCCAGGAAGATCATTAACTCTATATGATTGAGAAACACTTACTTCTTCAGGGTCCAATAACATCATATCAGCATGTTGTCCTGGCACTAGCCTTCCTCTTTGATCAATTCTATAAATATCTGCCTGCTTACCAGTTAGATTGTAAATTGCTTCCTCTATGGACATAAGTTTATTTTCTCTAACCCATCTTTGTAGCATATACAGTCCATACCCAGCATCATTAAAAAATGTTAAATGTGCTCCAGCATCAGATAAGGCAATGTTAGAACGCGGATGTTTGAGTAGTTTTCCAACAGCTTTTTCATCACTATTTAATAACATTGCAATAAAGAGAGTATCCATTCCATTTACACTAAGGGAGTGATCTAAGAGCCAGTCTAAAGGTTTTACATTTGCAGCTAATGCGATATCCTTAATAGATTGTCCTTCTAATTTTTCATACTTTTTATTATTAACTTCTCTAACTATAATTTTATCCCAATCACCATTAAACAATCTTACTTGAGCATCATTTTCAATTTCATTTAATAACGTTTTACGAAAATTATTATCTGCTAATACTTTTTCATACAACTCTAATGAGGCACATTCCATTGCAGGCCTCCAAGAATGTATGCCTTCAAATAAATATGGCGATTTCATTGTAAATTCCATAGAAAGAGGTCTGCAGGATACTTGTCCCCACATCTCTATACCTTTATCTGTTGCATTAGAAATATCTTCTAAAATTTTAAATGTAGAATTATCAGATAATGGATTATGTAAAAGAGCAGCTACCACGGCAGGTCTATTAGAACCTTTCATCCAGTTTTGGATATTATCAATTGAAGTATTTGAACCTCTAGTTAGCATAAAGACTCCTCTACCAAAGGAAGACATTGCCATTATAATGCCATGCATTTCTTTATCATCTGCTAACCTAGAAGGCATTGGAATACCATTTTCTCCATTATGACCCTCAAAAGTAGATGTAGCAAAACCTAATCCACCACTAATCATAGATTCTTTTACTATTGTTTGCATCTCTGATATTTCTGAATCTGTAGCCTTTCTAGTTAAAGCATCTTCTCCCATAACATATACTCTAACAGATGAGTGCCCTACATAAGCCGCAACATTTGGACCAACTCCTCTATTTTCTATAAAATTAAGATACTCAGGAAATGTTTCAAAGTCCCAAACTATGCCTTGTTTTAAGACATCTAGAGACATTCCTTCCACGTTAGTAAGGTTTCTCATAGTCAAGTCACGGTGTTCAGGTTTACAAGGGGCTATAGTAAATCCACAATTACCAATAACAATTGTAGTCACACCAAGTTTTGGTGAAGGGTTTGCCCATGGGTCCCAAGTTAATTGAGCATCATAATGCGTATGACTATCTATAAAGCCAGGTACTAAAGTTAAGCCTTGTGCATCTATTATGGACTTCGCTTCACCTAAGTTATTTCCTCTATCAACAATAATGCCATCTTCTACTGCTATATCTCCAGTAAAAGATGGCAAACCTGTTCCATCAACAATTTTTGCATTCTTAATTAATAAATCAAACATAAACGTGTAGATATGTTTTATTCATAAAGAAATCAAATATTATTTTAAGTCATCTATTATTGCATCAAGTGCAGCTTGTGCACATTCTTCATCTTGATCGCCAGTTGCACCACTAACTCCTATAGCGCCTAAAAGATCACCATTTTGAGTTCTAATTGGCAAACCTCCTGCAAAAGGTACTAAAAAATCAACCGTTGCAATACCAGGAAGCCCTCCAGGGTTGCCGTCTTTACCGTAAGCTAATTCTCCTATTGCTCTAGTTGGGTAAGGTATCATTGCAGCAGATTTAGCCTTATTTATTGCAATATCTACACTTCCTAAAAATGCACCATCTTGCCTTCTAAAAAGAATTAAATCCGCTCCAGAATCTACAATTGCTATATTAAGTGGGCGCCAATCTGTAGTAGCTTTTTTAGCCTCACAAGCATCAGCCATTTTCTTAGCTAAATCTAAGTCTATGATAGTTTTTGTCTCTAATGCAAATGCCGCTTTATTTATTAAAAAGATAGCCATAGTTACAAATAGTAATATGTTAAAAGTTTTCATTTTATTTTCCAGTTACAAGTTAGTTAAAGTAATTCTTTATATTAATTCTAAAATCAAAACTTTGTCAAACATTTAGTACCAATTGGTATAATAAAAACTAAAAATTTTATAAAATACATAACTTCTCTAGTATCCTGTATAGTTTTCCAGTATTAATTCTTTCATTTTGAGCTAAATCCTTAGGAGTCTTTTCATCTATTAAATATCGCCACCCTTGAAAAGGCCTATGACTAATAACTTGAGTATCTATTATATTTTTATCTAATAGGATGTGACAGTAGAGTTTACCATCATCATGTTCCACTTTATTAAAATCAATAATTTTTTGTCTAGCTGATATATATCCATTAATTATCCAAAACATAGAGCCTTGGTTTTTAATGATTTCATGCTTTTGGGGATAAAGCCTAGTTATATGTATATTTTTCTTATATTTATTAGCATTAAATATTTGGCGCTCTCTTAACTCATCTATACTTTTTATACCTACTGCTAGCTTTAATAAGTTCATTGATCTTTATAAGTTAGTTTTTATGTTTTTTAGCTTCTAATGCATTATAAACTCTTGAAAAAGGTTTTTGGCCTAATTTTTCAAATACAAATCTAGAAGCATCACAAACTTTATTTAAATCTACACCAGTCTTAATACCCATTCCATTTAACATAAATAAAACATCTTCAGTAGCTACATTACCTCTTGCACCTGGCGCATAAGGACAACCTCCTAACCCTCCTACAGAAGTGTCTATAACTTTTATTCCTAATTCTAAACTAGCTAAGATATTTGATAAAGCTTGTCCATAAGTATCATGAAAATGCACTGCCAATTTTTCTATTCCTACTGCCTCTTTACAGACTTCAATCATTTGTTTTGTTTTTAATGGGTTTCCACTTCCTATTGTGTCCCCCAATGAGACTTCATAGCATCCCATGTTTATCAATTTTTCACATAAGTAAGCTACTTTTAAAGGTTTAATTTCACCCTCATAAGGACAAAACATTACTGTCGATATATATCCTCTAACTTTAATTCCATTATTTAGAGCTTCTTTTGTAACCTGTTCGGCACGCGTTATAGCTTCTTCAACAGAACAGTTTGTATTTTTTTTTGAAAAAGATTCACTAGGCGTAGTGAAAACACATGCTGTATCTGATTTATATTTTAAAGCATCCTCTAAGCCTTTAATATTTGGGGTTAGAACAGGATAACTTATGTCATTAGATCTATTAATATTAGTCATTACTGTGTGAGAATCTGCCATGGCGGGAACCCATTTAGGTGAGACGAATGCTCCACTCTCTATAAACTTTAAGCCTGTCTGTGACAAAATGTCTATAAATGATATTTTATGCTTAGCAGATAATGGAACACTTTCATTTTGCAGACCATCCCTAGGCCCAACTTCATATATGGTTATTTCTGTCATTAATTTACTTCCATTTCTACTACAGCAAATCCCTCATCCACTTGATCTCCTTCCTTAGTATTAACCTTTAATACTCTTCCTGAAAACGGCGCTAAAATAGAATGTTCCATCTTCATTGCTTCAATAATTACTAAAATATCCCCTTTTTTTACAATTTGCTTATTTTTTACAAAAATTTTAGCAATTTTTCCAGGGACCGGGGAATCCATAGAGCCTAAAGAAGACTCCTCCTCTAATTCTAAGTGATATTTATCTCTAATGTTTAAGTTTAACGAATAACCATTTTGATTTATGTACATATCTTCATTATTTAATTTAACAAAAAATACATCTATTTTATTATTATTACATATTAACTGTATATTATTATGTCCATTTTTACTTATAAATTTAAAGGTATTAATATATGAAGCATCGTTATTTGTAACTAAAGCATGATCCTGATCTATCATTTTAACCTTATAATTATAAATTTCTTTGTCACATAATATATTTATATTTTCATAACTGTTTTCTAAGTGCCTCCAATTATTTACATTTTTCCATGGTGAGGATTTTTCATCAATATGACTAGAATTTCTTGCTTTTACATATAAAACTAAAGCTGCCTGTATTAAATTATTTCTACTTTCCACACTAGGTACTAGACTCTTCCAATACTTATTTATGAAGTCCGTATTGATATTCTTTTTTGAAAAAGCAGGCACTTTTAAAATTTTATTTAAAAAATCTATATTGTTTTTTATTCCAATTAGCTGGGTGTTTTGCAAAGCAAAAGAAAGCTTTTTCAAAGCATCATTTCTATTTTCTCCATAAGCTATAATTTTTGCAACCATTGGGTCGTAATAAGAAGAAACTTCATCATTAGCTAGATAGCCAGTGTCTAATCTTAAATAATCTTTTTTTGGCGAATTAAACTCTAATATTCTTCCAGGAGAAGGCTGAAAATCTTTTTCTGGATTTTCCGCATATACTCTTGCTTCTATAGCATGCCCTTTAATTAAATTAGGTAATGATTTTATTTCCTCATTGTTGGCTACTTTAATCTGCAACTCTACTAAATCAATACCTAGTATTAATTCTGTTACAGGGTGCTCTACCTGTAAACGCGTATTCATTTCCATAAAATAAAACTTATTATTCTCTAATAAGAACTCTATTGTTCCTGCTCCAGAATAAGAAATATTTTTTGCTACTTGTTTAGCTTGAAAAGCCATTTCTTTTCTGATTTCTTGGCTAATGTTTGTAGCAGGTGCTTCTTCTATAACTTTTTGATGTCTTCTCTGAATACTACAATCTCTATCTGATAAAGTATGAATATTACCATAATTATCTGCCAAAATTTGCACTTCTATATGCCTTGGGTTTTGTAAATATTTTTCTATTAAAATAGAATTATTTCCAAAAGAACTTAAAGCTTCTCTTTTTGCACCTTCAAATTTAATAATAATTTCTTCTTTTTTATTGATCACATGCATACCTTTGCCTCCACCCCCAGCAGAAGCCTTAATAATTAGAGGAAACCCTATATTTTCACATTTTTTTATTATCTCTTTTTTTGATAAACCATCCGCTGAAAAACCAGAAAGCACAGGCACATCTGCTTCTTCCATCATGTTTCTGGCATCATTTTTTAAAGACATGCTTTTCATAGACGTAACTGAAGGCCCAATAAACCTTATATTATTTTTTTCTAATGCTCTAGCAAAATCTGGATTCTCAGACAAAAAACCGTACCCTGGATGGACAGCATCTACTTTATTCTCTAATGCAATTTTGATTATCTTTTTATAATTTAAATAACTATTTTCAGCTAAAGACTCTCCTATATATATAGCCTTATCAGCTTTACGAACATGTAAAGCATTTTTATCGGCTTCTGAATATATAGCAATTACTTCTATGTCCATGGATTTACATGTACGCGCTATTCTTACTGCTATTTCTCCTCTATTTGCTATTAAAATTCTTTTTATCATTTATCTTTATCCTGCCAATTTGGTTTTCTTTTTTGTAAAAAAGCATCTATACCTTCTTTACCCTCATCACTTGATCTTGCATCAGCTATTCTTTTAGCTGTTTCAGCCATAACTTCCCCATCTATAACTTTACCATCTACAAAAGATATTAATTCTTTTGAAGCTTTAAGAGCTTTAGGACCTCCTTTTAATATATTTTTCAATTGCTTTTCTAATAAGTCATTTAAATTTTCTGATTCCGTATAATCATTTAACAACCCTATATGATAAGCTTCTTTTGAAGAAATAGGTGCAGATGTTAAAAATAAATACCTTGAGTTTCTCTGTCCTATAGCCTTAACTACGTACGGACTAATAACTGAAGGAATTAGCCCTAGTCTTACCTCCGATAAAGAAAATTTACTATAATTATTTCCTATCGCAATATCACAAGCAGCTACTAATCCTACACCTCCTCCAAATGCAGCGCCATTTACTACCGCAATTGTTGGAAAAGGCAATGTATCTAAATTATATAACATTTCAGCAAGCTTCATAGAATCTTTTGAATTCTCTGAGTGACTTACATCGGACATTCGTCTCATCCAATCCAAATCTCCACCTGCAGAGAACGCTTTACCCTCTCCTGTAAGAACTAACATTCTAATCTCTTTATTTATAGCTAGCTCTAAAAACACATCATTTAAATCTTTAATAAGGTTTTCATCAAATGCATTCATTACATGAGGCCTGTTTATAGTTAAATAATAAACTCCCCTGTCATCTATTTTTTTTAGTAAATTTTCACTATTCATTTTTACATCCTAAATATACCAAATTTAGGATCCTCAATTGGCTTATTATGTGATGCTGAAATTGACAAACCTAAAACTTTTCTAGTATCTGCTGGGTCTATTACTCCATCATCCCATATCCGTGAAGATGCAAAGTATGGGTTACCTTCTTTTTCATATTGGTTTAATAGTTTATTTTTAAAAGTATTTTCGTCCTTTTTAGACCACTTTAAACCTTTTCTAGAATTCACATCTTTTCTTACTGTAGAAAGAACATTAGCAGCTTGCTCACCCCCCATTACTGATATTCTAGAATTTGGCCAAGCCCACATAAATCTTGGACTGTAAGCTCTTCCGCACATTCCATAATTACCGGCTCCAAAAGAACCACCTATAATAACTGTAAATTTAGGAACCTTCACTGTAGCAACAGCTGTTACTAATTTTGCGCCATCTTTAGCTATTCCACCTTCTTCATATTTTTTTCCTACCATAAACCCAGAAATATTTTGCAAAAATATAATTGGTATCTTTCTTTGCCCACATAATTCTATAAAGTGTGCTCCTTTTTGAGAGCTCTCTGAAAATAAAATCCCATTATTTGCAACTATTCCTACTGAATATCCCATAATTCTTGCAAAACCCGTTACTAAAGTGGGTCCATATAACTTTTTAAATTCTAAAAATTTACTACCATCTACTATTCTTGCTATTACTTCTCTGACATCATACGGCGTTGATAGAGATTCTGGAATTACACCATAAATACTTTTTAAAGAATGAGCAGGCTCAATAGAAGCTTCTAGATCCACGTCTTTATTTGTCTTTTTATTAAAGGTACCTACAATATCTCTAGCTATTTTTAATGCATGCTCATCATTTTCAGCTAAGTGGTCGGTAACACCACTTTTTTTACTATGTAATTCTCCTCCACCTAATTCTTCAGCACTAACAACTTCCCCAGTTGCCGCTTTAACTAAAGGGGGACCTCCTAAAAATATTGTTCCTTGATTTTTAACTATAATTGCCTCATCGCACATTGCTGGAACATACGCTCCTCCTGCAGTGCAAGAGCCCATTACTACAGCTATTTGGGGGATACCCATAGAGGACATATTAGATTGATTAAAAAACGACCTTCCAAAACCTTCTTTATCTGCAAACATTTCACTTTGAAGAGGCAAAAATGCTCCTCCTGAATCTACTAAATAAATACATGGCAGATGATTTTCTATAGCAATCTCCTGCGCTCTTAATTGTTTTTTAACAGTTATTGGATAATAAGTTCCGCCTTTAACAGTAGCATCATTAACTATGATAACGCACTCTCTTCCTGAAACACGGCCAATACCAGTTATAATTCCTGAGCAAGGCGCCTCATCATTATAATGTCCATATGCTGCTAGTGATGAAAATTCTAAAAAAGGCGAACCAGGGTCTACTAAATATTGTATACGTTCTCTAGGTAAAAGCTTTCCTCTTTCTACGTGCCTTTTTATCGCTTCCAGGCCGCCACCTTTTTGAGAAAAAATGACTTTTTGTTTAAGCTCAGAAACTAACTTTTCCATAACTTTACTATTCTTTATATACTCTTTAGAAGAGCTATCTAGAGAACTTTTAATAATATCCATTTAAACTCCTTTATATTCTAATAACTTCTTTCTAAAGCAATTGCAGTAGCTTCGCCGCCGCCAATACATAAAGAAGCCACACCTTTATCAACTTTATACTTATGCATGGCTGCAATTAGTGTAGCTATAATTCTAGCTCCTGAAGTTCCAACAGGATGCCCTAAAGCACATGCTCCTCCATGAACATTAACTATTTCAGGAGATATGCTTAAATCCTTCATTGCCGCCATAGGTACAACCGCAAAAGCTTCATTTATTTCAAATAAGCCAACATCTTTTATGTTCCATCCAGCCTTATCTAAAACTTTTTGGATTGCGCCTATTGGAGCAGTTGTAAACCATGCAGGGTCATGACTGTTTGTAGCATGTGCAACAATTCTAGCTAATGGTATAGAATTTTTATTTTTTGCTTCTTCATTAGTCATCATTACTAAAGCTGCCGCACCATCTGAAATAGATGAAGAATTTGCAGCTGTTACTGTTCCAGTTTTACTAAAAGCAGGCTTAAGGTTTGGAATTTTGGATATATCAGCAGAAAAAGGTTGCTCATCATTAGTAATTTCTTTTGATCCTTTACGAGTATTAATAGTTACAGGAACCATTTCTTCTTTGAAAGAGCCGTCTTCATTAGCCTTTTTTGCTCTCTCTAATGACCTAATAGCAAAATTATCTTGTTCTTCTCTAGTAAACTGATACGCCTCAGCTGTTGCTTCTGCAAAAGCACCCATTAAGCTACCTGTTTGATAGGCATCTTCTAATCCATCAATAAACATGTGGTCCTGCACCTGGGCATGCCCCATTCTTAAACCACTACGAACTTTTGGTAAAATATATGGTGTATTGGACATACTTTCAATACCACCTGCCAAAGTTACTAAGCTTGACCCTGCTAATAACTGGTCATGAGCAATCATGGCAGCTCTCATACCTGACCCACACATTTTGTTTACAGTTGTTGCTCCTGCTGTGTTTGGTATACCTGCACCTATTGCAGCCTGTCTTGCAGGTGCCTGCCCCATACCCGCTGGTAAAACACACCCCATTACCACATCATCAATATCCTCAGCCTTAATTCCTGCTTTCTTAATTGCACCCTTTATAGCAATACTACCTAAGTATGGAGCAGTTTCAGAGGATAAACTTCCTTGAAAACTTCCCATTGGAGTTCTTGCAAAACCCGTAATAACAATACTATTTTTATTCATTACCTTCTCCTAATTATCTACATTGGTTTACACATACAAACATTTGTCCCTGACAAATCTGTTCGGCTTCAGGGTTATTTGCTTCAATCTTTTCACATGCGTCTCTTCTTCTAAGACACACTTTTGCACAAACTTTCGTTTGTGAGCCCTTTACCTCAGGGTCATAAGGGAAATCCGGAACATTATCCTGCGAAAAAGCAATTTTATTACTAAATATAAGAAATAAAAAAGCTAATAATACTAAAAAAAACCTAATATTAACAGACTTTAAATTTAAGCACATTATTATTCTCCTATTTTGTTTCATTAAATACTTCTCTTCCAATTAACATTCTTCTGATTTCACTTGTTCCCGCACCAATTTCATATAACTTAGCATCCCTTAATAAACGCGCTACTGGATAATCATTAGTATAACCATTGCCCCCTAAGATTTGTATTGCCTGGAGTGTAATTTCTGTACATTTTTCGGCTGAGTACAGAATAGCACCAGCTGAGTCTTTTCTTGTAGTTTCATTTCTATCACATGCTTGAGCCACATTATATACATAAGACTTAGATGCATTCATAGAAGTATATATATCTGCTAATTTACCTTGTATTAACTGAAAACTGCCAATAGGTTTGTTAAACTGTTTTCTTTCATGAACATAAGGAACTACTATATCCCAACAATTTTGCATAATACCAAGCGGCCCACCTGCTAATACCACTCTCTCATAATCTAAGCCACTCATAAGCACTTTTGCACCAGCGTTAATTTCACCTAATACATTTTCATTGGGAACTTCACAATTATCAAATATAAGCTCACATGTATTAGATCCACGCATACCTAACTTATC
>Ga0209711_10004732_pt1 | contig 10852 bp, 13 predicted proteins | sample ArcticOcean_MG_C_7_FD_187441 | JGI IMG/M metagenome (GOLD analysis project Ga0209711, IMG submission 187441) | Marine microbial communities from western Arctic Ocean - ArcticOcean_MG_CB11_88 (SPAdes) (version 2) | ecosystem: Environmental > Aquatic > Marine > Oceanic | place: Arctic Ocean... | reverse complement strand
AAGAAATATTTGTTAGCAGTTGCACCATAGAGACTGTTCATGGCAATCTTAATTGACATTTGCGAATTGTGTAATTGATTGATCTCACGCTTTAGGCGTTTGAGTTCTCTTGGATCTGTCTCAACCTCAAACTGTTGTTCAGCCGCGATCATTTGCTTTTTAATCACAGAACGGTTATTATAGTATTCATCAATGATTGTTGGAATAACGCCTACCTTTCTGTTATCAAAGCAAACACCATTAGCAGCAACTGAGCGATCATCAAACCTACTCTTGTATTCGCCATTAAGAACCATGTCTTGAGTTACGAATTCACGTTCTCCATCCATATAGGTTTCAGGAGACATATTATATTGTAACATCAAGTGAGGATATAGTGAGTTAAGATCGAAGGATACAACCCAAGGATGCATTCCAACTTTAGGATCTTTAACATAACCACCAACAAGATCACCAGCAACCATTCCTGGACCACCTTTTAGTGGAGGAACAACTTTGTCATTCATTAACTTACGATAAATTGTTGATTCCCATATTCCTACAGTACCAAACGCATCTCCGTAATTAACACCACCATCATAGGCAACTGTCATAACTAATGCAAGTAAACCGGTTTCTTCTTCAAGTCGAGCAATCAGCTGAGTATCTTTTAAATTATAGTCAAGATACAATTGAGGATTCTCATCGTACAGTGCAGTTAACGAACCGTACTCAGAATAGTCAATCTTTGTTTCACCAAGCACAACATAAGCAATATGATCTAACTTATATGATTCTTGAGGACCGTACTTGTAACCAAACTTCTTAAAACAATCCATGTAATCAATAATAGCAACACCCATAACAGAATAGGTATAAGCCATCTTACCGAAGACCTCTCGAGATGTTTGACGAATTGATTTGTGTGGAGATAAACGCTTTGCAGTTTCTTCACCAAGTAAACGAATGATTCTTGTTACGATATATTGTATGTCAAAATACTCAACGTTCCAACCAGTTACCACATCAGGATAATCAGTTGTCCACAGTTTCATAAAGTATTGAAGTAATGCTGTTTCAGATTCAAACTTTACGAATTGAATCTTTTCTTGAGGAATATCAGTAACAGTTTTTGTCTTGTCGTAATCCTTACGTCCTAGAACATAGTAAATATCATTCCTAGAACTATGATAAGCAATAGATGTAATTTCTTTATCGGCAGTATCCATGTTAGGATAGCCATCACAAATATCTACCTCAATATCAAACGATACGATATTGACTTGACTTACGTCATATGTAATCTTGTTAGGGTATTCTTGTTGAATAAACTGAGTGACGTAGTTAGTAGATCCGAAGATCTTCATACCGTGTACACCTTTATATTCTTCAATGAATGTCTTGGCTTCGCGCATATCTCCAAATTTAGTCGGAGACACTGGTAATCCACCTTCTGTTAGAGAAGTATATCCTTCAGCTCCTGCTTTAGGTGTATGAATATACAAGGTTGGTTCAAACGGAACGCGATATGAAAACCTATTACCGTTTTCGTAACCGCGATGTAGAATATTATTACCGTATCTTTCGACAGACGTATAGAATGATGTCATAGTGTATATATTGCTCTTTTCAAATTTATGGTACCATTATAACAGGTTTTGTGTCCGATGTCAATGGTTATTGTACTAACTCTGAGAAGTTCTTGAGTTTCTCAAACTTGAGGTTGTTCTCAAACTTTTCTGCAAACTGATCACCGCGATGTGATATGACAAAGATATTATCATCGTTATTCAAACCATGTAGTGTTTCAATCAAACTCTCAATACCAACTCCGTCCAAAGCACCATCTAACGTTTCATCAAGTATTAATAGATTCGTTGATACAGAAGATCTTAATTTAGCAACTGATCTCCAAGCCAACATAATTGATAGTGTGATACGTAGCTTCTCACCTTCTGAGAACGATGCATAGGTAAACTTATCTCTAAACCTTGAACGAATTACTTCATCAAAGTTTTCATCGAGTTGAAAGTCAACGAATAGATCAAACGCAGCAAGATACTTGTTGATTAGTTTATTAATAACTGGAATGTACTGAGATATAATTTTTGCTTTAATACCACCATCTCTCAATATCATTTGAACAATATTTAGTACTTCGTGTTCATCAAGAAGTTTAGATCGTACATCTTGTAGATTAACAACAGCCTTCTGTAGAGCAATAAGCTTTGAGGTATCGACTTCGTCAACTTCTTTCTTGGCTGTATCAAGATCCTTTTTATAACTCAATAAGGCGTTCTTAGCCATTTTGATTTCAGCACGAGTTTCAGAGATCTTAAAGTTAACTGATTGAATCTGTTCTTCTATCTTTGAAATCGAGTTAAGTCTTTTCGTGTGTGTTTCAATATCTGAAGCAACAGTAACTAGGCCAGCTTCAATTGCTGCTTTACGTTGATTCTTATCTATGATCTGTTCTTGTTTGAAATCATGATCTATACCTTGCTTACAAGTAGGGCAATCATCGTTATGTTCGTAGAACGACAGTTCTTTTTCAAACGCTTTACGATTTCTTTCAAGTTCAGCTCTTTGCTCACTTGCTTCTGTATACTTTGCCTTTTCATCTGGCTTATCAGAAATATCCTCGTAGAGAGTTTTGATTACATCGTCTTGAGTATCTATTGCTGAGTTCTTTGTTTCAATTTCATCAATATGGCCAGACATCTTGTCTTTGATCTTATCGACTTCAATAGACTTCAGATTACGTATTGCCTCGTCGCTTTCTTCTTGCGATTCTATTTTGCTATCAATGATTTCTATATTATATTTGTTGTCGTTAATATCAGTCTTGATAGCGGACATACGTTCTTTTGCCAATGTACCCATAACACTAAAGACTTGAATATCCAATAGATCTTCAATAATCTCACGACGTTGATATGCTCTGAGTTCCATGAAAGGAATATAAGTAGCAGATCCAAGTACAACGATTTGATTAAAAGCTTTAAAGTTAATACCTAGAATGCTATCTTCGAGGAATCCTTGATAGTCACGAATAGATGCGTCCTTATTAATCATAGCACCGTTCTTCCATATCTCAAAGATATTTGGTTTAATACCACGACGAATCATATACTTATCTGAAGCAGCTTTAAAGTATAACTCTACAACGAGTTCTTTATTATTAATGGAGTTAACTAGCTGAGCTTTATTAATATTTCTAAAAGGTCGACCATATAGGCCAAATACAATTGCATCAAGTAGAGTACTCTTTCCTGAACCGTTAGACCCAGCAATTAATGTACTAGGAACTAGATTCAAGTCAACTGTAGTAAAAGTATTACCAGTTGATAGTATGTTTTTATATTTTACTTTCTCAAAATTGATTCTCATTATAAACTAAGTGCCTCATGATATAAATCATCTATTAACGTTTTAACCTTACCCTTATCAACCGTGGTCTCAAGTCCGTTAATATACTGCGATAATATTTCTGTCGTATCTTTTGTTTCATCAAGAATTTCATCAACACCTTCTGCGTCTAAATTCAGATGATCATCTACTGCTCTAACATCAACAGCTCCGCATTCGGACATACGACCCATAAACATATCATAGAGATATGCGTTGGTTCTGTTTTGTACAATTACTTTAACAAACTTATCTTTATATTGATCTACGTCATAATTAGCAACATCGTCAACTGTCCACGTATCATCATCATAGAATACTTTATGGAATACACGATTAGGATTCTCAATCTTAACCATCTCTCGTGTTTCAGTATCAAATATATGGAAACCACGACTGCCTTTATAATCAGACCATGTCATTTCATATGGAGATCCAAGGTACTCAACATTACCATATCTTGAAGGATGGTGGAAATGACCAGAGAACGCAGATTCAAAATTCTTAAACACGTTCATATCAATACCATGCGTACACAACGCACCTTTCATCATCTCAAAACCTTTTACTTCAAGGTGACCCATTAATATATTAGCATCAGAGTTCTTTACAATTTCTAGATTCTTTTCGCCGTTCTCTTTATTGAGCCACGGTAACATAAGAAACTTTGTAGATCCCATCTGTAACTCTACACCTTCATCTTGATATAAAGTAAACTGAGGATACTCTTGAGTTAATAGATTCATACTATTGATTTCGTTAGTACTTGCATAATAAGTATCATGGTTTCCAATCAGTGCATGGAAATCAATTTTGCGTTTAACTAACTCATCAAATAAGAACTCCTTACCTCTTTGTAAGGAAACATAGTTAATATATTTACGACGGTCGAACGTATCTCCAAGATCAAACACAGTTGTGATACCATGTTCATCTAAATAAGGAAAGAATACCTCTTGGAAAAACTTTCTTTGTACTTCGTGGAATACTGCTGAGTCGCCTCTACACCCGATGTGAATATCGGTTACGATAGCTATCTTCATAATTTACCTTCATCTCTCAATTGTTCGCGAATCTTTGTCGCGGATATAGCGTGTACATCTTCACCTAAATCGTGTTCTGTAAACGTGTAGCCGACTCCACGGCCATATGAGATATCAACAATATTAGGAACAGCCATAATCCAGTATTCAACACCTTCAGTATATCCTGCCTTCTCTAAACCTTCTTTGATACCTTGTATAGTTACTAACTCTCCAAAAGGGTTATCGGATTGATCCTGAGTACGCCCTGCGCCTGCATCGCCATCAATACCATAAACCTCTCTAACCATTATAACAACTTGACCCGTCAATGTCAAGGCCTTTGTGAATAATTTTGTGTGGCCTTCATGCCAAGGCTGCCATCTGCCTAACATTTGTACTGAAGGCTTCTTAAAATCAAATTGATTGTCTAAATCGTAAATATCCATTCCCGTTACTCCTTTACTCCAAGTCTGATATACTTATACCATAACCTTTCATGTCCATAATATAATATAAACTTTATTACCATATCAGCAGCAAACACTGCTCCTATTGCTTTTGGCGGTAGACCAAAATATAAAGCGATACATGCTGTAGTTGTACTTGCTATGATTCGCCACGTTGTTGCTTTCGCCAAGTGTCTTAGTTTTGTTACTTTTTCTGCCATTGTCCATCTAAAATTAATTGACCTATTTCTTCATGAGCATCTGGATAAAAACTAGATATCTCACAATCGACTTCGGTGGGTTTCTCAAAGATCGCGTTAGTATCTTCGAATCTACCTTCTTTTATTGTGTTCATGTAAATAGTATAGTCAGGATCAAATTGATCTCTTGCTTTTTGAAACGGACAGACGAAATCTGTAATTGCTATCTTTCCTGCCTTTACGACACCATCAGATAGAAATTTCATTCGCATTGCTTGTCTCATTCTACCTTCGTCGGTAAAATCCCAATCGTTATACTCTTCCCTTATTTTGTCTGCGTTAATCCATACACCACCAACCATATCCGCTAACGGTTCAGCTAGTGTACTCTTCCCTGAGCCTGGGAGGCCAAATATTAGTATCTTCATTATTTTGTATCTGACTTATCTTCGGCGGCTGCATTGGCAGCAGCTTCAGCAGACCTTTCAGCAGCTTCTTCTTTCTTAACTTTAAGTTTAGTTTCGAAGTCATCAATGAACTCACTGATATAGTCAGGCAATATAGCACCAACCATAGTTCCAGTTGAATCGTCAAATACTTCAGAATCAAACATTTGTCTTTGAGAAGCTTTAAATTTAATATACATCTGCTTCTTCTCTTTAGAGATTCGACGTAGGAATGCATACCAAATAATTTGAGTGAAGTAAGCAAATGGATTTTGCGATTTCTCTGGATTAAAGTTATGTATATATTGAAGACAATTCTCAATTCCGTCTGAGATCATTTCTTCCTTATACATATATCCACTAAAGTTTGGACGCGTTGCCAATCTCTGAGCAATCATCATAATGCATTTACCGATATAGTCCGGTACTTGCGGATTCTTATCACCACAGTTCTCTGCTTCTTTGCATAGATCACCATAAGCGATTAAGGCTGCAAGTAGATCTTTGTTGTTTACGTAATTCTTTTTCTTAGCCATTTCAAATAATATTCCTTATAGTATTGTTGAAATAATAGATTATATTATACAACAGTTTTGTGTTCATGTCAATAGTTAGTTTCTAATCCGTTTAAATCTTTTTTCATTAATATGCAAAAAACTATTGACATTTTGTTTTTTCCTTGTATAATAGATATATCGTATCTTAATAAACCATATTAGATGTCTACGGTAAATATCTTGAACGCGAATTGTTCAGACGAATAAATTTCAATTCTTTTCTTAAAATGTTCCATCGTATAATTAGAATACGAACCTGAACTCAAATCATCAGCGATATCATACAGGACTGCTTTCTGGGAGTCCTCAGCTTTACGCAGACTTCTTCCTATTGATTGTAATACTTTAATCTCAGACTTCGAAGAAGTAGCAAAGATAACATTATCCAATCTTTTAATATTAACACCAGTACTGAATACACCGTAAGAAGCAAGTATATCATGTTGCTTAATTGGATCGTTCTCAACTAGATGTCGAACTCTTTCACGTTCATCCCCTTTCGTGGCACCGTATATAAAATGCAGTTCACGACCTTCTTTCTTTAACATTGGTGCGAGTACTTTACCATGTTTCTCAACCAAGTCAAATAGAACTAAATTGTTTTGACCTTTTAGAGACCATAACAGATTGCGTATAAAAAGATTTCTCTTTTCGTGATTAACAATAAACTCTCTTTCAGCAGGCCATCTACGTTGTGCTTCCTTTACCTGACCCATTGCTTTTTTAAATTCTTTTCGTACTTCTTTTGAATGCGATAGAACAATTGCTTTAATCTCAAAGTCAGCAACAGTACCTTCGTCCATTAAACGTTTAGTACTAACGATTCTTTTTACTTCACCAAAACAACCTTCAAGTACTAACCTATGTGTTTTACTTTCAGCCGATTTAAGAGTACCTGTAAAGCCATGACGGTATTCGCAGTTATTCATTTTGTGCATAATCGTTGTTAAAGACTTAGCTTGGAACGTATGAGCTTCATCTCCCATGACACAACCAAATTGGTCGAACCAATCTTTATCGAGTTTAACTAAAGACTGCCATGTAGATATAACAATAGGAGCTTTAGTATTCTTATCAACTCCACCTTGTATTTTATAGATTAGAGATTCATCACAACCGTAATCAACAAAGTCACCAGCCATCTGATGTACTAACGATATAGTTGGAACAATGATTAATGTTCTTAATCCTAATGATTGATAGTAATGCTGCTGTAACAAATAAATGATTAATGATTTACCTGAAGATGTTGGAGATAGAGATAACGATCTTCTTTTCTGAATAGCATTAACAATATATTCTTCTTGATAGTCACGTGGCGTAAATTTACAATTGATCTCTTTACATAACTCAGTAAGATAGCCTTCTTCTACTAGTTCGTCAGCACCAATACCATCAGGAGCATCTAATACATAGTCTCTATCATCACAGAACTTTTTAAGATGGGCATATAGACCAACGTATAAAACTGGTCGCATAGGTTGAAACATACGAATAGTTCCATCCCATATTCTTGCTTTATATTTTGGAGAGAATTGATAACCTTCAGGCTTAAAGGAAAAGTACTCTGACAATTCCATCTTAACACCTGAGTCAGCTACGATTCTCATATAGACCGAATCTACTGGATCTATTGTAATTACTTCACTCATTAGTCATTCGCTTTTAATATTAATTTAATTAGTTTAGGTACATAAACAAAGAATAGTGCAGAACCCCAAAATATTTGTAATGCTATTACATATACTGGCCAGTTTGATAGATTAACCGCGAATCCTATAGCCACTAGAGCAATCCATAATGTATCTGCTAATCCATGTACTATCTTCCACTTGGTTCCGAGCTTTGCCATTAAGGCTTCTCTCTGTGTAGCAAACCAAGGATGTACATGACGCATAATAACGAATCCTTCATTAAGAACCATTAATGTAAATCCAATCCAAAATATCATAGCTTCACCGCCAATAGTAGTAAAATAGAAAGTAGTAACATGTTAGTCATAAAGATACCTATTGCTAATATAGTGTGGTACCAAATCCATCGTGTCTTATACGCATTCTCAATTGTAATTGCTTCAGGATCGACATCGTCCTTCATTATATCAATTACTCGTTGAGTTTCTTTTTGTTGTTTTTCTGATTCTCTTAAGAATCCCCATTGCATTATTTTATCAAACATTTGTAATCCTAGTAGTCTCCAGCTTGGAATTTTAATACATCAATCATTGATTTGATAATGAAGTTCCGGCTGTGTAGTGTTTTTATTATATCTTCGAGGTAGTTAGCGTTAGCAGTATGAAAATCAATGGTGAGACTCATTTTAATAATATCTTTATCTGCTTGAATGTATTTGTCTAAATCAGCGCGCAGTACTTTAAGTTGGTACGGTCTCCAACCATTACGCTTGAGTTCTTCTTCCGACATTGACCCGTCATAATACTCACGCTTAAGCATATGTAAAGAGGTATAGTCTGATTTGAGTTTTTTAACACGAAGTACTTCCTTATAATAAAGGTTATAATACTTCGAGTGCATTTGAGGTATTCTTCGAGCTTCGCCTACTAAGTTCGTTTCATCAATAATGCAATCTACTGCCCATAAGGCTGATATATCATTTGTATCCATAATTTATTCCAAAAACTTTAAATTCATATCTATTATATCAAATAATAGGTCACATGTCAATAGTTGATTCTATAATTGTTCCATTTGCATTGTATCATATCTCATTGTAACACTACAAGTTGCGTAGGCAACATCTTGCACATTAATATTAAGATCAATCTGTCCGAGATTTGTAGGAAAGCAATTCGTAAACTTAAACCGCAGATTTGGATTCTTGTGCGAGTTAGTTACTGTAAGTATAATATCAGAATTAATTCCATCTTTGCCTGCGTCTAGAATAGCGCGTTGAGCAGTTGACTCAGGAGAAGCAATACCTTCCATCCAATTTAATATTTCTTTATAGTTATTCATATTCTCATCAACGATAAAACTTAGAGTTAAATCGTCGTAGTTAAGTTTATCTTGTTCCATATAAATCGCAGCCAAAGGAGTATCAATGGCAACAGGAGTAGCACTAATAGATGGTATCGTAATCGTTTGAGTAAAGAACTCAACGTTAGGTATACGTGATATGCTTATCGCAAAATTCGATGGAGATAAGTAATTGTTAATGATTTCTGGCATGGTCTCAATTCCAATAAATAGTTCTATAATTGTTTATTAATACTATTTATATAAAATGAGGTAGATCATGTTTGATGTTAAAAGTTTGAATTATGAAATGGACACCGCAGGGATGTCAATGAACGAAGTTACTAACCTGCACAATCAGATGTTTGTAACAAAAGACTATGATTGGTGGTATGATGTTTTGCCTGATGATCTAGTAGTTGATATTGGCGCAGGAATTGGTATGTTTTCCGCTAAAGCTTTAGATGCTGGTGCAAGGAAAGTTTATATGATTGAGCCGAACAAAAGATTACTTAAGACTGCGTGTAAGAACGTATCGGAACACATGTTCAGTCAAGAAGAACCAAAAGTATTACCTATTCATGCGGCTATGGGTAGAACTGATGTTGATCTATCTAACATATATAAGTCTGCTTCATTAATCGAAGATACCGAAGAACCTAAGTTAATGTCCTTGCCCGAATTAATAGAGTACTACGATTTAAAAACTATTGACTTTTTAAAGGTTGATGCTTGTGGTGCAGAGTTTAATATTCTTCATTGGGAACACAGAGACTTTTTATTAACTCAGGTTAGACATATTGCCTGTCGCGTTTATTTGTCTACTCAGTATGGAGCTAACCAAAAGTTTCTTGACTGGAGAGATCAGTTTCTGAAAGTAGCTCGAGATCAAAACCGATTATACTTTCAAGATCCAACGATGATAGAAAAGATATTTAAAAATGATTGGCACAAACATGTACCGATGAGCTTTATGGTTTATATCAAGAATTGGTAATATACAACATAAAAGAACTCCATTTAGAAAAGTCTCCGGCGTTTAAGAAATTATCGTCGTAGGCTTTTTCTCTATCTTCATGTTCAAGAAAGCGAACTTGATCTACATCAAACTTCCTTAGTAAACCATCTCTAAATTTTTTCCAATTGTGTACACAACCTGAATAGGCGTCTAGGTGAAACTCAACTGCGATATGTTTTACTTGCTGTCGTAGATATGGAAAGTTTATATCAGTAAAGATACCATACTCACCACCTTCACAATCAATCTTTAAGTAATCTATTTTTGGTATATTGTAATCAACGACTAAGTCTAAGAACGACATCTTTTCGTAATCACTACCACTTTCACAAAAGATATTATCAAAATGGTTAGAAGTAGATCCTATTCCTGCATGTATTGGTTCAACAGGACAAGACTGATTATCTATATAGTAATCTGATACGTTTCTTAAAAGGGTTTTTAGAAGCGGCTTGCTAGGTTCGACACTAACGATACGACTTGCAGAACGATCCAAAGCATGACAAGTAAAGAAACCAACACAAGCACCAATATCGACAACCACGTCACCTTCATTAACGTCACGCCACCAAGTATAATCTTTCCTAAAAAAGAATTCATGATATAATGTCTGTACATCTGTTATTGGTAATCCTTCAGTAATTAAATTAAGGTTTAGATACTTTCCAGTATTCATATGATTAATAATCCTAACGCAAATCCAATGTTTAGTCCAATTGAGCAATATAGTAGCAAATCTTTATTAAAGCTGTATTCTATATAAGTCTTCATACTAATACTTCCACTAGGTTCATCAAT
>Ga0209711_10004728_pt1 | contig 10857 bp, 9 predicted proteins | sample ArcticOcean_MG_C_7_FD_187441 | JGI IMG/M metagenome (GOLD analysis project Ga0209711, IMG submission 187441) | Marine microbial communities from western Arctic Ocean - ArcticOcean_MG_CB11_88 (SPAdes) (version 2) | ecosystem: Environmental > Aquatic > Marine > Oceanic | place: Arctic Ocean... | reverse complement strand
CGGGCGTCACCAGTAATTTTACTCGACTCAGTTTGAGCCGAGTTCAATCGCTTTTCAGCAGACTGCTCAGCTTCTTTGATTTTTCGGAGGACGTCTTTCATACCCAAGTAAACCACCAATGAATCGCTGAATCGGAAGGGGTTTATGAGGCTAATGGGCGGAAAGTATGGACTTCTTCAACGCAATGGCCGTTTATTCCTGCTTGGGTTTGGTTGCTCTAAATCGGCTAGACATCAAAAAAGGCCACAATAATCGGCCTTGAACGTCATGAAATCCCACTTCACACATCATGGCCCGATAGTACCCGTTTGTACCGTATTGAGTGTATGTATTTGCAAGACCCTTCCAAGGATGGTTTTTCTCCTTGGTCACAAAACGAGCAATCCATTGAACAACGGTCGCCATCCAGATTCGACCACCAAGACCGTGTAACCAATTGGCTTTACCTGCATCACAAATAATCAGCCGGCCACCGGGCTTGAGGACACGGTAAATCTCACTCAATCCCTTCTTTTTGTCTTGAAAGTCCCGGAAAGAAAAGAGGCAGAACACCATATCGAAGGTATCGTCTCCGCAAGGAATTGATTCGGCAATAGCCTCGATATAGTGTGCTGGTTGTTCACCACGAGAACTGCGAGCTGCGTCAACCCGCTTTTTCGCTACTTTCAACATCTCCGATGAAGGGTCAAGACAAGTCACATCGAGACCGATGAGATCTTCTGCGAATGAACCTGGCCCACATCCCACTTCGAGAACCTTCATTCCAGCAGCAGCATGATTCCGGACATTTCTTCGCCAACGCTTGTCTTGGCCAAACGTCATCAAACGATTGACACGATCATAGTTAGGAATCGTCTCTTCAAGCTGTTGCTCCAGCTTCTCCCATGCATCTATATCGATGCCTGAAGGGTCGAAACCGCCAGTTGCTGCTCGGTCGCCCATGATGACTCGTCACACCCGACCTCTTTGGAGATGTCGCCATAAAAGCACCACGAATTGCACCGGTTCTGAACCCGGCCAGTTCTGTGCTTCAAGCGATACGTTCGACTGTTTCTGGGGTGATTCCTTCTTCGGGAGTCACGCGGAATACGAGTACTTTCAAATTTTCAGGTGCGTTACGAAACTTTGAAACAATCATTGAAGTTTCAAAATCGGTACCAATAGTCCGAACTTGGAAGGAGAGGACCATATCCGCGATTGAAGATAATTCTTGCTTGACAAGCGCGTCAAGGCCAGTGGTCGAAACCGAGATAAGTAAAAGTCCCCGGTTCAATTGTGCATGCGCTTGGAGCATACGCACCATTGCAATAACACGTGCTGGATCTTCCCGTTGTAAGAAAAAATCAAGGCTGTCAATAACGGCTCTAAAATAGGGACCTAGAGCCATAATCTCATTGGTTACTTCAGTTAAATAATCTTGAGTATTGTCATCGACAAACCGAGTTTGAGCGAGTCGTCGAATGTCATCGAGTCGGAAGCCTTCCAATCGGTAACGGCTAGCAAGGAGTTCACGTTCCAAAACAGTCGAGTTGTATTCTTCACCGATGGTTCGGACACTGATGTCGAGTGGCCAATCGTATTTTTGGAAAATACGGATTATTTCTTGTTGACCTTCATTGGTCGAGATATAGAGAGTGTTATCTGATTCTTCAGCAGGTGAAGTGAATTGCTTTGCAAATAATTCACTTCCCGAACCCGTATCCGTAAAAGCAACCATGATGAACCCACGAGGGACTCCTCCATGCATTTCATTATCGAACTTTGGAACTCCAAAAGAACCTACTTTTCCGAAAAACTCTTCATCTTCCGAGTCGAAATCGATTTTACGCGCCATAATAGAAACCTCAGTTAATCAGAACTTGCCCTCGATCAATTAAGTCAGTACAGTAAAGATCAAGATTAGAGAGAACTAACGGAGGAGTTTGATCTGGGACGTTGAGAATGACTGTGAGAACTTCTCTTTGACGGAAGGTATTGATGAACGTGTGAAGGTATTCTGCTAGCATTCGCTCATCATTATAGATTGCCAATGCATTGACGCTGTCTAAGAATACAAAGTTTCGAACTGATGTGGTCATTCGGAGAATATACAATGTTCGAAGGAGAACTGATTCGAGCATGATTGGGCTATCGACGAAATGAATATTGGTGTGTTCGACATCAGTTCCGCCAAGGATTCCGGAAGAAACCAAATCAATAAATTGAATTCGAGAGATGTCTTCATCTGAAAGTCCGATGGCCTGGAATTCTTGAATTCGTTCAGCAGCTCCAACGCTCGCACAAATGTATACCCCTCCCATATCATGATCTCGCATCAAAGGAATCAAAGTACTCGCCGTCACGTTGAACGCGTTCGAGTTGCCAAACCGCACTTGTATTGCGCTACTTAGGCTAATGTCGACTGCTAATTGTTCAGCAATTCGGTCATCGAGTATTATGTTAGAATACATGTATCAGTTCCCTACCTTGTTGGTTTTATCATGTTGAGCGCCCCATTTGAGCATAGGAGTGAGCATGACCCCCAATGGAGTTAGTTCAATGGCATGCTTTGCTCGGCTGTGTGAAGTTCCACGCATTTTAACGACTTGTAAAAATCGAAGGAGGTGGCCCATACGTTCAACGTCACCCATGACAATAATGCCATCCGCAATCGCTTCTTCGACACCAAAAGAAGACCAATGAGCATTTTCAGTAGCCGATGTGATTTCGGAGATGAGGATCGTTGTGCAGCCAAGCGATGCCAATTTCTTCCCCAAAGTGAAGAGGAAATCTCGGATAAGTTGTTCAGATTTAATCTTGTAACATAAGGTTGTGACAGAATCAATCACTAAACGTGTTGCACCGATTTCATGAACAATATTGATGATTGCTTTAATCAGAGCGTGGACGTCGTCAAGGTCGAACGATGCTTTGTCCAATCCGAGCCATGAATACAAAACGTCCATATCAAAAACATTGATTTTACCAGAATCGACCATTTTCATATCAAAAAAGGCATATTGCCGGATGTTTTCTAGTAATTTAATCGAAGGCTCTGTAGCTGTAAAGTGGGCACAAGATTCTGGTAATTTCGCCAAAGCCCCTCGAACCAAAAACTCCATCGCAAGAGTTGTTTTTCCAGAACCACAGGTCCCAGCAGCAAGCACGGTTGAACCGTGGGGGATGCCTCCACGAAGGATTTCATCCAATCCATGAATACCCGTTACGCAACGGTCCCGGGTGTAAACTGAAGTTGATTGCATGGGAATCTGTACAGACCAGTGGCCATGGGTTCATGAAGCATCCGCTAAGCGAGAGACGAATCAATTGAACTGGTGGCCTCAAGAATAATCCCCTGGAGTAGGCGTTTGTTGGACACTCCAATTTGCCCCAGGACCGCCAGCATTACTTTCAATCCCAAGAGATTGACCCATTGAAGTGAACAAACCGGAAGTACCCCCCCATTCTACGCTCATGACGTCATAGGGTTGCGCTTCATCTAACTGAGTATATCTTAGCGAGAGTACTCCGCGGCCATCGGCCAAGAGGTTGAGGGAGCCAACTCCAAGGAAAGACTTCTGAGATAAATCAAGAATTTGGGAAGCGTTACCAGACACTTGAGAATTTACATCCCCTGTCAAAAGAATGTTAGAATGGCCTGAGATTATACCTTCTTTGAATAACAGATTGCTCGCACTCGAAGTGGAAGTATGATTCAATGACCAACCGCGCAGAGCAAGAGCGAAGTCATTTGGATTATAGATTTCAATCCATTCCGGGCCTGAAGAGATTGGACGAATCATTATTTCGGTCAAATAGAGTTGGTTATTCTTGTTGCCCCCTTTGTGAATTTCAAGTACAACCTGGAGAAGCTCTCCACCTTGAGCAAATTGACGGTTCGCATTCGAAGAGGAAGAAGCAGTAGAGCGCTTTGTCCCTCCGGAAAACAACTCCACTCCAATCCGAGATGAAGTATTTGATTCGATAACTTCAATCGACAAAAACAAGGTATATCCTACATCGAGGCCAAGACCTAACGCCATATTCTCTTCAGAAACATTTCGCAGCGCATCAATGCGTTGGAAATCAAGAATACCATCCGTTACCAATCCAGTTTGGACTCGACCATTGTCCAGTTCTACTGCATCAAGAAGATGCCATTCAGAAGTCGAATTAGCATAATCCAACCCCTCCTCCCCCATCGGAACGAACCAACCTCCATCTGACGTCAATCGGTCTAAGCCCTGAACTGCAGACCGGTCAATTCGGTCAACGTCCGGGTCATTGGAGCCCATTTGAAGTTGGGCAAGAGATAAAAAAGCAGTGAGGATCATTAAAAACAATGCAAAAGCCGAAAGGAATTCAATCACAGCAGTCAGGGCATTTTCGTCTCTTTTCAGACAACAAAATTCACCACCGCGCATGAACATCGGTGATATTCGACGATTCAAGAGGTTGCCGCATGGAGATGATGCAAATCATCACATTATCGCAAATCTGCCCCCTCCCGGGGCGATGAGTCTTTGAAGCCCCGGTGTAAGCCACCTCTCAATGTCGCGCTATGCTCCAAGTAATTCGAGGCGGAAAAGCGGAAGTATTTCGTTGGTATTCCTCCTTCTGTTCGCATCGTTTACCGGGATTCTAACAATGCCAAATGCTGCAGCTGCAGAAACAGGGGATTTGTCGATTCAAATGTCAAATGCACCTCTTGATGAATCCTGGGGCTCAGCATGGGATCCGATTCTATTCAATGCCTCAATCTCAAATCAAGGACTACAAACCATAGCAGACCGGGCCCTTAAGTGGTATGTTTGTGCCGGCGATGTCGGAACTTCGATTTGTAAATCGACGTTTGATGACCGCGGGAGTTTCTCCATTTCAACAATATACTCCGGCACCACAATAGACGTCTCCTCGACAGATTACTGGAACCCTTCTGGAGAGGAAGGCACTTTCACTATAGTATATGCTTTTGATTTACAAGACCAAGACCCTTCGGATGACTCTTACCGGTTCCACATCAATCTTACACGCTCATTTGTTGACCTCGCCGTGGATCCAACATACGACCCTACAAGCATCTTCGATGATCTTGCAGACTATAACGGACAACAAATCTTCAATACAAATACAGATTATACCATGCAAATCAAAGGCTCAATCACTGCATGTGGCACCTGCAACGTTATTGCTCAACTTGGGTGGCAACTTTGGAGTGAAGATAAAAATACCCTGCTTTCTGAAGCTTATACGAACGTGACAAATCTCCCGTCATGGGGCGGAGTCTCACAATTTTCCCGTCCAATGCCAATATTCACCTACCCAACTCAAGGAACCTTTAGTATGGTTTGGGGGATATTCAACACTACTGGAACACCATATGCAGACTTGAACCCTCTGAATGACCAATCAGAAATAATTATTGTCTTCGACGATACTCTTGATTTACAAGCAACATTAATGTTCCCGGGGCACGATTCGTCTTCAAGGGATTACTACTATGGTGAGGACATGGTACATTCAACCATTACCAACAAAGGAAATTTATCTGTGGAAACTGTAACAGTTATTTTTCAAGTGTATGACTCAATGGGACTCATCAGTCAAGAAAGTTATTGCATCTTAAACGACTTTAAGCCTGCTGAATCCCGTACCTGTATGTTCAATGCCACACAGGTTGGCACTGAACAAACATTAAGGATCACCGTACCAACTTCACTCTTCGAAGGTGATGATGCGAAAACAGGCGACAACAACCTCTGGGAACAAGCTGATATCCTCGCTGGTAGCATCAATGCAATCATCGCACAGAGTAATTCTAACGGAATCTATACGACTGGAGAATACATCGAAATGGTTGCGAGAATTGGCAGCACTGCTGCTACACCCCTTAATTACTCATGGTGGGCCGCAGGAATCATCCCCCTCGGATATGGGCAAATGCTTAACATCTCAGGTTCAACTCTTGGACTTGGTGACCACGCCATAACTCTGCGTGTAACCGACGTATTTGGCGAGTTGGAATCAGTTCATAAAGACATTACAATTTTCAATTATATCTCACTCGATAATGAACCGTTCTTCACTGGACAGGCAGTTACTCGAACATTATCTTACCTCGAATATGAATCTATACTGCCTGTGCTCGGGACACAATATGGCATCGGAGAAGGAAGAGAACCGTTAATGCTGCTTTCGTACAAGGTATTAGCAAATGAAGATAACTCGGACGATACAGGTCTGGAACATATGGAAATCCACCTCAATACCTCGGCCCTCTTACCGTCAAATATTCCACTTGAAACTGTCGATGTTCGCTTTTTACCATCTCTTGATGACTACATTTGGAGCTACCTACTCGACTATACCAAAAACGCAGACAACTCTTTTGACGTGACACTCAGTCAAAATGGCGTCTTACTCATCATCGGTAACGCACCTGCCCCAAATGCAAGCAGCGGACCTCTTGAATTTACTCAGCGTGAAGGTGGAAGCATACAACTTCAATGGAGCCCTACAGGGGACCTCGGAAACCCCTATATCGGCTCCTGGGACATATTCAAACTCACGGTTGAAAACAATGCTGGAACAATTTTCCCTCCACCTTATCCTGATTTCAACGTGTTCATATGGGAGCAATTGACTTTAGGGACACTCGTTGCGTCTGTACCAACGGATTCTACTTCATGGGTTGACCCTTCTCCCCTCGCTACCGGCACATGTGCATCCTATGCCATCATGCCAGCTAACCGAGCAGGAAAACCCGACTTCCTGCACATTGAAATCTCGAGAGATGAAGCTGGTCAGAGCTCAGCCTTTTGTGGTGACGCATTAGCGCCTGAGAAGTCCGTTTCAAATATTCAACTCACTACGACCTTCACCAATGACACTGAGTGCTACAAAGCCGAAAACGACTGGGCTATGTGCTATGACTTGAACATGACATGGATTTGGCCAGAACAAGAAACAACGGGTAATCTCACATGGAATTTATATCGGACTGATCAGAACCCTGATGGGATCGATTTGAGTTTCCTTACGCCATTGAAAGTAGGATTGACTGGTGCATTCGGGGATACGGGGTATTACAATGTAAGCGGAATCCAAGATGAAAACATTCGACCTTGGCGGACGTTCTATTATGTCCTAGCACCTGTGGATTCTGTTGGAAATCAACTCATGCAAGTAAACTACCCAGTGAATTCAATCCGCGTTGTGATTGTTGACCAATGGTGGGAATATAATCAACACTTGGTGCCAATCCCGCCACCGGAACCGGAACCACCACTTGGAGTAGAATGGCTCGGTACACTCACTGATTATATGGAAGTTGATGAATTCAAATCGACTGGCATTGTTGCCTTGATGACCTTGATCATCAGTATGATTTCCCTACCCCTCCTCATCAAGAAGCGAAAGCGGCTGAAGCGAGTGATGAATGCACGTAATCGCCGGTCGAGCGCTCGTGAGACTGCTGATGAATTCGAAGACTTCTTCGATTAGAATTGATGGCGCGGCAGGGGAGATTCGAACTCCCGAGGTGAAACACCACTGGATTAGCAATCCAGCGCAATGGCCAGGCTATGCGACTGCCGCAGTAACTCGGCGACCGTCGAGGCAGTCATGAACATGACGGTTGCCACAGTTCACTAAACAGTTGTAAAAACGATGCACTCAAGCCAATGGTCCGAGAACACCAAGCCATTCTGGAGGAATGACGCAAACAGCCACAAGAGCAACATGCATCCAACCAAGATAGTATATGGAACGGAAAAAGGAACGGGCCGCCTTTGGCATACGGCCGTTTTCATCGAGTTCTTCGAGTGGATCGATATCCCAAACTGATTTTGAATACCACAGCGTCAAACCACCTGCAAGGAATGCCCATAAAAGCGGAAGCCCACTTTCTGGCCAAAAGCAAGGCACAGAGCCGAGCATCATGAGAAGAACACAATATATTTTGGATTGGAATATAGTATGTTCAGGACCTTTTACTTCATTCATCATTGGAATATTGACTTTCCCATATTCTCCCGAACGATACAGTGCTAATGCCCAAAAATGTGGAGGTGTCCACAAGAAAATCAACATGAACAGCATCCATGGAATAGGTGAACCCAAATCGAAAGGGTTGTTTGAATCAATCGTTGAAGCTGCTGCTGCCGCCCAGCCAATTAGCGGAGGAGTGGCGCCTGCAAGACCGCCAATCACAATATTTTGAGGTGTACGGCGCTTCAGCCACATTGAATACACCAGGACATAAAATGCTACAGAGAAAAAAGACCAAAAAGCGGCTTTCCAATGTACGAAAAAGAACAGAGAAGAACCAGATATTGCTATGATCAATCCAAAGAGGAGGGCGCCTCGAGCAGATATATGCCCTTGCGGCACTGGCCGATTCATTGTTCGGCGCATATGAGGGTCAATATCTGCATCATACCACATATTGATGGAATTTGAACCACCAGCAGAAAGGGTACCTGCTACCACAGTGAGGAGGATAGTGGAGAAAGTATCTGTCCAAGAACGGTCAGCTTCAAGCAATCCATGACGGGCGAGAAGGTCATGAATGAGGATTGCGCATACTGCAGTGACTTGAAGCAAGACGATGACACGTAATTTCATCAATTGTGTAAAGACCTTGAACCAACCAGGATGTGGTGCAAAGCCCTCTTGCAACTCTTCCACCAAACTCATTCCTCCTCAGATGAATTTGATTCAACGCCTAGCCGTAAGAAGAAGGATGCTGAAACAGCGACAAGGAAGCAACTAATTCCAAAAATCAAGTGAAGAAGAGACACCCATTCTGGGAAATCGTCCATATCTGCTAGAACAATGTAGGAGCCGCCGACAAGAACATTGAGAATCCATAAACCGGCAGTGAAGTCAGTAATGCGTCCGAACAAGGGGGTAACACTGTGGGTCCGAGCTTCACTCCGAAGGCGAGCAGAACCTGAAACCAATACCAATCCGACAAGAACAGCCCCGAAACGATGAATCATTTGAACTAAAACACCAGGTCCATCGAGGGACGGGAGCAATGAGCCGTTGCACTTTGGCCAACCGTTTGGGAACCCAACAGAACAACCTTGGTTATACTGTCCACCAGCTGTTGATGAGACCCATGCTCCAAGAATCAGGAGTGTAAACACTGACCCAACCATGGCATCAACGCGTAGTCGATTCGCTGAAACGAATTCAGCATTCATAGAAAATAATTCATGTTCAGAACCCTCTGCCTTTCTCATTGCAAAATGCTGAAACAAAAAGGTCGAAGTAAATATACTGGCAAGGGAAAGGTGTAAAGCTACAGACCAATCGACATTATCCATTGAAACGGTCAATGCCCCGACCAATGCTTGAACGATTAACAACACGCCTGAGAAAATGGTCGAACGAAAGACAGTTTTCCCATACGTCTCTTTCATCTTCCAAGCCAAAATGGCATTCAAAAGTATGGGTATAGCGATGATTCCAACCAAGAGTCGATGAAACCACTCAGAAAAAATTTCAAAGGTTGTATATCGATGTTCGAGGCCGCGTGAATCTATTTCATCGGGATTCTCATCCCAGTATACACCTTGCTCATCGGGGGAAACATCGAATCCCCATGTGCCAAAGCATTGAGGCCAATCTGGGCATGATTCACCAGCATCATTGATCCGAATTGTACCACCTGCTATGATGATGCACAACGCCATTACAAGAAGTACAAGCGGAAGGGCGGACGGTCGGCGCCACCATGCTTGCCCCATAGGTAGTGGTGAGTGCAGTTCCCTTTTGAACACATTCATACACCCAGCAACTGTGCCGAGAACTCATGCCCAAATATTGCCAAAACTAATTTTGGTATTGATTATGGCTGGTTCCTTGCCTTTATCGATGCATGCCTCGGCTGATGAACCCATTTTCGCCACGACCCATGATGTGATCATATTCGATTCATCTTGTCTTAATTCTACATCATGTATGGGTGAACGCGTCGAGCATTTGGTCGAATACTATGGCGCAGATTGGTGTGAACCTTGCGAACTGATTGAAGAAGAACTAGAAGCCCTGAATCGTAGCGATACCTTCGTGATTCAACATCATCCCTCGGTTGTTGATACTTCATTTCTCAGTACTTCGAAACTGCGATTTGAAAATGAGCATCGATTGCTGTTTTTGCCAAGTCTTGTCATCGATGGAGAAGAGTTGCTAACTGGATCAAGTCAAGCCCTCGAACTTTCAAATGTTCTTAGCCAGCGCTCAACCTCTTTTAGTGGCCTTTCAAATATGAAACTGGTCAATGGGAGTCTTACTTGGAATGCATCACAAGGCGATCGAGTTAGTGTCTGGCGAACAGAGGCCATCGACCATCCAAATCGGAATCGGACACATCCAACTCTTGCAACCGGCATGATGCAATTCAATGCTTCAAATGGTTCGGGAAATATTTCAAATCTTCTCGAAAATTTCAATGGGGATTTGGTGGTGATGTTAGAACAAACAGGTGTCTATCGATTGGTGAGTACTTCAGTGAATCCCGCCGTAGGTGTCGAATTGTCTGATGGCACAGATACTGGACAAATCATCGGCACGCAAGGTATGTCTCCTGGCCAAAGAGCAAGTCTCTGGACCGGGTTTCTCATTGCAGCTCTAGCACCCGCTCTCTACATGCGGTGGAATCTCTCAAAAAAGGCCATTACAGAAGAAGAATAGGTTTGAGAATCCTATTTGAACCAAGGGTTAGGTTCAAGACCAGTAGGCAGGTCGGCCAAATGCGGGTGTACTCGCAGGTGTATCTTATGGTCAAGCCAGCACGACTCCACACACGATTTGAACGAGCACGGATTATTGGCGCACGCGCACTCCAAATTGGAATGGGCGCTCCGCTTT